>Ga0181343_1000413_pt1 | contig 18894 bp, 23 predicted proteins | sample Su13VDMLBSD_FD_130110 | JGI IMG/M metagenome (GOLD analysis project Ga0181343, IMG submission 130110) | Freshwater viral communities from Lake Michigan, USA - Su13.VD.MLB.S.D | ecosystem: Environmental > Aquatic > Freshwater > Lake | place: USA: Michigan | collected 2013-07-15 | reverse complement strand
AAAAAAATATCTAAAAATAATATATTTATAATAATTATATCAATATATTATTTTCTATTATTAATTATATAATGAGTGGGCAGCCTTACAACAGTGTGAAGGATATGAAGGACTTTCGTAAAGAATACCTTGCTGTATTAAAATTACAAGCACAAATCAACGATAAAAATTTACAAGCAAATAAAGCATATAGAAGAACTGGTGTTCCCATCACAGAAATGACTGATTTTAGAACACCTGAAGAAAAATTACTTGATGTAGAACGTTTAAAGATTGATGTAAAATCTAAATTACTTGAAATTATGTCACAATTAGATGCACAAGAAGTTGTTGGAAAATTAAAAGATGATGAACTAAGATTTATTTTTACAAATTGGAAATTTATCACTGAAGATTTAAAGAAAAGAATTGGAACAGATAAAGCAAATTCATATATATTTTTAGATTATGTTAATAATGTTATTTTAGAATTATTACAACAAAGAGTTTTAAAATTAAGAGAGGCTGAAGAATCTTCATCAGGAACTGTTGCATTAAATGAAGAGTTATTAATGGAGATTGTACAAGCATTAGGTTCAACAAATATGATATCAAAACAAGATACTTCAAACTGGTTAGTTGCTAGTATGAAACTGGCTGCAATTACATCAACATTAGAAACTTATAGAGAACAAATTGATAATATTGTATATTTACCAGCAAAAGAAGAAGCAATTAAAATATATGAAAATGTAGTTGAATCATTTATTGATGATGTTAATCCTGAAAATTTATCAAAAATTGCAGAAGATTTAAAAATAAGTATTCTAAGAAAAGATGGGCAAGGAATAAGAAAGGCTGTGAATGCATATGCTAATGTTGTTAATAAAATCCCAAATATTGAAAGTGCATTAAAAATGATTAATTCATTAACTATGTTAGATTATAGTGAAAAAAAAATATCAAAACGAGAAACTGAAGAAATGGGAGGTGAAGATATTGCTGGTGCTCAGATGAGAACTGATGATAAACAACAAAGAGTAAATGATTTTCAATCTGCAATTGGTGCTGTTGGTAAATCAAAAAAATCTGTATTAGCACATTTAACTGCATTTAAATCTGAAATAAATAAATATGATTTTACATCTAAAAGTGAGCCCATCAAAAAATTACTTACTGATTTTAATAATCTTAATATAAGTAAATCAGCATCAAGAGACAATTTGATTGCTATAGTAAATGGTGAATTATATAATAGAATATCAAATTTAATTATGAATGGTGATGTAAAAAAAATAGTTGGAACTGGTTTTAAAGGTAAAATGATTGGAAGAGGTCTTGGCAGTTTTGCTGTTGATTATAATTATGGTGTTGAAGAAGAACCAAAATATATGCAATTTGGAAAACTTATTATGAACAAACAAAAACTTAATAAAGGTATTGTATCATTAAAACGTCCTGCTGGTTCATACATACCTGGATTACCTGCACAACGAGTATCCAACAGACTTGCATCATTATTAAAAACAATTACTGGTGGAGGTATTCCATCATTTGATGAATTAAATAGTTTAGATGCTGATGAGAAAGCATACTTAAATAAAGTTGCAAAAGTAAGTAATATTGATGCAAAAATATCAATCCCAACACCAAATAAAGATGCTGATGATAAACTTATTAACGAATTTGAAATATTAAGGGGTGAAATTATGGCTGGTAATGACAACAAAGATTTAATAAAAAAATTTAAAGTGAAACTTGTTGATATGAGCAACAAACAATTACTTCCTAAACAACAGGCAAGAGAAATATTGATGGATTTGGCAAGTATGGGTTTATAATAATAATTCATTTAAAAAGATAACTTGCTGAAAACCTGTAAAGTTGTACAGACTTTTAGAACTTTTTTATAATATTTCTCAAATATTTATTTATTTGTAAAAGTAAAAAGTCAGTTTTTTTTTAGAATTCTTTGAAAATTGCGCACCACTTTACAGGTTTTCAGCAGTTATATATCTTTATAATATTAAATAGTTTAAATTATTATAATAATTTCTAATATAATATATATATATGGACGACCTTTCTGACACTAATTTAAGAAGATTATATGATAATCTACAAAAAGAACAATTTAATATGATGAATACCCTCAAGAATACTGATGATGATAAAAAATCAAAATATGTTCAGAAGCAAATATCAACTATAAACAGCATAAATCTTAACATCATTAAATTTATTAATTCAAGAAAACAATTTAATAATAATGAAAAAAATATCTAATTAATTATATATATATGCCTGCTATACAAGCGAGAGTTGCAATGATGCCTGGAAGAAGTAACAGACCAATGAAATCACTTCATACTAGAGGTAGTGTGATGGGTTCTGGTATTGGTTCAGTTTTATTAGATGGTGGTAATGGTTTAGCATCATCATATAGAGGAATTGAAGATTATGTAAAAACAACTGGAAACCCAATTAAAGGTGCTGGAATTTCTGATAAATTAAAATCTAAAATGGAAAATCTAATTATAAAACCATCAGCAAGAAAACCAAAAAATATTAATTTTTCCCTTTAAATCAATTCTAGACAATTTAAAAAAAATATTTTATATTATTATATAATGAGTTGTGACAAATTAGTTTATGAACTAACTATTGATGACAGTCTTGACGTATTTACCCGTAAAGATGGGCATAATATTCTTAAAGAATTGAAGATTATAAAAAAACAACTGGAAACCCAATTAAAGGTTCTGGACTTTCTGATAAATCCGCCATCATCTCTAGACGATTTAAAAAAATTCTAGTTTTTTTTAATTATTTAAATAAATAATTAAAAAAAATATTTTCTATTATTAATTATATAATGAGTTGTGACAAATTAGTTTATGACCTCGCTCAAGAAGTTGATGGTAGTCCTAACGTATTTATCCGTAAAGATTGGCTTAATATTCTTGACAACCAAAACGGTTCTTATCAAGGAAATCAATCTGTTATTGATACATCCCAATTAACCAACAGTAACAAATATATGTCTTATAGAGAAGCATATTTATCCATCCCAATGCTTTTAACATTAGTATCTACAACTGCAGCAACTTCTTTTGCTCCTGCTACTGCTGGTACATCATCAGATTATTCATTAGGTTTAAAAAATTGGTTTGGTTCAGTTATCCATTCTTTTACTTTAGATTACAACGGAACCACTGTAATCCAACAAACCCCATATATTAATATGTGGAATTCCTTCAGACTTATGACTACTCTCAGTTGGTCTGATATTCAATTAATGGGACCAACAATTGGTTTCTACCCTGATAATCCTCTTACCTGGACTAATTCAGCAGCAGCATCTATTTATGGTATTGGTATTGCTAATAATACAACTTCAAGAAGCGCAACTGTAATATCTGGTATTACTTCTGTTTCTACAACTCATAATCAATATGGTGCTGGTAATGGCAATGATGGTTTAGTAATGAGACAATCATATATTAATTTTGATGTTGATGGTTTTGCCGGAGCCGGAGCTGGTGTTGCTGGTTCAGCATCAGCAGCATATTCAACTGCAATTACATCCGCTAATGTTCAAAATTTATGGAAATCATATGTATCAAGAAAAACTACTGGTGTAGCAACTACACAAGTTGGTATTTTCCAAATTTCTGTTGTAGCAACTGTTTTTTTAAGACACATTCATTCATTCTTTTCTATGTGCCCATTAATTAAAGGTGCTTATATGAAAATGACTTTAACCCTCAACAATTGTTCAAGTTCATTTTCAGCTGCTGGTGGTGCTACTGGAGTTCTTACATTATCAAGTGTATCAAATTCTGTTGGTGGTATTAATCCCTTAATGATTTCAGCTGCAGGAACTGGTAATGGCAATGCAGGATTAGGAGCCTTATCATACATTGCAAATCTTTCTGTTGGTGCAGTTTGTTTAGATAATTCAATTCAAGCATTAGTTGGTTTTGGTAACTCTCAAGGAACTTTATCAAGAAATATCTTTTTATATGTTCCTTCATATGTATTCAACCCTGTATTTGAACAAGCCTATTTATCAAATGCTGTTAAAAGAATTAATTACACTGATGTATATCAATACCAAATTAATAACGTTGCATCAAATGCTAATATTAATAACTTACTCACTAATGGTCTTGCCAACATTAAATCTGTATTAATTCTTCCTTTCTACTCTTCTACTGGTGGTGCAAATAAATTACCAACTGGAACTCCTTGTTGGTTATCTCCTTTTGACCCCGCAGGCGCTGGACCCACATCACCTTTATGCTTTTTAAATAACTTCAATGTTGTTATTTCTGGACAAAATACCATTTACAACACTCAAAAATACAACTTTGAACAATTTAATAATCAACTTTATGGTGCAAACTCTGTTAATGGTGGTATGACTGATGGTTTAACTAGTGGCTTAATCAATCAACAAGGTTTTGAAATGGAATACTGTTATTATTATGTTGATGTATCCAGAATGCTTCCTGTTGAAGAAACTGTTCCCAAATCTGTTCAAATTATTGGACAAAATGCAAGTGCCCTTGCTGTTGATTTAATGTGCTTCATTGAATATGGTGTTTCTGTTAGCATTGATGCTCTTACTGGTGCAAGAGTTTAAACAAAAATATCTAAAAACAATTTATTTTATAAATATATTTTCTAATATATTTATATATATAATGCAGAGTGCTATTGATGTGAGTGTTTCCCCCAAACAAATATCAAAATTAAAAAAAGGTTTAAAAGTTAGAGTCAAACCACCTATTGAAGGAGAAGGGTTTGCACTTATAGTAAATCCAAGAAATTATTCTTTATTATCTAAATCATTTGCAAGAGGTAAAGGGTCAGATGTTGTTCTTTCACAAGAAGAACTTGATGCAAATATGAATTTATCACCAGAACAACATCAACAATATAGAAATAAATATAAAATACTTGGTAAAGGTATTTTTGGAAGAGAATTTGACAGAGGTGTTGCAAAACTCATTGGAAAAAATGCCAGAAGAGAAATTTACAAATTGGCTGAACAATATAAACCATTAGTAAAAGGTGGTATAACTGCAGGATTAACTGCTGGTGCTGCTTCACTTGGTGCTGCTAATCCCGCATTAATTCCTTATTTACCAATGGGAGTTGGTTCTTTATCTTCTCTTGCTTATGATTATTTAGATAGACCATCATATTACCAAGGATATAAATCACTTAAACGGGCAAATGCTGGAAGTGCCAATGCTAATGCTGCTGAAGCACAAAGAATTGCTGAATCTGTACAAGGTGAAATTGCTGGAACTGGTTTTATTGGTGAAAATGCTCCTATATCTAGAAGTATTGGTATGGGATTATATGCTGGTGGAAAAGGTGAAGGACTATATGCTGGCGGTGGATTATATGCTGGTGGTGCTCTCGCCCCATCAATGTCAAGTATTATTGACACTACATCAGCAAGAGGTCATCCCGCTTTACAATCTCAACCATTAGGTGCTAATTTTCAATGGCAACATACTTTACCCCCTCAATATCAACATATTAAAAAATCAAACGTTATTAAAATGTAATAATAATGCTGTTGGTATTTCATAATGTAATGTAGGTGGGTCATATCTCCCTTGTCTTTGAATTTTATATGTTTTCTTTTCAAATTTATCAAACAATTTTTTATCATATTTAATATATGTTACAAAATCTGTAAAATTAAATATACAATATAAATCTTTTGCAATACTAATTTCATTAATTTTATGGACTGGTATTATTGTTGTTTTATAATCATCTTTTTTACAAGTTCTACTTTTTAATTCAAATCTTGTGTTGTGAGTTAATCCTTCATAGTCATATGAACAATATATATTATTATATAATTCTTTTGTATTCTTAATATCTTTTTCAAATGGGAACTGTTGTTTAATTATATTAATCATCTCTTCTTCTTTTTTTAATCCAAATGCTAAATCATTTTTAAAACTTCTCATATATATAATAGTTTATAAAAAAAAATAATCTAAACTATTTTTTAAAAAAATAATTATTAAGATTAATTATAATATAAATAGTTTAAATTTTTTTCTACTATTAATTATATATATAAATGAATCACATCAGAGAATATGTGAAAAGTAAAAGACCCTCATTATCAGAATCATCAATCACAACATATACTTCAATTTTAAAAAATCTATATGATAAAGTATTTAACGATTCATCATATGATTTAAAAAAGTTTGATGAATGTGAAAAAGTAATTGATTGTTTAGCATCTCTTTCCCCTAATAAAAGAAAAACAATATTATCATCACTCGTTATTATCACAGATAAAAAAGCATATAGAGATTTGATGAGTAAAGATGTAAATGAATATAAAAAACAAATAGATAAACAAGAAAAAACACCAGCACAAAAGGAGGCTTGGGTGAATACAAATCAAGTTCAAGAAATATTTAATGATTTAAAAAAGAATGCAACATTATTATATAAAAAGAAACAATTAACATCATCTGACCTTCAAGAAATACAATCATATATTATTATTGCTTTATTAGGTGGTATTTTTATAAATCCTAGAAGGTCAAAAGATTTCGTTGATTTTAAAATAAAAAATATAAATAAAAAATCTGACAATTATTTAGAAAAAGACAAAATGTATTTTAATTCATATAAGACAGCAAAAACATATGGACTTCAAATAATAGAAATAACTGAACCTGAATTATTAAAAATATTAAAGAAATGGATTAAAGTGAATCCAACAGAATGGTTACTTTTTGATGCTAATATGAATCAATTATCTTCAGTAAAATTGAATCAAAGGCTCAATAAAATATTTGATAAAAAAGTTGGTGTAAATCAGTTACGTCACACATTTTTAACAGACAAGTATGCTCATACGATTAGTGATAAAGAAGATATTGCCAACACTATGGCAACAATGGGTTCAAGTTCAAATATGCTTGATACATATGTAAAAAAATAAATTATTAAAAAATAGTATTCTTTAATAACATATTTATAGATTAATATAAATTTCATCATTTTCTTCATAATTATCCATTTGACTTTCAAACATTGAATATGTAAAATTTATTATCAATACTGCTGATTTTAATAATATAAAACCATCATTTTCAAATCCATATTTTTGATTCATCCAAATATGTTTGAACATTTTAGATTTAGAATATGTTGCTGAATCTCTTTCATCATCATTTGTATATCTTTTATCTCTGACAAAATCTAATCTAATATCAGGAGTTCCTTGACGTTCTTCAATGTACATATCAATTGATTCTTTTATAATATCTTTATAAATATTTTTTTTATATAATTTAATTTCATATCCTTCATATTTAGTATCAGCATAATCATTATAAATACAAGGTTCAATTGCTCTTTTATATTCAATATTCCATTTATAATCACCAATATATTTTATTTGAATATTATTTTTACCTTGTTGATGAAAGTGATTAATAATTTTTTCAGTTAAATTTGAAACAGAATAAGAAACTTGGGCGGGGTTTTGAACAACATTTTCAAAAACAAACATTATATATATATTATACTATATAAAATATTTATTTATATCATTTTTTAATATAAATATATATTTAAAGAAATCTGAAAAAACTAGATATTTTATTATAAAAATTAATATAAATAAATATTTTCTAACTTAATTATATATAATATGGATATTAATGAACCATTAGATTCAGAGGAAGAATATGAATTACATCTTTATAAAGAAACACAACAAGATTCAACATACATATATAAAATTAATATTTCAAATGAAATAATGTATTATTTTACTGCAGAAGATACTAGATGGGTTTTTGATTGTGGAGGTATAGTTGAATATATACGAGTCCCAAGAACATCAAATGAATACAAATCTGCTGTATATCAATCTAAATTATTTGATTCAATAAAAAAGAAATCAATTTATTATTTCACTAATTTACCAAGATAATTCAGACTTTTCACCAATGACTAAAACAAAAGTCATTGATGGGTCACTGATGGCTATAGGTGAATTATTAGAACCTAATATATTCAAAGTTATTTGATTATATGTTCCTTGAATTAATTTATTCCAAATAAATTGAGGTGGTTTTTCATTAATCACTTCACCAATTCCGACAGATGGAACAATAGTATATATAATGCCAGTTGGTGATGAATATGCATTATCAACATTACTTAAATTTAATAATAATGATGAATTAGGTTGAACATTTGGAGACATTGTTGATAAATATGAAATTGTTCCAGTTGTTTGATTCTTTTCTTGATAGATAGTTGTTGGGACATTTCCAGGAGTATTATTTAAATTATTACTTGTTGTGAATCCTGCAGAATAACCAAATATTTGATTGATATTTGCTGGTAAAATAATTTGTGGATTTGATAACACTGTTCTTGGAAATGGTATAGCAGCAGGATTAGTATATCCAGATGGTAATGTTAAAGGAACCATATATGTATTAATTTGTACAGCATATCTTGATGGATTTAAAGTAAATTGTGCATAATATACATAATCACCAACTGCATTAACAAGGTAATGACCATTTTTAATAAATTCATATTGTAATAATTGATTTAATGTTGATATTTCATATATACCTGGAGCAATGTTGATGGTATATGTAGTTCCAGTTCCTGCAGCATCATACCATACATATTGTAATACTGTGTTACCAAGTGATGTTGAAATATTATTCCAACTATAGAACATTTGAACAGATGATAAAGCAACATAACTATCTGTAAATTTAACTGAATTTGGGAAATTATAAACAAGTTTGTTATTATTACCATCTTGAACAAGGTTTGTTGTATTTAATATAAGTGTTCTCATAATATATATATCAAATACTAGAAAATAAATTTATAACATTTTTTTAAATCTTTTTTAATGGCACAATTCTTTTTCTAATTCCAGTGCCTTTAATCTTTCTTTTATCTGATTTTGCTATATCCATCATTACATCGTTTAAACCTAATGCGACAGGAACTTGACTACCACCAAAAAAAAATGGTTTTTGAAATCCTCCAGACATAGTTTGAATTTTATTGATGCCAGGATTTACAACATTTGGAAAATATCCAGAATTACTCATATAATATGTGATAGATTTTAAATAAATTTTTTTTATATATTTATATCCTCGTATGAGGAGTATATACACCCTAAAGGGTTATAATTTCAATCAATCCTTTTCTAAATCTATTATTTGAATCAGCCTCCATATCAATCATTAATGGTGAAAACTTTTCTGATGTGGCATATTTATATATTTCTAATAATTGTTCTTTTGTAACACCTAATCCAAATTCAGATAATATTACATTGACTTCTCTATTTCCACTAAGTTTTAATAAAACCATATATGAACAATTATTTCTGATGACTTTAGGTATTTTAAAATAAGACTGTGAAATAAATATAACTGATACATTAAGTTTTCTTGCTCTTATATAATAATTTTCAACCATTGTTAAATCTTTACTTAAAACTAAATCATCCCAAACTACAAGATGATTTACATCTTTATCAAAATCATCTAATTTAGGAGTGTTTGTTAAACCTTCTTTGATGATAATAGCATCAGATTTACCCTGAACCCATTTATATAATGGTTCATCTTTATTTCTAGTAATTATATGAATAGTTGCAAATGTTCCTTTTCCTGATGAAAACAAATGAATTAAATTTATTAAAAAATTAGTTTTACCACTACCCGATGGTGCAACAATAACCATTCTAAATGGTAAATTTAACCTATGTAAATCATAATTAGGGTTTTCAACTTTATCTATAAAATGTGATGGCATATGCTCATACATATTAACAATCTTTCCTTTTTCTATTTTAATTTCTTTCTTTTTAGGCATATATTATATATTAGAAAAATTTTTAAATTTATTTTTAATTAAAATTAATTAGAATTATTTTCTAAATGTAAATATATATAATATGACATCATACATACCACCAACAATTAATACACCGATATTTGACCCAACTCAATTTACCGATGATAATCCCATAACTATAAGTGAAGGTGATGGTAGATATTTAAGATTCCCAATATCACAAGGTAGTGAAACAATAAATGGTGATTTAACTATTACAAATGAAGCGATATGTTCAACTATTCCATCAGGAAATACTTCATTAACAAATAAATTATATGTGGATAATGCTATTTCTACTGTAACAACAGGATATGTTGATATTACTTCAACACAAAGTATATCTGGTCAAAAGACTTTTACAAATGCAAATACATATGTTACTGGAACATTAACAACATCATTAATATCATCAGTAAATAATACTGATATTGTTATTGAAGGTAAAGGAACTGGTGATGTAATTTTAAAAACTAATACTGTTAATAGATTAACTGTCAATGAATTAGGTCAAGTAAGTGTTCCAGGTGTTTTTTCAAGTTCAACATCTGTTAGTGCTCCATCTATTTCTGCATCTACATCAATGACTACACCAACCATCACTGCTACAGCTGGTGTTACTATCAAAAATGGTGCATCACCACAAACTACAACTCTAACTCAAAATGCTACTACTTTTGATGTAATTGGAGCCGGTGATATATCTATAAAACCTGCAAATGATTTCAATGTTGTTACTGGAACTGGAAAAAATATAAATATTTCATCACCTTCAACATCTCTTCTTCCATCTACTCAAATTTTTGATACTGGAGTTTCAAATACTGGTTCTTATATTGCGTTATCATCACCTACAACATATATATTAGGTATTTCAACTCAACCAAGTCTTGTATTATCTGGTGGATATGGAACTGTTTATGGTTGGCAATTTACAAGGGGAGGAACTAATACCGCAGCAATTAATAGAATAAATTCTAAAAATATTGGTGATACTTGTTATTTAGAAGTAAATCAAGGACAAAATATTACATTAACAAATGGAGTCACATCAATTACAGGGAATTTTACAATTCAACAATCAACATATCCACCAACATCAACATCTGCTTTAGGTTATAATGTAATAGCAACTAGTGCTGAATTTACTTTTACAGCAAATACATTGGGAAATATTCAAAGTTTTACATTACCTAGTAAGGGTGTATGGTTGGTTATTAGTAATGTATCATCAAGAACAACTGGTGGAACGGGAACTGTAAATTCAAGAAGACTATTAATTGCTGATAGTTCAACATCTAATACACAAATTGGAACTGCTTTATATTATGAAGAGAATGATGATGCTGTTGGGGCAAATGGTGTTAGAATGGTTCAAACTGTACAAACTGTAATATCAGTAAGTGCATCAACAACTTATTATGTTAATGGTCTTTTTACTGTTACAGGTGTAACAGTATATGCTACTGGAACAACAAGTTATACAAGAATTGGTTAAATAAAAAAAATATCTAGATATTTATATGATGAAATCTGAGCAAAATCAAAATATATTATATGAAGCATTCATACCTAGAAGTGAAATTGAAGACCAAATAAAAAAACAAAATAGATATATTACAATCATACTTGGTTGTTTAATCATCGGGGCAGTATTATTATTATGTATAATTATTTTATAAGTTATTATATATAATGGACTGGAAACAGGATATTGAAGGTATTTTAGAAAAAATTAGACAAAATTCAGTTATATTAAGCGAACATCACAAAGAAAGATATTATCACTATAAAGGATATTTAAAATATTTTAAATTACCATTGATTGTATTATCATCAGTAAATTCTATTGTTGCTGTTGGTTTAAATGGTTATCTTGAACAAGATACTGTATCATTATTAACTTGTTTATTAAGTTTATCAACTGCAATCATTGGTTCAATTGAAATGTATTTAGGTGTTCAAAAGAATATGGAAATTGAACTAATTGCTTCAAGAAATTTTAAACTACTTGCATATGATATATATAAGCAAATGCAATTAACTCCTGATAATAGGGTAGTAAATGCCAAATTATTTTTAGATGAAAAATATAATGAATATATAAAATTGATTGAAAATGCCAATCTAATACATTCAAAGAAATTAAAAGATATATTAACACCATTAAATCCAGAGTTTGAAAAATATATTCATACTCCTGAAAATTCAAAAACACCATCAGAATCTGAATTCAATTCACATTTTGGTTTAGAATTAAAAGAATTAAAAGAATTAAATGATTTAAAAGAAATTAAAAATATTACTGTTTAATATGATATACCATCAAATGCATCAATACCTTCTTTAGTGTTGATTCTATCTGGGTCACTAATTACTTCAATTGATTTTCTTTTGCTTTTATCTTGTGGTTGAAAGAATAATTTTAATATGAATTCATTTTTTTTAAAATCTACTGATTTATTTAAATCATCAAAAAATTCTAAAAAATGGTCAGTATCACTGTACAAATCTCTTGTTCTTTCACTGAAATTATTTATAAAATGTAAAAATGCCATACAATACCATCCACAAGCATCTGACATCAGTGATTGTATATCTTTTGTATTAAATGGCAAATGTTCTTTTTTAGTTGTTTTTTTAAATACTTTTTTAATTATTTCTGGTGGTGGTTGTCCATATGAATCAAAATATATTGATTGAATACTATCATTTGGATATTTATTTATTTGTAAGCAAACCCAGTGTGAGCCAGATTTTAAATTACCACCTTCATCATATTCGTCATCAAGATTTATAACATATGATTTATTAAATTCAAATTTAGATGGAATATCAGTTTTAAAGCATACATCAGCAAGTGGCACATTCATTTTATCACTTAATTCCCTTATTTGACTATCTGTGAGCATATATATAATAATATAGAAATTTTTTTTATTTAAAATTTAATTTATATATTTTTTTTTTTCTAATATCTTATATATATATATGACAAGTTATAGACCGCCAACAGCAAATTATCCATTATTTGACCCAAGTGTTTTTGATACATCAACAACACCATTAACACAAGAAGAAGGTGATGAGAGATATGTGAGATTCCCAGTGGCACAAGGAGCCCAAACATTCCCAGCAAATGTAACTATGCAAGGAGTTTCAACAATTGGTAATGCAACATTTACTGATGTTAATCCAGCATATGAAATTAAATATCCAGTCAATTCTGGACGAATAGATTTATATTCAAATACTGCCGGTGGAGTTTCAACAAGGGGTTGTAAAATAGATGCAACTGGTGTTCATACTTTAAGCAAATTTGATACTATTGATGAAACTGCAGGAATTCTTAATATTGGAACTAACGTTGCGAGAACTGGAACAATACAAATTGGAGGTGCAACTTCAACTGGAGTTGGACGAACAATCAATATCGGCACTACCGGTTCCAGTGGAACACAGGCATTAAATCTTGCTGGTTCTACTGTAACTGTTGGGTCGTCAAACACTTCCGTATTATCAGTTAATCCAAATTCCACTTCTACTCTCAATCTTGGGAACACTATGACTGGTGGTTCTATTGTTATTGGAGGAACGACTGGTGGTTCAACAACCATCTCTATTGGTAATGGGGCATCACAATCTGGTGCAATTCAAATCGGCACTGGAACAACTAACGCAAAAGATATTACTATTGGAACTGGTTCTGGTGGGACAACATTGATAAGAGGAAGTAATACTTCAATTGGTATAGGCTCTTCTGGAACTTTAACATTAAATGGAGGAACAAGTGGAACAGTAAATATTGGAACTGCTATGACTTCAGGAACAATTAATATTGGTCGTCCTCTTACTGCAGGATATACTGGAACTACACCTGATTCAACACAAATTGGATATAAAGCAGATGTTGCTGGATTAGTATATTCAACAACATCATTACCCACTTCAACTGGTAATATAACAACATCTCCATTTTCTATACCAAATGGTGTATGGTTAGTAAATGTTGTATTACTAGCAATTATGAACGCAGGTTCTGGCAATTATTTAAGATTATCTTTATCAACATCATCTGGAACTATACAAAATGCAAGAACAATAGATTTTAACCCAAATACAACTGGTAATAATTTTTTTAATTATACAACCACAATTGCTAATGCTGTTGCAACTGATTATTATTTAGTTTCACAAACTGGAACAATTACAGCAACTTCAGTTACACTTACAATTAATTTAACAAGAATTGCATAAATTATTTTATATAATTTTCTACGGTTAATTATATATAAGAATGTTTTTTAATCCTGTTGATTTCAAACGTCAAAAAGTAGGTGTTAATATTTTTAAAGATGATATTGCTCAATCACCAAAAGTTTATATAATAACTGAACCAATTATTGAACCAATTATTGAACCTATTATTGAAGATGTAATAACTGAACCTATTATTGAACCTATAGTTGAAGATGTAATAACTGAACCTATTATAACTGAACCTATTATAACTGAACATATTATTGAACCTATTATAACTGAACCTATTATTGAACCTATTATAACAGAATCAATAGTTGAACAGATTACTGAAGCCATAGTTGAATTATCAATCGTAGATGAACCAAAAACTATTTCTATTATGGACATAGATGTTAAGGAGGAAAACCTGTAAAGTGGTGCGCAATTTTCAAAGAATTCTATATTTTTTTTTTCAATATTATATTTTATATTTTAGATTCTCAAATTTGAATATAAAAAAGTTCTAAAAGTCCGCACCACTTTACAGGTTTTCAGCAAATTCTTTTCTGATGTATTATAATGAAACCTTTAAATATTGATTTATATAATGAAGTTAAAAAATATGCAGATGAAATATATAAAAAACATTCAGCATATAAAAGTGGATTTATTGTAAAAACATATAAAAGTTTGGGTGGTGAATATGAAGGAACTGGTGAAAAGAAATTAAAAAGATGGTTTGATGAAGAATGGAAAGATGTGAATCCCTTAAAAACTGAAACATCATATCCTGTTTATAGACCAACAAAAAGAGTAAATAAAAATACACCATTAACTGTTAATGAAATTGATAAAGAAAATTTAATAGAACAAAGTATAATAAAACAAAAAATAAAAGGTGAAAAGAATTTAAAACCATTTGAAGGTAAAGGAATTACATCAACTTGTACAACTAAGAGAGAAGAAGTTGAAAAATTTAGTAACCCAGATATTGTATGGAAAAAATTACAAGAATATAGTCCTGAAATGCCATTATTTTTTAGTAATAGAAGTGATAAAAAATATATGATTATAATAGATGATAAACCTATACATTTTGGTCAAATGGGATATGAAGATTTTACTAAACATCAAGATACTAATAGAAGGGATAGATATTTAAAGAGAGCAAATAATATTAAAGGTAGATGGAAAGACAACAAATTTTCACCAAATAATCTAGCAATTAATTTATTATGGTAAAAAAAAAATCTAATTAATTATATATAATGGGTAGAAAGTCAGTGAAAAAAGGCAAAGGATTAATTGGTGATACATTTAATTCTGTTGTTGATGCTGGTAAAGATTTATTTAAAAATGTAAATAAAACTATTAAAACAATTATAAGTGGTAGAGATGATTATCAACCAAAAGGCAGAGATATATTGAAAAAATTTGGTCAATTAAAAATAAAATCAATTGAAATAGGTAGAGACCCTGTTATTGATGCTATTAAAAATGTATTAGATTTAGTAAGTGGTGGTGTATTTAATAAAAGAGTTGGTAAAAGTTTTGATGATTTATTTCATCTATTTATCGTCATAACATTAGAAAATGGCAAAAAAATAATGACTGAAAAAAATGAAGTTATAATTATTTCTGAATCTATTCCTGGAAGAAGTGGTAAAGCAGAATATAAAATTGTTGATAATATACCATCAATAACTTTACAAGAATTATTTGATAGAACTAAACAAAGGATGGGTAATAAATTTTTTAAATATAGTGGTAAAGATAATAATTGTCAAGATTATATTGTTAATATGTTTAAAGCAAATAACATCGGTAATGAATCAGATATTGAATTTATAAAACAAGATACAAAACAATTATTCAAAGGGCTTCCAGGTTTAAGAAAATTTTCAAATACAGTAACTGATTTTGCAGGAAAACTTGATGTATTAATTTCAGGAGTTGGGATTAAAAATAAAAATAATATAAAAAATATCTCAGATAATAATATAATGGCAAGATGCGAAAAATGCAATTGTGAAATAACTGGCGGTATGGTTCATAATTCAATGCCTGTTTTTATGGGAACTGGAATGAAAAAATCAAAAGGAAAAAAACATCCTCTTGATGCTGAAGTTGTAGCATCAATAACTGGTGGTAAAATTAAAACAAAAGATGTTGAAAACTTTTTTAGAAATATTGGTAAAAAAGTAATTGGAAAGAAAGCAACAAAAGAAGTTGAAAAATTTGGTGAAGATGCTGCTAAATACATCACTAAAAAGAAAGGTGGGCTTGCAACTGATTTAATTGATTATGGTGTTCCCGCTGCTACTGGTGCTGTATTAGGTGCTGTAGGTTCTCTTGGTGGTCCCGTCACTGGTGTATTAGGCTCAGCTGCTGGTTCTAAATTAGGCAAAGAAGTAATTGCAAAAGAATTACATAAAGCAACTGGTGCTGGAATGAAAAAACCAAATAAATGGATTACATTTGTTAAACAATGGGCTGCTAAACATAATGTATCATATATGGAAGCAATTAAATCACCTAAATTAAAATCTGATTACAATAAATCAAAAAAATAATTGGTGGTTTAATTGTTCCACCTGAAAAAAAAACAATTATAAAAAATGTTCCTGTAATTAGAGGAAAAGTATATTAATCTAATTTTTTTTTTTTTTTATCATATATATTATAATAATGAAGGATTATATTATATTGGTAATTACATATAATAGAGTTGAAAGATGTTATAAAAAAACTTTAAGTATGTTAAAAGATAATAAAATACCTAAAGACATCATCAATCTTGTAGTCCATAATGCGGAACAAAAAAGATTATACGAGGAAGGAATTCCAAAGGAATATTATAATGAAATACTTATTACAAATAAAAATGATGGTATATATGGTCAAATGAATTGGATGTATAATAAATATAAGAACGGACAAAAGATTTTAAAGTTAGATGATGATATAAGCACTATACTACGATTACAAGGTGATAAACTTGTTAAAACATATGATTTACTTAAAATTATTGATGAAGGTTTTAAATTATGTGATGATAATGGATATAAATTATGGGGTATTTATCCTACTGCTAATGCTTATTTTATGAAAAGCCAAAAGGAATATACAACAGATTTAAGATTTATTGTTGGAGCATTAATGGGATTTATTAATGAAAAGTTATCAATTGATTTAGATATTAAAATAAAAGGCGATTATGAATATGCTATAAAATCATATTTGAAAAATGGCGGTATGATTAGGTTTAATAGAATTACTTTTAGATATGATATTGCTAAAAATGAAGGTGATAGAATTAAAGTGATGATTAATGATGCTAATATATTGATGAAGAAATATCCTAATTTAGTTAAAATGAATACAAGAAGAAATAATGAAAAAAATATGGGTGAAATATTATTGAATAAAAGTGAAAAGGATATAGAGGGAGGAAAGATTACATCTTTGAAAAATATTCCAATTGATGATTATGAAAGCACAGATGTTATTATGGATAATATAGAACAAACAAAAACAATAAAGGATTTACAAGAAAAATTATATAATGAATTAGAAAATGCGAAAATACCAAGAATTGAGGGAGCAAGAAAGGATAATAAAAAAACAAGAGGAGATTTAATAGGATATAAAGGTTGGACTTTTAATATGGGAATTGGAAGAAGAAGAAATCTCGGAATAAGTGAATTTTCAGCAAATAAAAAAGAACCTGAATTATTAAAAACCGTAATTGAATATGGTAATAAAATATTACCTACTGGATTTAAATATAATGTCATTACTATTAATAAGAATTTAAAAGCAAAGAAACATATAGATGGAGGAAATACTGGATTTGGAGCAATTACATTTATGGGTGATTTTACTGGTGGAGGATTATATATATATGATAAATATGATAAACCTACACTATATGATACACATAATAAATTAATTATTTTTAATGGTGCCAATCTTGCTCATAGAACAGAACCATTTAAGAAAAATAGATATGCTATTATATACTATACTCAAGTAAAAGATGCTAAAATAAAAGGTTTTAAAACGGAAGGTGAGGGTATTAACTAAATTTTAATATTAATATATATATATTTACATCATAAAATACATATTATTATGTGATTATTAAGATTAATAATCAGATAATATATCAAATTATATATATATAGATTAATAAAATGCATTTTATTAAGCCAAATAGCATATTATATAATTATTAAGATTAATAATCATATAATATCATCATATTTTCATATAATAAACTTTAATTTAAAACTTTCTTGGTGCATTATGGGCATCCATATAATTTAATATTATATCTGTTATATCCCATCCTACGACTTCATCATTAACATCTACTTCTTGACCTTGTGCATTTACCCTCACTGTATGTCCTTCCATAGTTTCTAATTCTTTTGGATATGCTCTTGTTGCTGTTCTTAATCTTATAACACCTAATGGTGCGACTGTTGATAAAAAGCCTCCATTATTTCTACCAATAATAATATATGGTGTTTCTCCTTCCCAATTATTCCAATCAAATAAAGATAATTTATAATTAACACCATCTTCAAATGTATAACCACCATATTTTAATCTGTATGCTTTGTTATAATCTCTTATAAATCGTTTTACAAATTTAGTGATTGTTGCTGTTGTATATATATTCTCCATAACTACTTATATATATTAATTTAGATTATTTTTTTT
>Ga0181343_1000412_pt1 | contig 18901 bp, 12 predicted proteins | sample Su13VDMLBSD_FD_130110 | JGI IMG/M metagenome (GOLD analysis project Ga0181343, IMG submission 130110) | Freshwater viral communities from Lake Michigan, USA - Su13.VD.MLB.S.D | ecosystem: Environmental > Aquatic > Freshwater > Lake | place: USA: Michigan | collected 2013-07-15 | reverse complement strand
ATCAAAGGCTAAAGATGCTACAACTGCACCAGCACCGCCATTATTTGCTTGCGCAAAGGCTGCTTGCATTGCAGTATTGACATAGTTGACATTTGCTATAGCAACGTTTGCTTTATCAAAGGCATTTACTGCAATGCTATATGAAATATTTGTTTTTTCAATATAAGTTTGACCAGCAACAGGAATTACTCCATCGCCGTTACTTGTTCCTAACCATAAAGTATTTGATAAGTATGAATATCCTAATTCACCAGGATTTAGTGAAGATGGAATTCCAGATGTTGTGGATCTTCTTAATTGAATAATAGTATTTGCCATATTAGAAAATACCACCGTCTACGATAGGCAATTCTTTAATTATATATTTACCAGTTGCTGAATCATATACTAGAGTTTCATTGTTATCTGGACTAGATGCATCAACATCTAGTAATTGTGATAAAAGTTTATTCTGAGATCCTGCTGAACTTATAGCGACAGTACGAACAACATCTCTATTTGCTGCTCCTATTGAAACTCTTGTCGTTGGAACAGAATTGACAAGAACTTTAACAGCCATTATCGTGTTACTCCTGGTGTTACTGTAACTATACCTTCTAGAATTCTACTCTTCACGTTCGCAGGATCTTCTGTTTCAACATCAAAAAGATATCTACCAGGTTTTAAATTTGAAGTATTTGCAGCAGTCATTGTCATGGTAATTTCACCATTTACAGCATCAGTAATAGTACATGTTATGTTTGCAGATGCGTTCGTAGAATAGTAAGAACGACGCATTTGTGACGTGACTATATATCCTGACACGTTTACATAAGCATTAGTAACATCGTCTGTTAAGTTTAAAACATTGTTAAATGTTGTTCCCTGATCTATGTAAAGTTCTACATATGCAGCCATTTATTTTTTCTCTATTTTATCATTTAATTCTTTTATTGCTTCAATTAAAAGCGCGATAAGTTTTTCATATTTTACTGCTTTTATTCCATTATCTCTCGTTGCAACAACCTCAGGTAAAACTTTTTCAATTTCCTGTGCTATTACACCAACATCATGTTTACGAATAAAATATCCGTCTTCTCCACCTCTTTCGTTGATATAAGAATCTTTCCAATCAAATCCTACTCCACGAATGTTCATTACTTTATTCAATGCATTTGGAATGTTTTCAATATTAGTCTTGAGAGAAACGTCTGACGAATAATATGCAGTGATATCTGATGTGGCACGAATTTCTCCAACTGTACCAGATGGCGATGTTCCTACTCCTAATGATGCAAGAAGATATACATTGTTTGTTGTCAGAGTATTTGAAGAAGGATTAAACGTAAGTTGTGACGTTGATACGTTCAGACTGGATGCACTTCCTGAGATAGCATTTACAAAAGGAACATATCTTGTTGTGTCAATAACATCTGGTAATATTGCAACGCCAGAGTTTGCTTTTGTAAAAGCGGCTATGGCTACAGAATTGGCTCCAGTTCCCACTGCTGTATTTGCACCTGCTACTGTTGCACTAGTAAATGCATTAGCACCTGTACCGACAACAGTATTAGCACCAGATATTGTTGCTAGTAGATAAGTATTGGCGCCTGTACCAACTGCTGTATTAGCACCAGCTATTGTTGCTAGTAGATAAGTATTAGCTCCAGTTCCTACTGCACTGTTTGCACCAGCGATAGTAGCAGATGTAAATGCATTAGCTCCAGTTCCTACTGCTGTATTAGCTCCTGCTATGGTTGCTGATGTAAATGCATTTGCTCCAATACCTGTATTAAATGCTAGAACATTAGCGGAATTTGCTTTGTCAAAGGCTAATGATGCAATGATATTACCACTGTTAGCCTTATCAAAAGATGCGCCATCAGAAGTTTCAAGTTGATCTAACTTAATTATAATCTGATTTGTTCGCGTTCTCCAAACGTCCCATGTGTCTAAGGTACTTACATTTGCTAAGGCTGCCATGTTACTTTACTAGTCCTTTAAGAAGTTCTTTAATTTCAGATATATCGCTTTTCATTTTTGAAAGTTCATCTTCAACTTGATAAATTTTCATTTCTTTTGCTTTGCGATTTTTGTAGGCTTGGAGAGCATCATTATCTTTATTTATAATGAAGCCCTCTGGCGACTTGTATATTCCAGGATATTCAGTTTTCTGATCCATCATAGTACTCTCTCACACTTATAACCGGAACTAGGAGTATTTAGTAAAATTGTATAAATCACGCCTGTAATGCTATTGTTCTAAAGTCCGCTGCTTTTGGTACAATTGCAGGATTATTTGCTGATAGTCCAATCTTAATAGCAAATTGCTTGTATCCTGTAAATGTTGTACCATTATCTGTTGTGTATGTGATATATCCACCGTTATTTGCATATGCAGTTTTACCTACGGAACTGATATTAGCCGTAAAATAGAATCCATTTGATCTAATAACATTTGCCCATCCGCCAGAAATAGAATTTGCACTATATCCTGTTATATTCACTGTATATACTGATCCCTCAACTGCAATAACAGCACCATTATAGTTATTTGAAGAGATAGTATCACCGATAGAAATAGTATTACCACCTTGTATATCTATGAGTTTCAGTCTATCATAAGGTGTTCTTGGAAGACCTATCTGATATTCTATAAAATCTCCAGGATCAGCAAGCGATGAACGCCTAGTGTCATCAGCATATACTAGTTGTACCCATGGCTTAGATGAAATAGGTTCAACATCTTCTCCCTGACGGAACTTACCATATACATATATTTCTGTATCTGGTGGACGATATCCAGTCAAGATTACCTTGATATCTTCCGCATCCTGACCATCGGCTAGAGTTACAGTCTTTGAAATATATTTGTTCCTTAGTGCACCACCAGAAGTATTGATTTCATTTCTCGTATTATTATTAACAACATTACGAACATATATGCTATGTGTTCTGCCCATATCAATAACAGGTGACTGATATGAAGAAGTTGTTCCTAATGTAATACGAACATTATTTGATGGTGATCCTCCTAGCGTACTTATCTCTTGCGAACGAGAATAAATTCTCTTTTCATTTATGAAACTATAGTTTTGATTGTTATCAATTGGGAAATAATCACCAGTATTTGCCTTCATTTCAAATGTGCAAGTAGACTTGCTGAAAGTTAACATACCCGCTTCAAAGTCAACTGTAGAATAATCAAGGTTTGCAATTGATGTAACATTTGCAGTTTTCCATGATGTCAGACCTATAATTGTATTTGTTAGACCATACTTTCCGTTTGATCCATATACAATCATAGTATTATTTGTTGTAGTTGCTTTGTAGTTACGAAGAACACCAGATCCTCTGTCAGCAATAGATGCAATATTTGCTGTTACACCAGTCGGTGCACCGTTTGATGCATATCTGATTGTTACACTTTCACCAACTACATATCTTGAGTTAGCAACAATATAAGTTGTGCCTGTGTTGGATATAACTGCTCCGTTTGCTCCGTTTGCACCAACTATCAGATCACCAGCATATATTGAACTTCCTGAAGGTGTTATTCCTGAAAGTGTTAATCTATCTGCTGTTGCAATAAATTCGCCGTAGTTTGTAAATTCACTTGATACGTTAGCAAGACTGAAAATTTCAATTGGATAGTTGCCAATAACAACTGTACCTGTAACTGCGGTATCAAAAACAGCGCGATAGAATGTAACTTTCAAGTCAACATTAGGAACAATATCCCAGTTTGTATCATTGTTTGTCATATACAAAGTACCGGTCTGTGAACGACTTGTTACTTTCTTGCCTGTTGTAACGTCAGTGTCACCTAGATTTGATACCCAGAAATACATATCTGGATTCTGTCCCATTGGATGCATTACCAATGCATACTGAGTGTTATTATATAAGAAAATAGGTGCTCTGAATGTTACGCGGTGAGGTGTAGATGCATCATCACTTGTAGTAATTTCATTAGGCAAGAAATAAGTATCACTGAATGGAATTGCATTCTTAGTAATGCCTCCTTCTGGACCCATTTCACGAATTTCTACCCAGAAACCAAGCGTGTCCGACTTGCTTGCAATATACAGGTCAAGACCTGTAATAAACAATCCTTCTTCACCATCAGGTGCTTTAGGAATGAATGAATAGGCCATACAACTTGAACTTCTTCTAATAGCAAAGAATTGTCTATTTGTAACGCCTGTCTTTGTGTCTTCAACTTCACGTTGTGCACGGAATGTTTGACGTGTCGTTAGAATTGTATCCTGCTTTTGCTGAATTAGTCCCTGAGAAGTAAATGAAGTTCTTGCATAAGATGTAGCGTCATCTTCGTTAGTTGGACTATCTGTTAGAACAACTTCTTTTGTACCAACTTTAAAGCGAGGTGCCCCCGCAGCAGCAGGTATAACTAGAGTTGCACTAATTTCACCATTTGCTGAAGATATTAATGGTGCTCCAGTATTTGAACGAGTAACTGTTGGCAACATGATTTGTGTTGTTGAACCATCAAAATCATATTGATTAGTTGTATATGAATAACTTAGTCTGCTATTTGCAGTGTAAGCATCATTTGTAGATGTCTTTAGATAATACACATAATTTGACATATTTGCACCGTCAAAAAATGTATAGAACCTTGTATTTGGTTTTAGACCAGCCGCATAGATTTGAATTTCTTGCGGTCTAATATATGGCTGCAACTTAACATCTACAACGCGAGAACCTAAATCAGTCTTTTGTTCGTTTGTTTGTAGATAATAGTTTGTTCCAGTTCTATCATATTTTTCATTAGTTTCTAGTGTCGCTGAACCATATACCTGAGCATAAACTTGTGCAACAGTATCTATGCCCCAGTTAAAGTTTTGCCATGTTTGCCACCAGCTGTTACCGACCAAATCATTAACAACACCAGTATCTGAAACTGTTGCTAGAAGTTTACCAGCAGGACCATAGATATTGTATCCTGTGATGGACTTCTGCCAAGAATTCCAATCTGTAGTTAGAGGTCCGCCATCATAATTATTTGCAGATATGAGTGCGTCATTTGTTCTGCCTTCAGGTGGGAAGGTTGTGTCTACCCAGAAGTCTTGATCAGGGCTTAGATTGATTAGACCAATATACTTATAAACATTAGTTTCCATATTTCGGAAGGTTGTCGCATATGATTGCGTAATAAATGCTTCTTCAGTATATGGTAGAGTGATTAAATCGCCTGTCTTTGAAATAACAGCATTTGTATTTGACAGAATTTTATATGGAATTGAATCCATAGTATAGACTGTACGAATGCTCTTTTCTTGTTTATCCACTACTATACTATAGTCTGGATTATATGTAGCACCGAGAGAGTGATCATTAAATGTGTCAACAAATATACCATTTTTAAATCTGTCTAGACCATTTGAGTCCATAACCTTTAGATCAATTGCTGACTTTTCTAGAGTATTTAATGATACATAGTATTCAAGATTTTCTACTCTTTGCTTAATTATTCCAATATCTCTCATTGTTTGACGAACAATTGCAGTCTTGGCAATACCACATGCAAGATCAGAACGACCAATTGACTTACCGTAGATAGGAGCAAGTGAAGGATATGGAGTAATATACAATGATGCTAGAGACATTGTATTGTCAGGTGCAACTGGTGTTATAGGACCAACAGAAGGAATTCCTTTGACAACAAAGAAATTGTTATCTTTATCTACTACAACCAAATCTCTTCTTGGGACATAATAAGAATAATCATATTGTATTTGCTTAGAAGGAGCAACAAGTCTTAGTCCACTTGCTATGTAAGAGAATCCTGAAGATGCTGCTGGATCGCTGCTTGCGCCAGCTACTGTAGTTGAATATGTTGCAGTTGCCGCTTTTGCAGGTCTAAAGTCCAAATAATTTCTTAGATCATACTGTGCGCCGCTTATTGATGATCTATATATTGGAATATCTTGCGTCATGATTGAGGTTGAAGATACCGCTGAATCATTTATTGGATATGAATCAATTGAGAAATAACCAACACCAGCAGAAGTATCATGATAGAAATAATCAAGTTCAACTAATAGATAATCGCTAGATGTTAATGTAACACCTACTGGTGTAATCTTAGCATGATCGTATAGTTCATCTCTTTGACCATTATCAAATGTGAAATACTGAGTAACATTTGTACCTTGAGAACTTGTTGTAAATACTGAACTGTCTTTGCGAATTTGACGAATCTTATATACGTCAGCAAAACCTAAATTGAATGGTCCAGTTGTTCCTGATACAGCACAACTAATCTTTACAAACACATTTGGACGAAGTGTCTTGGCAATTTCTTTAGCGGAAGTACGAGCAACTACATATGATGCCGATACACTTCTTGTTGCTCCGAGAGTTTCTTTCAGATCAATATTTAATGTACTTGCACCTTGCGTTACAGTTCTTGTTGCACCAGCATCTACTCCAACACCATTAAGATTGATGATATCGCCAATCTTATATACCTTAAATATGCTGTTTCCTGAGAATACGCCAGGAAGTGTTTTATCAACTGTAAGAGTTGTGTTATTTGCAATTGTTGCAACTGTATATAGAGAAGTGTTTCCAGAAAACTGAATTTTGTCACCTAGATTTAGTCTAGTAAATGAAGTTCCAGATCCATTAACAGTGGTGCCAGAAGCAACACCAGTTACAGTACCACTCATAGAAATATTAAATGCTTCATTTAGTGTTACTATAATTTCTGTCTTCTGTGTAGAATCTAGAGTTGCACCAGTTCCGTAAGGGAATATTTCTCCTGCACCACCTGTAATTGGAATAGAGAAAAAGCCATTAGATGCTGCTGTATATGAACTGCCTGTCTTAAAATAAAATGAAGTATCTACAGTCAGGTCATCTGTTGAACGAATTTTTCTGGTTGATGATGATCCTGTGTAGTATAGTAATGTCTTAGTGGAATCATTCAACATTGTGATTCCACCAAGATCAGATATAACGTCAGCACCAAAGTCTGCTGTTGATGCATTATCCAGATATACGCTCTTGACAGAAGAGAATGAATTACTTCCTGTCATTTGAATGTCAAATAGATATAGTTTATATGATCCTAGTGCAGTGCCAGGTGTGCCGCTATTGTATATCAAATGCTTAACGCGAGCCGTTCCTATCTGATTACCTGTTTGCGCACCAGAAAATGTTCCGTTACTAATACGGCCCTGAATGGTATCATATAGTCCAACTTGAGTACCAAAATCATGAGATAAGTCACCAACAACTTCTTTAATGTTGATATAATTACCTTCAGAAGATGCTGTGATCTGACTGTTTACGTTTTGATATGTATTTGCTTTAGGTGTTGTAATCCATGTCGGAACGAGTTTTCCTACAGGATATCCCTTAACATATCCTTCACCTGCCTCAATTCCGATTGAAAGTAAAGAACTGCTACCAGTTGTGCTATAACCGTAATTATTACCGGTATCTAGATTTTCGCGAATAGTAACATCCATACCATTTACATAATAATCTCCCGACTCGTCTGATGTTCTTTTTGCAAGAGTGTCAAGGAGAATTGAATATTGCGACTTTTCAAATAAAGTTTGAACGACACCTTCTTTAATTGAGAATAGAGCAACATAATCTGGAGGTCCAACTGATGCACCATAATCAAGTCTAGAAAGTGTAGGTGTTAGTTTGAATCTGTCTGCGCCTGGAGCAGAATAGTTTGACGCTTCCAAAGCAGGATCAAGCAGACTTTGATCTTGAATATAATTAATTATGTCTTCAGATATCATAAATCCAACTTGACATGATGGATTTGTGCTGTATCGCTCAAGAACAACTGTCTGAGTTGGGAAAGAAATGAAATGATTTTTTGCAAAGAACACGCCTTGTGTAATAGTAAAGACTGAACCTTTACCAGTTGCACTAGAACTTAATGTTATAAGAGATAGTGGAGTAGCATCGTCTGTTAATAGAACTTCACCATTTGAAAATGTTTTTACTGTACCTGTAGATGCATCAGAGTTATTATAACTGACAAATATCGTCTTAGTGTTTGTGGAACTTTCGCTGCCATCTTCTACAAGAAATATTGTAGCCTTTAGGCCTGAAGTTTGACCAGTAACAACTTTTCCATTGTAATTTGAGATAGTTACAGGATTGCTGTTTTGGTCTACGTCTCTAACTTTTACATAGTCAACGTTGGTATTAATATCAAATCTACCAGGAAGAACTATGCTGCCTTCCACAAAAACGTGCTTACCAAAACTACTAATCTGGTTCTGCAATATTGACTGTAATTGAGTAAGTTCGCGCGCTTGAACTGCATATCCTGGCTTGAAGAGAATACGATAAAAATTCTTTGAAGAATCGTAGTCATCATAATATGGTGTTACATTGAAATCTGTTGTCAACGTTGATGCATTTGACGTATTTGCCATCTTTTAAAATTTCCCTTTTAGAATTTCAATACTATTTTAAAATCTTCAGTCTGATCTGATGATCTAGTTATAGGAACAAAATTATCTACATATAATATTTGCCCACTATAAGATTTTACTTGTTTTTGAGTCACTGAAGAAACGTATCTGGAAGTAAAACTGTTAGAACCAAACAATGCACCAGCAGTTGGAGTTCCTTCTGTATTTATAACAATTGCTTTACCATTTGCACTATCCCAGGACACAATTCTACCGCTAAATGTTGCTGTTGATGGTGAACCGCCTTGATATGCTAGTTCGTCCTCATTGTAATTGCCTGTGCCTAATAGTGTTAATGTATATCCTTGAACAAATCTAACATTACTCATTATATTAGATGTTGCTGTTACTACAGGATCTTTTAATATTGCAATCTGTCTAAAATCGTTAGTAGCAGGAAAATCAGAATCTTCTGTTCCAGAAAGAGATGCATTTAATATAAGATTACTTCCACCTAGTTCATATAGTGGATTATAACCATGTCCGCCAGGTGGTGAAATTATTGCTCTAGCATTTGCATCCGATCCTCCACCGCCCGTGATTGACACTGTAGCATAAGTGTATGCTGTGCCATAATTTGTTACAGTGATGTTTGAAACATTTCCGCTTGCAACATTTATTTTTGCAGTGGCGGCCGCCCCGCTGCCATCACCAGATATCGTTACAACGATATTAGAATTATTACTATAATTATTGCCAAAATTTGTCAAGATTATTGAATAAATTGCACCGTCTACGGTATTGTTTTGAGTTTGCCATTGTGTTGAACCGTCATCATTAGACAGTGTTTTTACTGGTATATAAGAACTTGTCATAAATCTGAGTTGATCTGCTGCGGACACGGAATACATATATTTCCATACATATCCATCAGAAGTTTGAACAAGATTTGTAGGAGTAACAGCAGTAGGTTCAACAGTTGAATTTGCACTATAATTGTTCGCGATGCACTTATACACATCATAGTTGCTGTTCATTACATAAAAATTAGTATTCCCATCATGAAGATTTGATGTCAAATGATCGTATGCAAAATACTTAGTATTGGCTGTCCAGTTAAATCTTGGTGCAACATGTGCCATATCAGAACTGAAAATTTTCTTGCCACCAATCATATTTTTCCAAATATCATATTCAGACGCAGCAGAATTGTTTGCCGCGTCAGGAGAAGCATCGTTTGACCAGCCAATTACTCTCCCATAAGTTAGATATAACTTGGTATTAGGAGTAGGTTCAGATACAGATTCTTTAAACTGTTCTGCTGAATTTATTCTCAAATTTATGAAGGCTGCGCTACTCATATATTCCTCTGAATTTATCTATATTTATACTAACTTACTAACGCGAACATTACCACTAGATTGCGCTAGTATGATAAGAGTATTTACGTTTGCTTTTTTACCCATAGGAAACTGGTGTAATGAATTGCTACCAGTACCGGCAGCAGTAATATATATCATTGTTTCATCAGCAGACACGCCCATTCCTGTAATGCCTGTCTCGCGATATACAAACGACGCAGAATTACTTAAAGTACTAAAGTTTGCTGTATTTACGTTCCATGCAACATCTAACTTAAATGTAGTTATTTTATCATTAGTTAAGCCGGATAGATATACTGTGTTTCCGCCGTAGTTAAAATCAAAACCACTAATCGCGCCTTCTATATTACCAATATATTTTTGTGTCTGTAGAGTCGCTGTTGCAATATTCCAATTTTCATTTAATGCATATTGATATATTGTATCATTTGTTGTGTCAGCGATATAAACTGAGTTTCCAGTAGGACTAACTTTAACAGCAACCTGATTAGGCACTGCCGTTAATTGAGGGACAAGATTATAACTATTGGCTGTATCTGTTAAAGTTGTGATGTCCCAATTCTTAGTCATTGCAAATTGATATATTCCTCTTCGCGTATTTCCACTAGTTCCGCCAACAAAATATACATATTTACCATCCCTACTGATATCAAATCCACGAGCAGTCTGTTCTCTATTTTCAACGAGATTTTGTGGTGATATATTAGAGAACCCAGCAAAGGAAGTAATGTCACCTGCTTTTGACATTCTATATTCATAGATAACATCTCTGGATGTGCCGTATAGATACAGTATTTTTCCATCAAATTCAGGATCTTTTCTAACATACACTTCTTGATATGATGATTCTAAGACTCCTAGTCCTGTAATATATACATTCATGGTCGCAGGAAGTCTATTTATTCCAGAGTTTATATAGAACGCATCGTTATTTTTTATAGCAGAAACTGTATATATACCGTTTGGTTGATATTCACTACCATAACTAATAGCACTATTAATGACGTTACCTGAAGTAAACTTTAGATATACTGTATTTCCTATTGATAAGCCGTGCGATGCAAAGTTTATTAGTGTATTTACGTTAGAGAAATATGTTCTTGTTGAAGTTGTTATTATTTCATCAGTTGTTGCTTCTGTTTTATAGACATAGGTTTCTTGATTATCTACACTTGTATGCTCACCAAACAGTTTCATTCCAGCAGGATGCACTAGGTCTTTCAAGGCTTTTCTATAGTCAGCAATTGACTTACCTACGCGAATAACATATGAATATGGCTGATAATAGTCGCGATCTTCTAGAAAATTATACGAACTTAAATGTCCATCATCATTTAACCATCTACCAGAATATTCAAACACACCTTCAATAATAGTTGCATTTGCAATGGCTGTACCATCACCTGATTGTGTCAAATTTATCGTTGGAATAAAAGTATATCCACTGCCTCTATTTGTTATGCTGATAGTTTCAATAGCACCAATAACACTGTTTGCAACTAGGAAGCTTCCACCAGTACCGAGAATATTTGTAACACTGATATTTGCGCCAGTTCCTGTACCTGAGACAACATTAGCAACAGGCAGATAATTTTGATCGTATCCAGTACCACCAACAGGATGACCGGTTATCGCGATAAATTCAACATTAGTAATTGATCCTGTGACATTAACCGTTCTTACGTTACCTAATGCGCCAACTCCGTAGCCGCCTATAATATTAATAAATTCAATCTTATCGCCTGCAACGTATCCAGCACCGCCGTTATTAATTCTCATTCTTCCTAGAATACCTAGAGACACTATAGATGTATTGCCCTGTATTGCAACTGTAGGAGTAGAAGTATATCCTGCACCAGGATTATTGATTCTAACGACACTTGCTGGGCCGACATTAGAAAACGAATATGAATTCAGACTATTTGCTATAGTTGTGTTAGCATTTGCTCTTTTTATAACTTGAATTGTTAAATCGTTCTGTGGCGAAGAATATGCTGGTGATATAAAAACAACATTTGAAATTATATTTGATGATGTAATTAAAACAGTGTTGCTAACACCACTAATCTGATTTGTGAGATTTAGTGAGTCAAATGTCTCAAAATATGTATTACTATTTGCTAACCATTGTGTTAGATTAATAGCAGAAAGCGATGTAAATGTGTTTGCAAAAAGATTAGATGTTATAGTATATTGAACTCTCAAATTCTGATAAGCAAAAGACTCATATATTCCATTAGATGTTGCGTTTGCGATTGGTGTATTTGCTTCTAGAGAGATAGTTTCAAAATATATATTATATGAATTCGGATGAACTGATCCGTCTTTTAGAACTATAGTAACTTCACCATTTGCTCCAGAACCACCACCACCAGTAATCAAGAGATAGTCATTTGCTTGATATCCAGCACCACCTTCTGTAATAACTATAGAAGATACATTACCTGTTGATACCTTAGAAACTATAGCAGTAGCACCAGTTCCAGTATTACTTTCTATAACTACAGGATCACCCACATCATATCCAGTTCCAGGATTAGATATGGTAATTGTATTGAGTATGCCACCAAAAACATTTGCAGTAATAGTGTATGTAGGAACTACAGTAGTTGAGCCGTTTGCGAAAGGTATACCGTCATAGTATGCATATATCTGCTCGCCATTTTCAAATGTGCCTACAATTCCGCTAACAGATATTTCAGAAATTAGAGTTCCTGCATCATAGAATTGATCAACTCGCTCACCTATTGCTGTAGCGCCAGAATTTGCACCATAAATTGCTTTGTTAACAAATTTTTCTAGTGCATATAGACTAATATTTGCAACGTTTGCAGCAACGACATCACTAACTCGGAGAGTTCTCTGTATATACCATTTACCATCCGAAGCGCGAAGAATGTCTTTTTTAGGATAATAAAATTCAACATCTTCTAAACCAAATAGAATTCTCAAAAGAAATTCTATAGACTTTTCTGTTCCTCTTGACAGATAGAAGTCTTTAATATGCTTCATAACTATTGATTTGTCTGCAAGCATATTAGTTGGAACAAGTTTCATATACTCGGCATATAACTTGTCCGCATACTGATCAAGTGTTCTGTCAATATCTTGATATGATCTAATATTCTTTGAAACTTCTACTGATTTTCCAGTTTGTTCTAGATATTCATAATATGATTCTAAGAAACGAACAAATGTCTGATGGTCGTTTCTAACAAAAAACGGTACTTGAGACGATACTAAGTTTGAAATTCTGTTATTGGTAGACATTACGCTTCAGCAATCATCTCTATTTGAATTGATTTGATATTATTTGGATCAATAAGAAGTATTCTGTTTCTGACAGGGAAAATAATTTCGTCCTCAGAAGGCGCAGAAACTGTCAGTACATTCTCTCCATAAAAATCATTCTGTATTGATCCTGTAGTACTTATTGAATTTAATACTATAGTTCCTGTACTATATGTAACTGTGCCAGCATTTTCATTGATTATATTTTTTTCACCAGAGGATGTTATGTAATATGAACGAATAGTTCCATAATCATTTTCAAGATTAACTGTGCCCGTTGCGTCAGTTCCGTCACCGCCTGTGATTGTGACTGTCGCAGTTGTATAGTTTACGCCTTTATTAGTAATATCAATTGAATAAAGTCTGCCGTTGACAATTCTTGCGACAGCAGTTGCTCCACTACCATCACCAGATATTGTTACTGTAGGAGCAGATGTATAGTTATAACCTGCATTTGTTATTGTGATAGAATTAATACCAGTAGGCGCATCTAGAATTTCTTCAAAATACGTTTCTCTTGAAATACCATTATTATCAAGTGAGTCTATTGCAGGATACGTCGTAATTTTGTGTTTGAAAGAACCCTTACTAATTGGCATATTGTAAGGAATTCTATAATTTTTAATATTGTTTGTATCCAGAACAACTCTTTTCTGAACATCTACATGTATGTCTGAACCTGTAATTGATGGATCACAAGCCTCAATATATGATTGCAATTTAGATTTGCGAAAAGTTGCACTAAACTTATTTAATTCATCATTGTTATAATCAGCAATTGCTGCCTTAACTAAAGTTAGAAGTTCATCTGCTGTTTTACTAGTTAACGATGGATTATATGTCACTCTACCAGAGATCAGAGCATATGTGTAGTCTGGATCAACAAATTCTGGAATAACAGTCACGACGTTTCTATTGCGAAGTAAACTTTGACTTATTCTGTCTTTTTCCAAATTAGAAAGAGCGTAGTTTTGCTTTGTTTTAAGCGACATAAAGACTTTACCATAGATTACAGGATCATTGTCTTCACCACCCCATACAATTGCAGAATCTATAATTGGAAAATCTCTAAGAATAATGCTTTCATAATCATCAACTGTTACTGCACGATTTTGAGTCTGATATGCATATGGTGCTCTAAATCTTACTTGCTCTATGGTTTCTCTATCTGAACCGCCGTATGACGCAGATACAGCACTAATAGATACGTTGTCGCGATATTTGCCACCAATCTTATCAATAAGACTAAATCTTGATATATTATTTGCTGGTGAAGAAACGATGTCCAAGTATGTGCATGTTATAATATTGCCTACTTTTGGCTTTTTTCCGATCACATCATCACCAAAATACAGCACAAATTCTTGGTCTTCATTTTCTTCCACAAAATATACAGTAGAATTTGCTGTGATATCAACCAGATTCTCATATTTTGTGTATGTTTTTGTATCAGTGTTTGCAGTAGATTCCTGAACAGTTATAACCAGTGTAGTTGTATCAACATTTGATGACGGTATTGTAAACTTACGCTTTGTATTTTGTGCATCCATCAAGAATTGAGTTGTTACGACCTCGCCCTGCTTAATGGAAACGTTAGCAAAACTAAAAGATCCATTGCTCTTTTCAACTGTTCTAGACTCATTCGCAACAAATGTATAGTTCACACCGTCAATATCTTGTGCAAGAAATCTAGTGTATTTGTCAAGTGTTGCAGAAGTTGATGTATTATCCTCAGCATTTGATGGTGTTGCTAGAATATTAATTACTGCTTGAGCCCCTAGTTTAGAATGTGGAATATATCCTATAGACTTAGCATGAGAAAGAATAGAAGACCTAATCTGTGCAGTGTCAAGAAACATTTCGTTTCCGACCATATTCAAATAAAATCCCATATAGTGAGTATTATACGCTAGAATATCTAGCAATACTGACATACCAGAACCCTCAAAATCAAAATCCTGAAATTCAGACTGACTTCTTAGATAGTTCTTTAGATTGTTTTTGATTGAATCAAAGTCAAGTTCTGTGACTCTGAGTGCTGTATTAGATGTTACTGCCATAAATTTTACCTAATTCTTTCCAGAAATATAGTAGTTATAAGTGGTTCTGGTCTGTTTAGAATGATATATTGTAGAGTCACATTATATCCATTATTGTCAAAATCAAATTCTACATTTAGTTCTGTCAGACTAATTCTGCGCTCATAGTTATTAATGACTTCTTTAATTGCATCTTTCAGCATATTTGCCGTAATATTATTGACTGGCGAAAAAAGTAATTTTAGAGCATTGGATCCAATGCCGTGTCTAAAGGGTTTTTCATAAAAATTAGACATAATAAGGTTGCGAACCGATCTCTTAATTGCATCGTCGCCAGTCTTTTTAACCACATCTCCTGTTGTAGGATGCGGTATAAAATCTAAATCTAGATCAGAATAATCTGGTTGTCTTGTTATTGTTGCCATATGCTTATTTATGCTTCCTGACTAGGAGTCTGAGGCTTAGTGGGTGTTATATCATTAGCGTCTTCAGAATCATTTGAATTCATCTTGATTGTGCTGCCGTCCATAGCAATTGAACCACCCTTAATTGATGTTTTTCCAGATGATGATATTGCAACTGGTCCACCTTTAGCCGCAATTGCAACAGCCTTGCTTCCTCCAACAAATGCTTTATCACTCTTAGATGTCAGTGATGCTGATCCAGTACCTGCTTGTAGTGATAGTGCGCCTTGTGCTTGGGTAGTTGAAGAACCTTCTATCTTTTTAGTTTCATTCTTTGCTTCTACATCTAAATTGCCACGAATTTTTTGATTCATATTTTTTGCAGTAATATTAAAATCACCCTTTGCTGTCATATTAATATTACCATTAATAGTCATATTATAGTCCTTAGCAACTCTCAATGAGGCTGCACCATCTACTACAATATCATGTGCACCAGTAATTTTCATACGATGTTCACCAAAGACAACATTATATTGACCGTTATGAGACGTAAATTGCACAGAGCCGTCTGGTCTAAACTGAAAAGCAGAGCCTGAGCGATGCTGCATGGTTACGCTTTCAGCACCTTTAGAATCATCAAATATCAGAGTATGACCTGATCTCGTTTTGTGCGACCAATAATTAGGATACTGACCTGCACCCGATTCTTGTCTGGGATCTTTTAAAGATGAAAACTGCTCAGGTGTTTCCGATGCTGGATTCGTATTATTATCAGCCATTAGTCTAAATCAGCAAAAGGACTTTTGCCGCCCCGTGTAAGTGCCTTTGTTATTGAATCCATTTTCTTTGCAATCTCCGATGTATTTAATTGTTCGCTTAGTAATTTTGCAATTGCTTGCGCTTCAGGAGGTATTCTATTTACCATACTTGATAGTGTCTGAGCAGATTTGCCAAAGAGATTCTCACCTGGATTAACACCTGGAAAACCACTAACCGACGATAGAAAAGAAGTTGCTAATTGCAACGCTGCTTTTGTTGCATCATCGTTAGCATAACCAATATTACCATCTGGAGATAATGTCTGGGTTACTGGTCCAAATGCGGTGTTAGCAATAAAGGTTGAAGAACTAAGTTTGTCTCTTCCATATAAACTTTCATCACATTGAAGTCTGCGCATGGAAGTAACAATATCAGAAAAATTAGTACACTGTTTCAATATTTTTTCAGCATTTTCCATATATGTTGCTTCGTCAACTCTATTATTTGTTGTAAATCCTCCGCCCTCTGACGATTCAATATTCTGAATCAAATTAGACATAGATTGCATACCATATGCAGTTTCTCTAGGCATAGATGCTGCGATTGATCTAAGCGTTCTGCTAGAAAATAGACCAAACATCTTACCTAGCGACATTGCGATACCTGGTAAATTTGCTGCAAGGTCTGGTGTCAGTATGCTATTAAACGCTTGTTTTGCAGTAGGTATATTTTGCAATTGTGGTATGATCATACCTGCCATTGGAAATAAAGCTGCGTGTGTAGGCAATCCTCTTAATATATCATGATTATGTTCTTGGCCTTTTTCCTGTATTTTTCTTATCTTTGCTCCATCGCGTGATGAATCCACAATATTTGGTGGAATATTTACGCGAACATTCTTAGTAAAATATTGCTGAATTGATTGCAATAAATCTATATTACCACCAATACGAGAGTCGCGATTATTAAAGTCGTTAGCAAGACCTATTATCTGACATTGATTTGATCCTGTGTCTTTTAGCGCAACAACTAATGAGCCAGGATCAATACCACCTGGTGTGCATTGCTGCGAGAATCTGTCAGGTGATCTTAACAATGGACTAAAGGCTAAATGCTGAACATTTACATCTTGTCCGTGTATGCCTGGGAAATACACGCGATAATTATTTGCCTGCATAGGGTCTGGATCATTAACATCACCACCAACGATGATGCCATATGCCATGCCAGAAGCCGCAGAGTTTTTAGGTAAAGACATGATTTAAACTTCTCCTGAACCAACTGTAGTAGAAACACAATCCATTACTGTAGTCGCAAGACCGCCTGGTAAAATGTGATGAAACATATGCAGTATTAAATAATCTCCTGAACCATATCTTAATATTGGTTTGGGCAGTGCGTCTTTATTATATAGATTAACACCAATTACCTTACCTGCATGTAGAATTGGATTAAAAGGAACTGTCAGTCTCAATGCTATTTTATCTTTTTCAAGCAAATTCATTCGCGCTTGTCTTTTCAATAGATATACCGAAGCATAGTCTGGGCAAGAATCTTGCTGCTGCGCTGAATTCATATTTGTAATTGCTGCTTTAAATACACCAGAACCAATTCCGCAGCCATACGAATCGTTTCCTAGCAAAGAAAAACTCTTTAACACAGGATTAAATAATGCTATGGAATTAATATCTCTACCACTTGAATTCACACCATTTAGAATGTCAGATAATAGATCAAAATCACAAGGGAATGAATACCTCATTATTGATGTTGGATCCAAGTAAGTTGTGTTTGTTTCGTTGTGAGTAAATTGCATGATAGGACGTTGCGCACATAGTCGCTTTAAAGACTTGAAATGATGAATTCCAACTGCTCTATTTTCATCATATGTCATATAATGCACAAAAGAAGGATCATCTCCGTCTAGTGCATAGTTTGCTTGCTGCGAGACAACTTGAAAAGGATGTATGTTTTCGGCTACATAGTCTCTAGCCGGCTCAGATTCTTGTATCTCAGCATAATTAACACCCGCACAATTTCTAAGAACATAACTTACAATGTCAGAAGGCGAAGTGCATTTCCATGATTTAGATACTAGAGTTTCCGCATCATTTAATTGAGACTGATCACATGCACGAATATAAAATCTTTCGTTATTATTATCTACCAAATGGCGTCCATCAACTCTATAGATTTTCTGATTTACAGACATGCTATATGACATACCCAAAAGTTTCAGGATTTCTTTTGAGACTTCAATTCTAAGCGTCTTACCTTTAAAATTATCCCAATTCTTTTCAGGTAGTCTATGGATAAAACTGTCTACCTTTACAGAGGTTTGCAAACCTGGTGTTAAAAGACTCTCGCCTAGAATAACTTCTTTAGGTGTAACTTCAAATAAATCTGACTCACTACCAGTATCTATACCTATAAAAACAGTCGCTAACTCTTTACCGTCACCTATCATATTATGCTAATCTCCTAACGAAAGATTGTGCTGAACTTTTTGTTAGCGACTGTAACTGGCTCATTATTTGAGCATAATATTCTGGCTTAATGATCTTTATCGTTCTCTTGCTTTCGTTCAGATTATATTCATAATCATAGCAACTGATAGCATCTCTCAATACTGT
>Ga0181343_1000411_pt1 | contig 18943 bp, 29 predicted proteins | sample Su13VDMLBSD_FD_130110 | JGI IMG/M metagenome (GOLD analysis project Ga0181343, IMG submission 130110) | Freshwater viral communities from Lake Michigan, USA - Su13.VD.MLB.S.D | ecosystem: Environmental > Aquatic > Freshwater > Lake | place: USA: Michigan | collected 2013-07-15 | reverse complement strand
CCGGCTCGCGTGGATTGGGGGTATTACCCGCTACTTCCATATATCTAATAATCATTATATTTGTACCATGACAATACTACTCGTCCCAACTTACGGCCTAGCGGTCGGTCTGGAATACTTTCCAGGCGATGATGAATGGCCAGCTGATGAGTTGGTATTAAACATAGTAATTTTTAAAATCGTTATACAATGGCAATGATGCGCACAAACAGGCTGACGTCCAAGACTACACCGCCTAAAACTGTTACAACTAAGGGTGTGACTGTTAGTAATACCAAGACAAGAAAATTCGTACCAGCTTCTGAACTAGCCGCTCAAGATGAGGCATTCAAAACATCCAATCAGAACTATGAGGCTCAGATGAAGACTTATAAGAATGTTCCAAAGGGTGAAAAGGTATATTCTCAATTTGGAGGAGGCCCTGTTGATCTTAGTCCTGCTGGATTGGCTCAATATAATAAAATGAAGGGTGCTGATGAGCCAGAAGCTACTCGCGTTGAGAGACCAAAAGCCGGTGGATCAGAGGCTGATTATTTAAAAAGACTTGAAGGTAAGGGTGGTTTTGTTGGTCACGTTACTTACAAAGAGCCAACCAAATCAACATTAAAAAAAGCCGATTGGTCAGCTGTTCAGTTGGATAAAATGCCAACCAAAAAGGCAACTAAGATTGAAACAAATAGATCACTAAAAGGTCCAAAAGAAAGAAAGACAGCTACAGAAGGTTGGTTTGGTGATGTTAATCCAAATACAGCAGGTACTTCAAACAAGCAGCTTAAGCAGTTTGCTTCGTATGCATCTAAAACTGGTTTAGGTGAGAGCTTTATTGCTAAACCAAAGACAGCTATTAATGAGTATAAGGGTGAGATGAAGTCTCAGCGCAAGGAATATGCTAAAGAAGGCAACAAAGCTGGTGTTAAGGCAACCACTGCTGACATTCGTCAAGCTAGAAGTGCTGCTAAGTTTACCGGATCGAATAATCCGCTTGACGTTCCTGGAATGGCTACTGGCTACAGAGCTGCTCAAGACAACGCAGCTAACCGAAACACTATAAAGGCACAGGTTAGCAACTTAAAAAAGCTACGATAAACAATCTAAACCCCTCAAAATCGAGGGGTTTTTTGTTATATGTCGCAAAAATCACTAGATTTGTCAAAAAATCAAGTGAAATGGTAGTAAAACATGTACATTTAGGCGACGATGGTCGCAAAAAGCTCATTAAAGGCATCAAAACGATCGCTGGAGCAGTAAAAAGCACATTAGGTGCGCGAGGCCGAACGGTCTTGATTGAATCAGAGAACCATGTGGGTGGTATCACGGTGACAAAGGACGGCGTAACGGTCGCTAAGTCGATCAATCTATACGACCCGGTAGAGAACTTGGCCGTTATGATGGTCAGACAGGCTGCTGAGAAGACGGCAACGGTTGCAGGCGACGGCACCACGACAAGTGTGGTCTTAGCTGAGGCTATTGTTGATGCAGCCGAAGAGGTACTCTCTCCAGAAGACAATGTCACTGAGGTCATCAGAGAGATTAATACCATTACTGAGAAGGTTGTCGCTAATCTAACCAAGCGATCCAAGAAGTTATCCGGAAAGAAGCTTAAGGATGTGGCATCAATCAGTGCAAACAATGACACTGAGATTGGCGGCATGATCGCTGACGCGTTCGGTGAGGTAAAGATGGTATCAGTTGAGAACAGCAAGGACCACAACACATATGTTGAGGTGATCAAGGGCTTAAAGGCTGACCGAGGTTGGACTAGTCGTCACTTTATCACTGACTACAAGCGCCAAGAGGCTGTGTTGGAGAACCCATATGTTTTGATCACTGACCAAGAGATCAGTAACTTGTTGAACATTGAGCGAGTACTACAGCATGTTGTGGCCAACAACAAGCCGCTACTTATCATCGGTGAGATGAGCCCTGCTGCTTTGAACACGTTAAATATCAACGTGGTTCAGGGTAAAATCAAGGCATGTAACATCTTACCTCCAAACTTCGGGTATCGTCAGAAAGATTTGCTAGAGGATCTAGCGATTGCATTGGACGGCACATACTTCAGTGAGGACACTGGTGATGACTTGTCATTGATTGATGTGGCACACCTTGGTCGATGCTCAAAGGTGATCGTTGGCAAGGACCATACGATATTTATGCCTTATGCTAGCAGTCAAGAAAATATCGATAATAGAATTACCGATATCACTGAGACAATCTTTGAGAGCGTAAGCAAAGAGGAGACTGACTTTCGCAAGGAGAGAGCTGCCAACCTATCGGGTGGTGTTGCTGTCATCTATGTCGGAGCGTTAAGTGACATCGAGCAAAAGGAGAAGAAGGATCGCATTGACGACGCTGTGTGTGCTGTTGAGGCGGCCTTAGAGGAAGGTATTCTCCCTGGAGGTGGTGTAGCACTATTTAACGAGGCAACAGAGCTAGGACGTCATGATGTTTCGCCTGCATCAAATATTATGATCAAGGCACTGAGAGCTCCGATGTGGCAGATCATCACAAACGCAGGCAAAGACGCTGACACCATCATGGACGGCATCATGCCAATCCCTAACGAGGGCTATGACGTGAAGGCTGAGCAGTATGTTGACATGATCAAGGCTGGTATTGTTGACCCGACTAAGGTGACAAAGAACGCGCTGTTGAACGCTGTGTCGGTCGCTACGACAATCTTAAGTACAAACGCTATCATTACAAATATCAGAGCAGATGAAAGTACTAAATAAATACTTGCTCGCAGAGCGAGTAAGTGAGCAAAAGAAAACCAAGAGCGGACTGCTTCTCACCGGTGAGGACTCAAGCGACATGCGTTACCACAAGGCGACTGTCTTTGACGTTGGTATTCAAGTGTCAGGTATTCAGTATGGAGACGTCATTCTGTACGACAAGGTGAACACTCACGACGTGCTGATCAATGAAACTCGCTATGTGATTCTCCAGGAGAAGGACGTTGTTGTCGTTCTTTAAATCGTTCGTTAAAGTCGACGATAGCTTTTGCTAATGTTTTTTGATGGAATGGGGCGTTCTTACGGAACGCCTTATTTCGTCTTACTGACGTCGGAATTGGCTCTAGGCCTGTCAGTTTCTTGTAGATAGACGTCACCATCTTCTTGGCCTTAAATGACACCTCATACATATTGGTCTCACCGAATCCTCGCTTGCGCCATATGTATATCCACTCCTCACGTAGCAGCCTATCAAAGCGGTTGCGATCCCACAGCATGAAGTTAGCGTATTCGGCAAAATCTGCCCTCACGAACAATCTCTTTTTATGTAGGAACAGGATCATCTCTAGGTCTGATCGACTGAGATCATAATTGATTTGAGCCCATCGTCTGACGATCGCCCATTCTCCAAGGAAGTCATACGTCAACTCACGTCGTTCGTATGCCTTATCGCGTTTGATTATTCTTTTCATTATATTTGTACAAATATATTGATAATGGGACTATATAGCAACATTCACGCAAAGAGAGAGCGAATTAAAGCTGGATCAGGTGAGACAATGCGTAAACCTGGCGAGAAGGGAGCACCAAAAGCTCAGAACTTCAAAGATGCCGCAAAAACAGCAAAGCCTAAACAGAAGAAGAATAAATGATTCAAATAGGAGATAAAATAGGTAATTTTACTTTAAAATATACTGAATTAGTCGGTAAGAATAAAGTATGGGATTGTATTTGTATTTGTGGTAATGTAAAAAGATTTTGGAAATTTTCGGCCATTGCAAGACAAAAAACCTGCGGTTGTGGAATAGATTCGGCAGGCCTTTCTGCCAAACAAGCCAGATCAATGAAGTCTAGAATGAATGGTTATAAAAACGGAGCTAAAAAAAGAAATTTTGAATGGTCTCTATCTTATGATGATTTTGTTAAAATAAGCACAAAACAATGTCATTATTGCGGACTAGGGCCATTCAAGTGGGATTGCATGACCAATTCACCTTCTTTGAAAAAAGATAGTCCTAATGTAAATCCAAAAGATTATGAAATAGGTTTTACTGGTATAGATAGATTCGATAGTAAATTAGGATATACTATTGAAAATTCAGTTCCTTGTTGTAAAAATTGCAATAGGGCTAAAAGTGATTTAAGCTTTAATGATTTTAAAGAACATATTAATAAAGTATACGAATGGCTACACCAGAAAGAGTTAAAACAACTATAAATAAACTAGGTTTAGAAGGAGTCAACAAGCCTAAGAAGACGCCAAGTCATCCTACTAAAAGTCATGTTGTAATGGCTAAAGAAGGTGACACTTATAAACTTTTGAGGTTCGGTCAGCAAGGAGTTAAGACCAATCAGACGGTTGGTCAGCGTGAGGCTTTTAAGAGTCGTCACGCAAAGAACATATCTAAGGGTAAGATGAGCGCAGCTTACTGGGCCGACAAAACAAAGTGGTCTCCAAGCAAGACCGCATCACCTAGTACTAAATGGAAAAAAGGATCATGATGGACTACAATAAGATACCATTCAAGAACGCAGCAGTTGATAGATTAAGCAAGATGACAACTAAACCTGTTGAAGAGAAAATTGCTAACATCGATAACAACAAGCGATTAAATCGCGTTGTAGAGCGTCGTTACGACCGTATGGATAAGAAGTATGAGAGAGCGGCTGATAATCCAGCTAAGCTTGCTAAAGTTGATAAAAAATACGGCTACAATTACGAGGCCGCCAAGGCGGCCGGTATTCAGCCTGATGAGACAGGGCATTGGGGATCTATCGGGAACGATGGTATGATTCTTAAGGGGTCTAAACACCCTTCAATGATTAAGACCAAAAAGGTTGAGGGATTGTTGGGTAATAAGATTGTAAAGAGAGACGGTAACTTATACAGCGTTCCTAAAAAATAATCGTAATGGACTACAACAATATACCATTCAAGAACTCAGACATTGAGTTTTTAGGCAAGAAGAAAAGGATCCGTGAGATGCGTGGAGAAGAGTATGTCAACATGCCTAATGGTGAGGTGTCATCTCATTTAATGTCTAGCCGAGGCAAGGAGGCGTTTCCTACTGTTTTCCCTAATAAGCCGGGATCACATGAGTATAAAGATTGGACCGACATGCCTAACACATCAGAGGCTTATGGTGAGGCAAAGAAAAGGGGTGAGGTAGTAAAGTTCGCCACAGCCAAGAGAGCTGAGAAGATGGCGTTTGGAGCCTGGAAGAAGGGCGACGCTAGAAAAGAAGCAATGCAGAACTATGATAATTATAAAAAGACACAAAGGTCTAGGTGATACAGTCGCAGCTATAGCTGAGACCGTAGGCATCAAGACACTAGTAGAGAGTATAACTGACGACTGCGGATGCCAAGAGAGGCAGGCCTCTCTTAACAACCCAGACCTACTAATCAACAAACTATTCTATGGGACAAAGCAAGACATCGAAGTATTACGCAGCCAACCCGACGGCAGCGGAGAAGAGGCGTGAGTACCAGCGCGATTTAAACTCAACTGAGGAGCGCAAGAAGTACCGGGCTGAGCACACGAAAGCTCGTCGTGCCAATGGCATCGACGGCAAGGGTGGCCCCGACATGAGTTCCACAAAAAGTGGTAAATTTGTAAAAGAAAACCCAAAGACAAACCGAGCTCGCAACGGAGCGAACGGTAGGTCTACTAAAAAATAAGACATGGCATATCAAAAATTACAGGTAGAAAGAGCAGCAGTTGTAACTCCAAGCAATACCGTAGACATTCCTTATATTGGTGGTGATGGTACTACTCCGTCATGGCCTTGCGTCCTTTACATTGGAGGTGCTGGCAACGTGCGAGTTCAAACAGCCGGTGGCGATGACGTGGTGTTTAATAACGTGTTAGCTGGAACGTTTATACCTGTTCAGGTGACTAGAGTATTCGCTACAAACACTACGGCTACAAACATTTTAGCTCTCTGGTAAGATGCCGATTGGTATATTTATAGGTAATGCTATCGGCAATACTAGTCCCACAGGACCAGCATATGACTCTGACTACCAAGCCATTTTAGATAAGGGTACTGCTTTAGGCTACACATTGCCAAGCGCATCGGTACAAGTCAAGCAGAACACATTACTCACTTCCATGAAAGCTAACGGAGTATGGGCAAAACTTGACGTGTTCTATGTGTTCGCGCAAGATGGCGGCTCTGCTTTTGCTACACTTAACTGGAAGAATCCTAACGCTAACCAAGCAAGTATTGCTTCATCCCCTACATTTGTAAATAACGGAGGCTTTCAAGGTAACGGAACAAGTAGCTTTATAGATACCAATTTCAACCCCGCAACGCAAGGAGTTCAATACACGCAGAACAACGCATCTCGTTATTTCTTTACTCACGCAATTAGTACAACGGCGTTAAGATTTGATGGTATTTCGTCAAGCAATAGAAATACAATGGTGCGCGGTTTAACTAATGCGCAAAGAATTAATGCTGGGACAAACACATCGCTTGTAGCTTTAGACTTTACCGCCGCAGTCAACACAAAATCATTACATAGAACGTCTGCAACTGATATAACTGCGTACAATGAAACAACTGGTGTTTCAACAACTCAGCTATCAGCAGCAATGGATAGTTTAAATCAATTTATTTTAAGGTCTGGCAGTCAATATGGGGGACACACTTGCGCAGCTTATGCAATGGGTGCTTCAATGATTGCTGAACACTCCGCATTTATCGCAGATTGGAATACTTATAAAAATAGTTTATGATAGTTCTACACGCAAACAATGAGCAGTACGCTCAACTAAACGGCTACCAAAAAAACGAAAGCATTTTGATTTTTGCTATTGATGGCAGCGGGAAATTTATCGTAGGTCTCGAGGTATTGAATGACCCTAACTTTGCAGATATTCACGAACAACTTGATGCACTTGACCGCATTGAATACACACCTGTAAATGAAGCATAATTTCGTAGGCTATAAAACAACTGAAGAATATGTACCAACAGAGAGTATCTAATCACGGCACCATATTAAATACATCTACAGATCTATGTGTAGGGGCTGATAATAACCAATCGGTTGTTATGTCTATGCGCGTAAATCACCTATCGGCATGCACGTTGGTATTCTCTTTTTACGATGCATCAGCAGCAACCACAACGACAATATACCAGGTCAGTCTAGCGGCCGGAGATATACTCACTGACACATTTCCTTATTACCTAGATGAGGGAGACAAGATAACAGCCACATCAACACCAACAGGAGCCAAATTTACAGTTGAAGTTGAAAACGGCCCAGCACTAGGAGTAAGATGCAAGTAGTCACATCAACAGGTCTAGAGTACGGCAGAGACCACCTACAGATCTTAGGGCCAAATGGTCGGCCAAAACCGGGCACGACAAACTATGGCCTTTATGCCCAGACAGCGTCAAGCACACCTGTAACAAATACCACAGCTGAGGAGTCATTATTAGATGGAGGTGTTGGCACATTGACAGTCCCTGCAAATGGTTTTAATGTAGGCGATAGCTTTCATGCCATACTTAGCGGTCATATTAGCTCTGTAAATAATCACACACTTAGGATTAGAATTAAGGCTGATGGGGTGGCACTTGCTGATACTGGTGTAATTACAATGGCTGGATCAACAAATAGGCATTGGAAGCTAGAGGTATACTTTACAGTTAGAGTATTAGGAACATCAGGAACGGCTAAAATTGCAACTGCAGGCACATTTATGTACACCAAAAATGCTTCAACATCTTTTGAAGGAACTAACTTTAGTACCGAGACAGCAACTGGATTTGACACAACTGTGGCCAATACGCTTGTCATCACAGCCCAATGGGGGACAGCCAGTACTGGAGATAGCATATATAGTGAGATATTCACCCTAAACAAAACATATTAATGCGATACTTACTAATCATACTACTACTAGCGTCATGTAGCCCGATCAAGCGGTTCACTAGACTGATCGAGAAGTACCCGTATTTAATAACTACAGACACTGTAGTAATCAAAGACACCATCACGCTATATGTGCCAGAGGTTCATACTGACACTGTGGTTACAATTAAAGAACTTATCGATACAATCACCATATCCAAGGATAGGGTAACTGTCAAGGCTTGGTACGTTCCAAAAGAGAAGAAGGTATATATTCAAGGCAAGTGTGATCCAATCTACATCACAAAGATCGTAGAGCGCAAGGTGCCTGTCAAGTACTATGAGAAATACCCATGGTGGAAGAAGCTACTAAACAACCTGTTGGCTATTTTTATTATCTTTGCTTTACTCTATACGCTGTATAGACTATCCAAAAAACTAGTATGAAAACAAACGCACTAATCATCTTGTCTGGCATTCTCACAATTCTCGCACCGGTGGGACCGCTGCTTACCATTGCTTTATTTTCAATAGGACTAGATGTAGGTTTTGGCGTATGGCGATCATACAAAAAACGAGAAGATCAAGAAGAGAAGTTTTGGGACGTGGTTAAGAGCCAACGATTATATGCTACAGCAGTTAAATCAGCTATATACGCAGGTGCAATTGTGTTCTTCTTTTTAGTTGAAAAGTTTATTGCAGGCGACATCATCGCCCATTTTATATCAATAGAGTTATTACTGACTAAGGCAGTGGCTCTATTTTTTGTTTTTATAGAGGTAAAGAGCATGAATGAGAGCTACAAAGACGTTACAGGTAAAGATATACTAGCTTCATTTAGAAAGTTCGTCACAGGGCTTAAAACTGAAAGCGATAAGTGGAAGTGATATGTTGACTACAGCACAAATTATAGCCAAGTATGGCAAGCCTAATGAAAAAGGCACATACCTAAAAACCATCAACCTACCATACCCTATGCGTATTGCATGGGACTTGGACACCAAAGTAACAAAGATGCGCTGTCACAAAGATGTAGCAGATGCCTTTTTAGCTGTGTTTAATGACATTTTAACTACCTACGGGTATGATCGTATTGTTGAGCTTGGTATTGATCTTTACGGAGGCTGTTTTAATTTCCGTAAAATGAGAGGTGGTAGCTCTTGGTCTACCCATTCTTGGGGTATTGCAATTGATCTAGATCCAGCTCGCAACACATTAAAGGAAACTGCAAAGACTGCTAGGTTTGCTAGACCCGAATACAAAGACATGATCGATATCTTCTACAAGCATGGATTCATTTCCTTGGGTAGAGAAAAGAACTATGATTTCATGCACTTTCAAATAAATCACTAAATTTGTACAATGAAGAAGGTCGAACAGTCAGCCAAGAAGAGTGTTAAGGTCAGACGACCTGGCGTTCACGCTAAGAGCAAGACATCAAAGTTGAAGTCTTCTAAGAATTACGTAAAACAAAATAGAGGTCAATGAAAGTACAGAACTATATCACTGAAACACCAAGCACAACATCAAAGGTATTTGGTACCAATGCTGCTGGAAACACAGTTAACTTCGACGTGCCTACTTTATTGGCTTTAAATCAAGCTCCTTTTGTTGAGGCAGCAAACTCATTGACTGCAGCTACACTCACAAACGTAAACACATACTTCACAGGAACAGCAGGCGCATCTTTTGCGATTACTCTTCCAGCATCAAACTCAAATCTTAATGGTGTTAAGTATGTTGTCATGTCAACAGTAACTAGAGCTACAACATCATGGGCATCAGCTGGTGCTGCTATTGTTGGTGCTCCTGCCACACTAACAGCAAACACACCGGTCTGTCTTCAGTACAGTCACCCCAATGCAACCTGGTATATTTCAATCTAATCATATGTCAAATAAAATCACAAAAGAAGAACTCGACAAGCTAGTAAACGCTAACCGAGTTTACAGAGACTTAAAATTTAATCTAGCAGACATCGAGATGAGCGTTCGTCGTTTAGGCGAGCAGAAAGAGCTCACGATGCAGCAACTTGAAGTTGCGGCAACAAACCTTACTCAAGAGCAGCAAGCTATCCTTGACAAGTATGGAGATGTCAGTGTAAATCTACAAACAGGTGAGTATAATTAGAAAAATTTCTATTGGTCCCGACTACATGAAGTCTATGCACTACATGGTAGGTCAGCCAGTCCTAGATAGAACATGGGAGATCAACACCATCCGAAGAGAGGATGATGACTCTATCTGTGTTTGGATTATCAAGGATGGAGAGATAATCAAATGGAAAGCCTTTTCTAGCGCAATGCCCATTGCAATAGAATATAAAATAGATTACTAGTGAAATCACCATACTGCTTCATCATCAAACCAGTTGGTCTGAGGCGGTACGATAACATAAAGAAGTTCGGTGATACCGACTTTGTCATCAGTTCCTCCCAAGAAGACCACAGAATATCTAATCGCTTCGCTGAAGTGATCAGTGTTCCTATTTACTACAACGGCCCTATTCAGGCAGGCGATACTATCGTCGTTCACCACAATGTGTTCAAGTACTACTACGACATGAAAGGTCGTCAGAAAAGTAGCTGGAACCACTTGATGGATGACCTATTTCTAGCTGAGGTTGATCAGGTATATATGTACAAGAGAGAGTCTGATTGGCAGGCTATTGATCCGTTTATATTCATTAGACCAATACCAACTGAGGATAAGTTAATCAAAACCACAGGAGCTCATGAGTCTCTATGGGGTGAGGTTGTTTATAAAACGAACACTATCCCAAACGTAAACGTTGGCGATGTGGTCTCATTCACGCCAGATAGCGAGTATGAGTTTAGAATAGATGATGAGATTCTCTATAGAATGTATAACAAGAACATATGTCTAAAAAGGGAGAAATAGTAGAGGCCGCAAAGCAGGCCATCGATGAGTTGATCAAGGTACTAAAGTCACCTATCATCACTCACGCAGAGGACGACATATCGGCTGATAAGATGAAGAACGCAGCATCAGCTAAGCGTTTGGCATTTGAGGACGCCATGTATATGCTCAACAAGATTGAGGAGGAGGAGAATAAAGCTGCGGCAGGACCAGTTGTTGAGGTTACACTTGGCAAGTCAGGATTCGCAGAAGGAAGAGCAAGAAATGGAAAATAAACTGTACTCTATAGTACCCGATTACATTCACAAGACTGCTCTTAACACTAAGAACAGCAAGAAGTCGTGGGACTATGGGTACAACAAAGAGTATGACATCATCGTTATATCTAAGGATGGAACGATTGGTGAAATCTATGAGATAAATGGCCTAAAGGTTGCTTTACCTTCTACTCCTAAGGGAGTAGAGAACAGAAACAACAGATGGCAGCCAGTAGAGTATCCAGCAGAGCTACAGAAAATCAAGTCAATATTTGACTGGAACCGAAGAGACAATACGTTCAAGCTGAAGTATGTCGACATGATCGAGAAAGAATTCGAGCGACGTGAGCAAGGCTTTTGGTTCATCAACAATGGCAACCCAACCTATATCACCGGGACGCACTACATGTACCTTCAGTGGACTAAGATCGACATCGGTCTTCCTGACTTCCGTGAGTCCAACCGGATATTCTTTATATTCTGGGAGGCTACTAAGGCAGACAGCCGATCGTTTGGCATGTGCTACCTAAAGAACCGCCGTTCAGGTTTCTCGTTCATGTCTTCAGCCGAGACGTCCAACACAGGTACAATTGTTAGGGACGCGCGTATTGGTATCCTATCCAAGACAGGTTCCGATGCCAAGAAGATGTTTACCGACAAGGTGGTGCCTATCGTTAGAAATTACCCCTTCTTTTTCAAGCCGATCCAAGACGGTATGGATAACCCGAAGACGGAGTTAGCCTTCCGTGTTCCTGCGAGTAAGATCACGCGCAAGAATATGGATGAGGAGCGCGATGATGACATAGAAGGACTAGATACTACCATTGACTGGAAAAACACCGCAGACAACAGCTATGACGGCGAGAAGCTGCTTCTACTTGTGCATGACGAGAGCGGTAAATGGGAGAAGCCTGAGAACATCTTAAATAACTGGCGCGTAACCAAAACATGTTTGCGTTTGGGTAGCAGGATTATTGGCAAGTGTATGATGGGTTCTACGTCAAATGCACTCAGCAAGGGTGGTGAGAACTTTAAGAAGTTATACAACGACAGCGAGCCAACAAAGCGATCTGCCAATGGTCAGACCAAGTCAGGACTATATAGCCTTTTCATTCCCATGGAGTGGAACATGGAGGGCTTTATTGACGAGTATGGATGGCCTGTGTTTGAGGACCCAAAGAAACCTATCATGGGTATCGATGGTGAGGAGATTACAATGGGTGTCATTACCTATTGGAACAATGAGGTGGCTGCACTCAAGACTGACTCAGATGCACTCAATGAGTTCTATCGTCAGTTCCCACGCACAGAGTCTCACGCGTTCCGTGATGAGTCTAAGTCCTCACTATTTAACCTCACAAAGATCTACCAACAGATTGACTATAATGACGCCTTGATCAAGGACCGCGTCCTAACTAAAGGATACTTCCATTGGAAAAATGGAGAGCAAGACAGCGAGGTCGTTTGGACGCCTGATCCGAACGGCAGGTTCTTGGTGTCATGGATTCCTGACCAAGCTATGCGTAACAGAGTGATTGTGAAGAACGGCCGTAAGTGCCCAGGCAATGAGCACATCGGTGTGTTTGGGTGTGACCCTTATGACATATCAGGTGTAGTTGGTGGGGGTGGATCTGCCGGAGCGCTTCATGGATTGACTTCATTTCATATGGAGAATGCGCCAACAAATCAATTCTTTTTGGAGTACATTACCCGTCCACAGACAGCTGAGATATTCTTTGAGGATGTTCTAATGGCCTGTCATTTCTACGGAATGCCAATACTTATTGAGAACAACAAGCAGCGACTACTCTACCACTTTAAGAACAGAGGTTACCGAGCATTCTCTTTAAATAGACCAGACAAACATACGTCAAAGCTATCTAAAACAGAGCTCGAGCTTGGTGGTATTCCCAACTCATCTGAGGACGTAAAGCACGCCCACGCTAACTCTATCAACACATACATCGAAGAGTACGTTGGCCTTGATCAGGAGGGAACATACAGAGAATCAGACACCATGGGTGACATGTATTTCAACAGAACACTCAACGACTGGGCTCGATTTGATATTAATAACAGAACAAAACACGATGCCTCTATTAGCTCAGGACTTGCTATCATGGCATCAAGAAAACACCTATTCATACCCAAGAAAGAGGAATCTAAAATAAGTGTTAAATTTGTAAGATATAAGAATACAGGCATTAGAAGCGAAATCATCGAATAATGGATAAACCATCAGTAGTTATCTCTGCACTACCTTTTCCGGACCAAATGGCACCGGATGAGGTTAAGGTCACATTTGAATATGGCCTAAAGGTAGGTAAAGCCATCGAAGGGGAGTGGTTTAAAAGAAAATCAAACTCAAGTAGATTTTATCAACAGTGGGGTGAATTCCACCGTTTGAGACTGTATGCTCGTGGAGAGCAGCCAGTACAGAAGTATAAAGATGAGCTAGCTGTCAATGGTGACATATCTATGCTCAACCTAGATTGGACTCCCGTTCCTATCATCCCTAAGTTTGTTGACGTTGTTGTCAATGGAATGCTTGACCGACCATACACTGTAAAGGCAGAAGCTCAGGACGTAATGTCAGCTGAGAAGAAGAACGTCTTCCAAGATATGATCGAGTCTGATATGGTGGCTAAAGACTTCCTTACACTTACACAGGAGCAGTTTGGTATCGACGCATTTAACGTTAATCCAGATGAACTTCCTGCTAATGATCAGGAGCTATCATTGTACATGCAGATGAACTATAAACCATCTGTAGAAATTGCTGAAGAGATTGCTATCGATACTGTCATGAAAATGAACGAGTATGAGGACATCATGCGTTTATACTATTATGACGTTACTACCCTTGGCGTTGGCGTTGTTAAGCATGAGTTCCTTATCAATGACGGCGTAAAGATTGAGTATGTAGATCCAGCAAACTGGATCCATAGCTATACTGAAAAGAATGACTACTCTGATTGTTTCTATTTTGGTGAGGTTAAGCAGGTGCACTACACCGAGCTACTCAAGATGGATCCAAACCTAACTAACGAGCAACTTACTGAAATTAAGAACGCAGGCTCAGCATGGTATGACTACTTCCCTGTAGTTAGAAACTACCAAGACGATGCATTCTTAAATGAGGTTGTGACGTTGTTATACTTTAACTACAAGACCCATAAGAAATTTGTTTGGAAAAAGAAAATTCTTGAGAATGGTGGTGAGCGCGTTATTCGTAAAGAAGATACGTTCATGGCTCCAAACGGTGAATACTTCGAGGTAATTGAAGCAGTTCGTGACGTTTGGTATGAAGGCGTTCTTGTTGGTGGGTCCAACATAATGATCAAGTGGGAGATGATGAAGAACATGGTTCGTCCTAAGTCTGCATCACAGCGAGCACTTTCAAACTACATTGCTTACGCTCCACGTTACTACAAGGGAAATATTGAGTCGCTAGTTCGACGCATGATTCCGTTTGCTGATCAAATTCAGTTGACACACTTAAAGCTACAGCAGGTTATGGCGCGTATTGTACCTGACGGTGTATTCATCGATGCTGATGGTATCAATGAGGTTGACCTAGGTACCGGTGCGGCATACAATCCTGAGGATGCACTCAATCTATACTTCCAAACAGGTAGTGTGATTGGCCGATCTTATACCACAGAGGGTGAGTTTAACAACGCTCGTATTCCTATCCAAGAGCTTAATACAAATAGTGGCCAAGCTAAGATGTCTGCCCTAATCGGCAACTACAACCACTACTTAAATATGATCCGTGACGTGACGGGTGTGAATGAGGTGCGCGATGCATCTACGCCACATCCTGACGCATTGGTTGGTGTTCAAAAACTTGCAGCACTAAATTCAAACACGGCAACTCGCCACATCCTAGATGCTGGTATTATCACAACTAGACGTGTAGCTGAGTGTATTTCTATACGAATTGCTGACATCTTAGAGTACTCTGACTTTGCTGAAGAGTTCGCTATGCAGATTGGTAAGTACAACCTATCGATCTTGCAGGACGTTAATGATTTATACCTGCATGACTTTGGTATCTTCGTTGAGGTAGCTCCAGATGAAGAGCAAAAAGCTCAGCTTGAGCAAAACATTCAAATGGCACTACAGCAGCAGACGATTGATCTTGAGGATGCAATTGACATCCGTATGATCAACAACGTTAAGCTTGCCAATGAGATGCTTAAGATGAAGCGTCGTAAGCGTATGGAGCAAAAGCAGAAAGAGAAGGAGATGGAGTTCCAAATGCAAATGCAGACAAACATTCAGTCCTCTCAAGCAGCTTCTGAAGCCAAGGCACAGATCATTCAATTGGAAGGTCAAACCAAGGCACAGATTAAGCAGATGGAAGTTCAAGGCGACATTCAAAAGATGCAGGCCGAAGCTGAGCTCAAGAAAGAGCTAATGGCTATTGAGTTCCAATACAACATGCAGCTCAATGGTATGCAGATGCAGACGCTAAAAGATCGTGAGACTGAGAAAGAGAAGGCTAAAGATAAGCGAGTAGACCTACAGGCTACACGTCAGTCTGAGCTCATCAATCAACGACAAAACAACCTACCTCCGCAAAACTTTGAATCTACAGAGGATTCTCTCGATGGCTTCGATTTAGAGTCATTCGGGCCTAAGTAAATATTTATTAACTTTGTTGAAAATTAAATTAAATGGAAGGTGAATTTAAAGTAAGAGCTGTAGATTTCGAGGAGAAGTCTGTAGCCGAAAAAGAAGCAGCGCTTCTTGAGGGTTTAGAAGATCATAGTGGCGATCAAGACACAGTAAAGATTGACTTAACCGAAGGGCAGCCTGTAGAAGACCCAATTCAACCAGTAGAGGTTGATTTGGATGATAATAAAGTTCTTTCATATCTTGGTAAGAGATGGAACAAAGAGATTACATCTTTGGATGATTTAGTTCAAGAGCGCGAACAAGCTGAAGAACTACCTGAAGATGTCTCCGCGTTTCTGAAATACAAGAGAGAGACAGGCCGTGGTATTGAAGACTTCATGAAGTTGAACGTTGATTACAGTACCATGGACGAAGATTCTCTACTTTACCAATACGCTAAAGATCAGAACCCAGGGCTTGATGCTGATGAGGTTAAGTTCGAGTTAGAGACCAAGTTTTCATATGATGAGGACTTTGATGATGACAAGCACATTAAGAAGGTAAAGCTAGAGAGAAAAAAAGAGCTCAATAAGGCTCGTGAGTATTTTAATAAGCTTAAAGAACAGTATAAGGCGCCGCTTGAGTCAAGGGATTCCTTTGTTCCGCAAGAAGAAAAAGAAGCTTACGAATCTTATAAGCAATATAAACAAACCGCGACTAGCGAGCAAGAGGAGCAACAAAAGCGGTCTAGGTATTTCGCCGATAAGACGAATGAATTATTTTCTGATAAGTTTGAAGGTTTCAAATTTAATATTGACGAAGATAAGGCAGTAACGTTCAAGCCGGCAGATGCAAAGACACTTCTTAACGAGCAGTCTTCATTAAGCAACTTTGTAAATAAGTTCTTAAACGAAGAGGGCTACCTAAAGGATGCTGAGGTGTTCCATCGAGCAATAGCGATTGCTTCGAATCCCGAAAAGTTTGCCAAGTTCTTCTATGAGAAGGGTATGACAGAAGCTGTTGAGACAGTTTCTAAAGAGTCTAAAAACATTAATATGACTCGTCAAGCCACTCAAGTGACTAACAAATCTGACGGAACGTTCCAAGTAAGAGCTGTAGAGTCTGGTTTCGGTAACAGATTAGTTATAAAACAAAAACCTAAAAATTAGAAAAATGGCTGGTACATTACAGGCATCTCCGGGTCCATTATTGACCCCGAGCTCCGTCAAGGCAATATTGCCTACAAACTACATTACTAACTTTGATTTCTTGAATCAGTATCTTCCTGATACTTATGAGCAAGAATTCGAGCGCTACGGTAACCTTTCAATCGCATCTTTCTTGCGTATGGTTGGTGCCGAACTTCCTACTAACTCTGACCTCATCAAATGGGCAGAACAAGGTCGTCTTCACACAAAGTACACTGCATTGACTTATGGCGCATTGGGTACTCCTGCTGCTGGTCAGCAAGTATTTACACTTCCTTCTGGAACTTGCAACTTCCGCGCAGGTCAAACTGTATTTCTTTCATCTGAAAGTAATTCAGCTCAATCTGCAAAAGGTATTATTATAGCTGTAACTTCAAGTACATTTACTGTTGCTTACTACGCTGCATTTGGTTCTACTCCATTTACATCTGGTACTGTTACTGCATTTGTATATGGTTCTGAATTCCGTAAAGGTACTAGTGGTATGGATGGGTCTTTGGAAGCACAAGATCTTTTCTTCGATAACAAACCAATCATCATCAAAGATACATATCGTGTCTCTGGATCTGACATGGCTCAAGTTGGTTGGGTTGAGGTAACAACTGAAAATGGTGCTACTGGTTACTACTGGTACATGAAGTCTGAGCACGAAACTCGTTTACGTTTTGAAGATTATCTTGAAATGTCAATGGTTGAAGGTGTTCCTGCTGCAACTGGATCTGGAGCAGCTACTGAGCTCAACTCATCAGCTTATCCGGCTGGATCTACATTGGCTCAATCTGCTGGTACTCAAGGTATGTTTGCTGCTATTGAGTCTCGTGGTAATATCTGGGCAGGTGGTAACCCATCTTCTTTAGGTGACTTCGATACAATCGTACAACGTCTTGACAAGCAAGGTGCTATCGCTGAGAACGTATTGTTCTTGAACCGTCAGTTCTCTTTTGACATCGACGATATGTTGGCTGCTCAAAACTCTTACGGTGCTGGTGGTACTTCTTACGGTTTGTTTGACAACAGCGAAGAAATGGCTCTAAACCTTGGTTTTTCTGGATTCCGTCGTGGTTATGAGTTCTACAAGACAGATTGGAAATACCTTAACGACGCAACTCTCCGCGGTGGTATCGTTGGTGGTGCTGTTAATGGCGTCTTGGTTCCTGCTGGTACAATGAGCGTTTACGATCAAGTACTTGGTAAGAATGCAAAACGTCCATTCCTTCACGTTCGTTACCGTGCTTCTGAAGCTGAAAACCGTCGTTACAAAACTTGGATGACTGGTTCAGCTGGTGGTGCTTCTACAAGCTCACTCGATGCTATGGAAGTCAACTTCTTGTCAGAGCGTGCGCTTTGTACATTAGGTGCTAACAACTTCTTTATCTTCAAAGGATAAGAATAATATGAGAGGGGTTACGGCCCCTCTCTATTTTTTTTAATAATTTAAATTATATCAAATGAACAGAGTAAAACTAGAGGCGAAAGATCGCACCTACCTATTAAGCACGAATGAAGCTCCATTGAGCTACTATATCGCGCACAAAGATACACCGCGCAAGCGTCTTCTTTATTACAATGAAGAGACAAATACCAATCACCCACTTCGCTACGCGCGAAATTCAAACTCACCATTTCAAGATGATCAAGATACCAACGTAATTGTTGAGCCTATTGTATTTGAAGATGGTATTCTAACAGTTCCAAAAAACAATCCAGTACTTCAAGAGTTCTTGCATTATCACCCAGGTAATGGTAGTGAATTCTATGAATTTGACTCAGAAAAAGATGCTCAAGAGGATGTTATGGAGTTGTTCTCAGAAATTGATGCATTACTATTGGCTCGTGATTTAGCAGATAAAGATATTACTACATTAGAGGCTGTCGCTAGATTGGTCTTAGGTGGAGATGTTGATCGAATGAGTTCTGCTGAGATTAAGAGAGATATGATGCTATTCGCTAAGCGTTATCCGCAAGACTTCATGGAAGCCGCGTCTGACCCCATGCTTAAGATCAATAACTTCGCAGCTCGCGCATTTACAGCAGGATACCTCACATTTAGAGGAAACAAAGACATCCACTATAACTTCAAGGACAATAAGAAGCGTCTAATGACCGTTCCGTTTGGTCATGACCATATCCATGCATTGGCTTCTTATTT
>Ga0181343_1000410_pt1 | contig 18987 bp, 39 predicted proteins | sample Su13VDMLBSD_FD_130110 | JGI IMG/M metagenome (GOLD analysis project Ga0181343, IMG submission 130110) | Freshwater viral communities from Lake Michigan, USA - Su13.VD.MLB.S.D | ecosystem: Environmental > Aquatic > Freshwater > Lake | place: USA: Michigan | collected 2013-07-15 | reverse complement strand
TATTAAATTTTAAGTTATTGCTAAAGGAGGAGTTGTTGAGGAGTGAACAGAAAATGCCTAAAGGAATAAGTACTTTCGTCTTAATCCAGAAACAATAATTTTTCAATTGTTCCTTTTCATTTTCCGTTCTCAATTCTGCTGTAAGTTATCGTCGCAGTATCGTTCACAGTTCGCACCAACAATGCCCTTTTTAGTGCTTTAAGAATAAGTCAAACAGTAGTTACCCCGATAAATCCTTATTCCGATTTGCTTTTTGAATTGAGGTAAAACAAAAAACCCCAATCATTGCGAGGTGGAAGCAAATCTTGGGGTTCTATGAGTTTCTTTATGTCGATAATCAAAAACGATAAGAAATCAGCATCAATCCGATTTCCACCTCGTCTTGATTAAGGCAAATGTAAAGTTTTTTTTTATTCCACAAAATAAAATCAACAAAAAAAGCGTCAAAAAATTAATTTCAACGCTTTTTCCTCTTTTTAAAACCAAAAAACCTATGTCTCGTTGCGATGGTTGGACTCGAACCAACGACCTCCGAATTATGAGTCCGGCAAGCTAACCAACTGCTCTACATCACGAGGCAAATATATAAATTTTTCAAATTGTTGTATATAATTTTACAAAAAAATTGTATCAATCATTATCAATTTCAATATCCTCTACTCTGAATCCATCCTCAGACTTCTCCACAATCATTGTTAATGTGTCCGGAGCATCATCTGTCTTGTTTGCCTTGAACTTTTTCTTGAATCTCGTTACCGCAGCATAAAACTCCGGCCATCTTGTAGCCCAATCTTCCGGAAAAACAATGTTACGATTTACTTTTGCTCTATTTGAATAGATGCGACTCTCTTTGTTCGACCTCTGAGGGTAAGAATTAACCACCGTGCGCACTCCTTTCTGTATTGTTCGAGCAAATCCTCGTCCACCATTATTTGATTCAATGTCGGCCTCAGAAACGCGCCATCTGTTTAGCATATTGATTACCATTGGTTCGGTAATCTCCATTGGCGCTTGAGTATAAATAACATCCAAAACGTAAATATTACTATCCTCCCAAGAAAGTGGAAGCGCATAAACAATAGAACAAAGGAAATCTTTACCGGTGTCGGCCGTATCTGTCGCATTTTTTATTTCTCTAAGCTCCGGAAGATGTTTCCAAGTATTAAAAGGCGCATACATCAATCCCTCTTTTGAAATTGGATTGCCTTGATACAAACAGTTGAAATTCTCAACATCCAAAGCACGAGTTTTTAGTAATTTTTCAACTCCGTGTTTTTCCGGCCACAATGCTTCGCCAATCTTGCGCGGATCAATTTCTGTCGGAGCAGTTTCCTTGATGGCCTCAAAATTAATCTTTACCCAAGCACCGGCCGGAATGTTATCCAAATCATCAAAACTCTCCAAAGTAACAACATCCTCTTTTTCTTCCAACCATCCTATCAAATCCTCCTCGTGCCAACGAGTAAAAACAATCAACTCTTGTGAGTCATTATGCAAACGAGTCTTGATTACCGTAGTGTACCAGTCAATAACCGCTTGACGAATAATCGGAGAGTTCGCCTCCTCATAATCCTTGTACAAGTCATCCAAAATCATCACATCTACCGGAGAACCAGTCAATGCACCCCCACGACCAACAGCTTTCAAACTTCCGGAAGCATTTACAATCTCAAACTCCTCAGCAGTTCTCAAATATCCCTTTGTATTGAAATCAGAAAAAGCATTGTTAGCCAATGTGGTTTCTGGAAAAACATTGTGGTAATCCTTATCGTCAATAATCCTCTGAATCTTACGGTTAAATTTTTTGGCAAACGTAGCCGAATATGAACTAATTGCAATATTCAAATCCGGATTTATCCCCAACATAAAAGACGGCAACAATTCTGTACTCGCGCTGCTCTTGCCATGTTGAGGACTTATCGTTACAATCAGCTTTTTTATACGCCCAGAAGCAAATAAAGACAATACACGATAATAAACCTCGTGAAAGCCAACCATGTGTAATTCAGGACGTATATAAAGCGAAAAAGGAACGAAATCACTCTTGGCCTTAGCAAAATTCTCATCCCTCTCCTTAGCAGCCAACAATGCCTCCAACTCCAACAACTCCTCATCACTCAAATTTCGCATCTGCTCCAATGTCAATAACGGTACTCCCATAATCTTATCTTAAATTTTAACGATTCCTAACACCACAAATCTACAAACACTTATCTTATCTTAAAAATTTTTCCAAAAATCACTCCAATCCCCATCAAATAACGTACACAAAACCCCAATTTCACATACATTTCCACAAAATATGTTACCAAAATCCCCATTTCATTAATACATCCCCCACTTGATACAGAAAAATTTTCCCTGAAATTCCCACAATGACACCCCTTTATACAGATTTTTTTTTTGGAAAACTTTATGGTAAAAATTTTTTTTTGGAAAAATCACAACACAACTTCAATTTGAGAATTTTTTTTTCGAATGTGTAGAGGGTATGTGGGCTATCTGAAAACAAAAGCAACCCCCCACCCAAACAAATTTAAAAGCTGTTTGCCTACTGGCTTATCTTGTGGCCGGTTAAAATGTAATTGATTAATGATTGAATAAGAGAATAAAAAAGCCTCCGAAATAGAGGCCTTGAAATAGTTGTATTGTGGTTTAGTGTTTATACTGTTACGAAATGCCCGCATTGATCCGGAGCGGTGGCCGGTACAAATTTAACGGTTATAATTTCGCCAGTACTTTTGTGGGCGTACTTATTCACATCAAGACGTTGATATTCCCCAAAATTGGTAATCCTTTTACCGGTAACAGTTGCGACCGGTTCTTTTGGCTTGGTTGTTTGTGCTGCCGGCGTTTCATTATTGGCCGGAGGCGTTGCACCAGTATTCAAGCTGTTAATATGATCTTTAATAACGTTATGCACTAAAGTCTTACTGATTCCTAAAGCGTCGGCAATTTCGCGCGTTGTTTTGTCGTTGTTGTGCATTGAAATAATTTGCTTGTTTCTTTTTTCTTTTGCGTCCATTCTATAAAGTTTTAACGATTAATAACCCAAAGATAAAAATAAAAATCAAAGTTTGTGTTTTTACGGTGGCAAAATGAGACCACAAAAATAAAAACCCCAATAAAATAAGGCGTTCCCAAAGGTGGACAAATTATAAAAGTGGACAAAAAAAGCCTTGAAAACGTAAAAAAGTGGACAAAACAAGGTAATTCTGTCCACTTTTAAATAAATTCTGTCCAAAAATGGACAATAAATAAAGTTTGTCCACAAAATTAAGAGGCGTTAACGTCGATATATTTACCGGCCTTTTGCATTAACTCCCTTATTTTCTCATCGCGATCCTCCGGAGTCATAGACGTTATATTTTGCGTCACGTTACCGATTATATTTATACTTTGTTTTTCGCTGTATTTCTCAGGGCTTAAACGGGCACAAACATATTTAATCGTATCATTCACAAGGCGCGCGCGGTTTACGTCCGGCATATTTACAGCAACGTCAATCATTCGATTGAATAAAGCGTCCGCCCTTTTTGTGTGGGCGCGCGCGTAACGATTGAAGAAATTTATATCATTATCAATCCAATCGAAGAAAGTACGCCCGTAAACTCTATATTTTGCCATTGCATTCGTTACGCTTTCGCCTTTCTCAATTTCATCTATTACGGCATTAAAAACGGCTTCGCGTCTTTCTGGTGTGTATCTTGTGTTTTTGTATGTTTCATTTTCTTGGTATTGGAGGATTAAAGTCTGTTTCAAATCCTCTTTTATTGTTGTAGCGGTTTTTGTTCTTTCCTTGAGTCGTTCCGCTCTTTTTTCTAATCGTTCGTTTTCTTTGCGGGCTTTTGTTTGCTCCGGAGTTTCTCCGGTTACTGGTTTGTATTTTCTTTCTCTTTTGATCTTTGGAGGTTTGGCCGGTTCTTTTTTTGGGGATGTTTGTCTTTTGTTGTTTGTTTCCATTTGCTTTTAATCTTTTAAAAGTTAGTAAATTGATGTTTACAAATGTACAAAGTTTTATTTTTTGGGTTGTTTGAGGTTAAAAAGTGTTAAAATTGGCTATTTAGTATAAAATAATTTACTTTTTGTTTGGTAGTAAGTATAAAATGTATTACTTTTACAAAGTATTTAAAACAATACAAAACGTCAAAACATTAATTTAAAAATCTTAACATCATGAAATTACAAAATTTATCATCTAAAGACTGGAAACAAATTTTATTTATCGCTTTATTTATTACGGTTATTATTGCCGGCATGAATTTCGGAGGCGCTAATTTTAATTAATCATTTTAAACATTAACAATTTAAAAAATTAATATCATGAAAAAATCGGTTTACACTTTTTATGAACAAACAATAATCGACAATATCGATTTTGAAGGCTACGGAATTAATAACGACGGTTATTTATACGACAAAATAAAAACCCTGTACAATATTTTCAAGAGTGAATATGTACACGATAACAACAAACATTTAAACGAAGTATTTTTGTTTTCTGAATGGTTGCGCGGGTTACCTTCTTGTTTATCTGTTCCGTTTTACAATTTTGATATTTTAGAAAACGCAAAAAAAGCCGGATTAATTAAAGTTGAAAACGTTGCGCCTTCTGTATTGGATAAAAAAGAGGATCAATTTTTAACCTACTATTGGGAACGTTTAGCGCAAGCGTTTTTCACACTTAAAAACAACCTTTAATCTTACCTACTATGAAACTACTTAAAAACTTTGCTCTTGCCGTTTTACTTTGGTTTAGCTTCTTTTACCTTTCGGCTTGGCTTTTAGACTTGGCAAATTAACGATTTTTAACCTTTTAAAATTTAGAAAATATGAATACTTCAAACATAGAATTGATTGAAAATAGAATTAACTCAATCGCCGGAACTGATAAATTTATCAAAAAAGCAAAAATTCAACGCTTGCAATTTTACAAAGATAACTTATCCAAAGTGAATCAAATGCACGTTGAAAAAATCAATGATTATAATTTTAAAAATGAAATTATTAATCACGCCTATAATTTGCGAAAACTTGCACTTTTACCGAAAATCCAAAAGCAATTAATTAAACTCGAGCGCCACGCATACGCCCCGGAAATGAACAAAATACATTTTACCAAAAATCGTTTTGTAAAAGCTCCGCAAATAACAACCATCGAGGGCGCTTTAAATTTGTTAATTGCAACTATGAATTTTGAGCAATTGCAAGAATTAACAAAGTAACCCGCTTTTATATTCCTTTGAAACTTTTGAGTTTACCCGGAGCGATACCGGCAAAGGATCAAAAACAATATTAACCTAAAAAAATACATTATGCAAAATTTTGATTTTACAAATTATAAAGATTTGGAAGTATTGCCAACGGTGGCCGATTATACAAAACTGTTAAATATAGCCGTTCAAAAATTCGGAATTACTGAAAATGAAGCGCGTAAATTATACGGTTCTTTAAATTATTCACAATGGTACAAAGTTTTAAATATTGGTTATAGTTATGCGATTATACAGCCAAACAACCCAAATTTTGAGCGTCAAAGCGTTTTGACTTTTAACAAATATTTGAAGTCTAAAAAATACGCTTTTATTTGTAAGGGCGTGCATAAGGACGGCAGCGAATCGACGTATTTTATAAAATATTCAAATGACTTGGAAGCGTTCCAAAAAGACGCGGCCGAATATGTTTCATTTTACAATTATCCTATTGGCATTTTTAAAGCCATTGACGGAAGTATAAAAAATTTATCTTAAAATGCTTTTTAAATTGATTGACGTTAATTTTTAGCCAGTACCGGAGTGATAAAATTTTGCTCCGGTTTTTTTGGTTGCAAATGTTTGAATTAATTTAATAAGCCGCTTTTGATTGAATGATTTTAACGGCATTTAAACCGGTTTTAATTTGTGGCCGGCCTTATTATCGTTTTTTCTTTTTTGCTGCTGGTTTATTTCCTTAAATGATCCGGAGGCAAAAGAATATAAATTTTGTTTTATGGTTTTGGCTTTTGGATCTAATCCAGTATTTTTTTTAAAACCGTAAACAATAAAAAAATATTTGACTTAAAATAAAGCGTTTTAAGACGTTTTTATATGGCAAGGCAATAAAGTATATCACAATAGTATTAAAACTTAAAATAAAGCAATGATTTGAAGCTAAAAAGCCAAAAATTAAAATATTATCCTTTGTCAGTTTTACAAATTGGCATTATTCAGCTATAAAATACGGTTGCAAATCGCCTATTTTGTGGCCGGGAGGATTTTTAATTCAAAAATAGGCCGGCAAGGATTTTTAAATAAAAAACCGGTTTTGACCATAGCGAGGATTTTTAGATCAAAATTGCATTTTTTACCCAACGAGGATTTTTAAACCAAATATGAACTTTAAAATTTAATTTTATGAGTGAACGCGGATTTTTAAGAATGATAGGCAAATGCGATAAAAGACTATTGGCATTTAAAAAATCGTTGACTGATTCCAGTTACAACGAACAAGCAAAAGACTGGGCGAAAATTATGATTTTGCGCCTTGAAGCTATCCGAGAATTTTTAATGAGAAGATACAAATTGAGTAAAACCTCCTCCGAGAATTTTTAGATAAAAACCGATAACCGAAATTTTTAAATAGAAACATTAACTTAAATTACAATTAGATGAACCAAAAAGAATTTACCCACGAAGATTTCAAAGCCTTAAAAAAGGCATTAGGATTGAAAAATGAGGATGTTGCTGCTATCATAGGCACAACTGTTGGAAACGTAAAACAAACTGCTCGTCCGGGAAAGAAACTTCCGGCTTGGGCAAGGGCATTTTGCTATACCTATGAACGTATGAAAACCTAATAGCGAGGATTTTTAAATGGAAAACCAAAAATTAGTATAACAAGGATTTTTAAACAAAACCAGAAATTATGAGTGAATTTAAAGGAACAAGAGGAAAGTGGGAGCTTATTGAGGGCAATAAAGATGAATTTTCAAAAGTAAAAATAGGAAGAAGACTTTTGGATTTAAGCACTTTAGGAATGCCATCTACAAAATATAAAGAAGAAATAGCCAACGCCAAACTTATATCTTGTGCGCCTGAGATGTTGGAGATGTTGGAAGAAACTTTTAAATTAACGGACAAACTTCAAATGCCTACTGAATTTGAAATTTCACAACTAAGAGATAAATTGTTTCACTTAATCAAAAAAGCAACCGAACTATGACCACAAAGCAAATTTTCCGGATGTACAATTTCAAACTATTGTGCGAAATAATGGATAAGGATTTTGGAGTTATTGAAGCTGACTCTAAATCCGATCCGAATAGTGAAGTGTTTAACCAAAAACTTAAAACCAATGAAAATCAAAAAAATAATACTTAGACTTTTGAAATGGTTATCCCCAAAAGAAACAACCATAATGGATAACAAGCATATTATCCTCAAGCACCTTTTTAGTTCTGACTTTCAAGAACTATCAATAAAAGAAAGCATTGAGCTTTTTAAAGATGTTGAAAAGGATTTCAATTCAGAACTCTCAAAGAAGTACATTGAAGCTCAAATAATCATTGCAGACATCGAGGAGTATAACAAAGAGTATCTTGGCCAAGAGAAAATTGTTGTTATGAAAAACACTCCAGAGGAATTTTTAAAAAGTTCTTGATTTTACCCCTCCGAGATTTTTTAAACGAAAAAAGCCTATTCAATTAAGAGTAGGCTTTTTTATTTTCAGTCTATGTCTATGTTCAAATACTTCCACTTGAAATTCTTCGGAATCTCTTGGTAGTTTATACACTTCCAAATTTCTTCTTTGAAGTCGTAATATCCAATGATATGTTTTTTTGAATCATAGTCTTGGATGAGAACATCTTCACTAAAATTACTTCCGGAGTGTTGTTTTGGTAAGGAATATTTTGAGAACCAAACTTCACAATCAGATGAAGAATATCTCAAAAGAGCAATGCAGATTGTCAATAGGATAAAAAATACTGCAATAGTTATAAAAACGGTGTTTTGGTCTATGTACATAATCTCTATTTTTGTGTGAATGTTTCGTTGAAGTAGCTTTCGGCATCTATTCCATCAACCATATAGTTTTCGTTTTCGTTATAAGCGCTAATAATAACCTCTTTTTCTTTTGGCATCAGTTGGTCTAAAACTTCTAAAATTTGTGTGTAAGTAGGTTGGTCACTTGGGCTACTCCATAACTCAGAAATTTGTTTTTTAGCTTCTGCAAGCGGTGTTTTCTGTTTCATAACTCAAATTGTTTAATTGCCGAAGCGGTTAGATAAAATTCAGGGTTGAAAGAATATGTCAATAAATCCTCTATTGTTTCTTGTTTTGAAACGGTTAATTGCTCTGAAAAATCATCAAAAGCAATTTCAACCGTAAACCAATTTTCGTGGCTTTCAACTAATTCAAACCCCTCAAACAAAACACGATCTTTGGCATTGTAATATTCGTAAATTTCAGGCTTTAATCCCTTTATTGATATATCGCTATATTCTAAAAAGTTTTGCCAAGATTCAGGCTCAACCATCGGCACATCATTCTCATCACAAGGCACAAACATTCCGAGTTTAAGCGGTTGTTTTAAGAAGTTGGCGTATTTTACGCATTTAGTAAAATCTTCGCTCCAATGCTCTTTTGTGTCTAAATTTAACACAAAATCCACCATTGATATTAATTTATTTTCCATAACTAATCTATTTGCTGTTTCTCTAACTTTTTGTTTTGTTTCTTCTGATACTTCTGATAGTATTTGCCTAACTGTTTTACTTCTCATCGTTTATCTCTTTTAAAAATTCGTTGATTGTTTGGTCTATTTCTTCCTCTGTTATTTCAAATCCGTACTTCTTAATGCCTTTATTTCTCAACCTCTCACGTAACGTTTCGATTTGGGTGGTGGCAAACTCGTTTAGTATTTCTGCATTTGTTGTTAAAGGTGCGCCAAACTTTGTTTTTTCGTGGTAAAATTCCTCTGCCGTTTGTGTTTTCATAATCTACTGTTTAAATGGTTTTATTTTTAACTTAACTCCTTTTTTATGTCCGTTTTGTATTTCAGAAACATACCCCCAAACTTTTTTACCAGTTGATTTGTTTATGTAATACATTTTAGAGCCTAAACAAGGTTGCCCAAGTTTGCACCAAGTTTGCGCGTCAAATATTCTTACTGCCATCTCTCTACTGTTTAAATTCTTTAGCTAATTGAATGAAGTCGGATTCGGTGATTTGGGTTCTTTGCTCTTGAAACATAGAAATAAAAAAACTTTCAGTAGCAATAGATGTTCTTAAAAAAAGCTCTTTTCTGTCGCTTTCAAATACCCAAGAATCGCTAAATGGTGAAATCGGCAACCCATATTCCAAACAAATTCCTTTCAACCTATCAGCTTGTTCCTGACTTGTAACCGTGACGTAAACGTCGTAAATTGATTTTTTCATAGGGTTAGTTTTTAAGAGTTTTCAATTCAATTACTTCCGCTTCATAGTTCCATCCTAAAAGAGATTTATTCTCAATTATCCGAGAAAGAATAACTCTGACTTGTTCCATTGCTTTTTTGTAGTTAGGAGATTCTTTAAATCCTTTCCAAACTTCCATTTCATTCTCAAATGCAAGCAATGACTTATAATCATCCATTACTTGATTGTATGCAACAAAATGTTTTTTTGATAGTGTTTCCACCGGCTGATTACAATTCATAGTTTTAGATTTTAATAGTTAATATATGCCCAAACAAAGTCAGTTAAAGCGGTTGTTTTTTTATGGCAAATAACCCAAGATGAGTTTGAATAAGAATAATACCCTATGTATAAATCATTTGAGTTTAAATCGAAAATGATAACGTCTTTTGAGATGTTTCTTTGAAACACTATTTCTCCCGGAATTTCATTTTTATCTTTCCAATCAATGTTTGGGGTTTCAAGTTTTTTAATCAATCTATTGAACAAAAAAACCAACGATATTAAAAATGCAAATGCTAATATTATGAATATTTCTGCTTCCATTATTTGAGTATTTTTTGGATTACGCCCATCAAGGCTTTTTCGTTTTTCCCTTTGGCCTCAAAGCAACAAAGGATAAAGTTTTTATCGAGGAGATTCCGGTGCATTACAAGTTGAATGTTTCTCTTTACAATCTCGTAGAAAACTGTTGTTCCCTCCTCCGATGCTTTGTAGATTTCATCATACTTTTTGGTTTCTTTGTCCAAAGTTGGGTATAATGCTTTTAGTTGTGTTTTGAGAGATTTATTTTTCTCTTTGATTCCTTGCTTACGTTCTATGTCGTTTAAGTCGTCTATGACTTCGGCAACACGTTGAATGAGGATTCTAAGTTCTATTTTCTTGAAGTTTACTTCTTGCTGTGGTGTAATTTCCATTTTGACGAGGGTTTTTATTGATTTTTATTTTCTTGAAAAGTAATTCCACCAAAAAAAGAGGACGATGCTAAAAGTCCGATGAAAAAGCAAAAAGTAAAATCATTTTTTATTTGATAAGATTTCAAACAACCAACAAATGAAATTACCATAATAATAAAAAAAAGAAACATTAATTTATCTGTTTTCATATTCTATTTTTTAGAGATTAATTCTTTGATAACTTCTCTGTTGATTCCGCTTGGAGAACAAGTTTCACAAAACTTCTCAAATCCAAGTTGATTGCAAACACTAAGGTAGTTTTGAAGTCGTTTTCTGTTGTCTAATTTCAAGACAAATGATTTCTTGATTGAATCGAGTTTTTTTACACAATCAAGGCTTTCTAAGTTTTCTATTGAGGTAGGGTTCATAGGTTATAGTTGTTTTAGTAAATCTTCTTTAGTTAGGAAAACGTCTGAAAGTCTTTTTATTGTTTTGTAAGAGTCAATTCCATTGTTGTATCTTTCCAAATGAACTTCAATGTCTTGACTTAAATCTCTGTCAGCCTCAAATTCAGGAATACGATGGAATTTAATTTTTTCAACATAGTATTCTTCTAACTTACATCTTTCAATTGTAAAAACCTTATCCCCTTTTTTAGGTAACTCCAAAAATGCTTCCATAACTATTCAAATTTTAATTCCGGCATCTTTGCCTTTCTGTTTTGTGATTGTATCTCGGAGTATCTCAAACTTATCCAAACGCTACAAGGCTTTCCGTGTCCTTGCTTTTTTTGGTATCGTGCAAATCCATTGTGCTTTATCATTTTCGTTCTTTGGAGATACTTTATTACAGCGCCCAATACTCTCGGTTCTTTCGGAATACCCAAGACCAAGTACATATCCGCAGACAAATCTTCACTTGTAAACGGTTTGAATCTCGTTTCAACCCACTTCTCGGCATATTCTATGGCCAAGTCATAATACTCTTGATTGTTCTCTTGAACAGTCTGTATCGCTTCTTCTGTTGTTTGTAATTGTTTTGACGACATTTTTATTTTGAATTTAAAGTTTTTTACCTTGATGTAATTTTGATAACTGATAATGTTTTGATAATTCAGGATTGTTTTCAAACTCGATATTGTGTTGATAACAACAAGGTTTTAAAAACCGTTCATCAATATAAAGAGGAATATTGTTATCTCTTGCAAAATCATCCGCAAATCCCTTTCTGCCTTTTTGATGTTCCAAAGTTGTAGCAACATTTTTACAACCATCTACAAAGCACTTAAATTTAGCTTCTGACAGTATTTTTATCCTCAAAGCATCATACACTTCCTTTTCTTTTTTTCTCTTGGCAGAAACCTTTGGAATAGGTTTAAATGATTTCAATTTCAAATTAGGTTTATGCTTTGAAACAAATTGCTTTTTCGGAGTTTCTTTTTTACATTCTTCACAAGGGCATTTCTGCAATGAATTGTATTGTTTCCATTGTAATCCTGACTTTTTACAAGTTCTTAATTTGAAACTCATTTGAATAAATTGTGTTAAGTATTAATGTTTTGACGAATCAAATCTATAAAACATAATTCGTATTTCCAAATTTATTTGAAAAAAAATAACCTACCAAATTAATGATAGGTTAATTTCTGTTTGTTTAATTGTTTCATTTTTATAATTTATTTAAAGTTTCTTCTACAAAATTCAGCAATTAAAAAAGCATCCGAGTCCCAAAGAGTTACTTTTTCTTTTGGAAACAATTGTTGTGCTTTGTTTTTAAGCCTATTTTTCCACTCGGTAATTGATTCTGTCTTTTCTTTTTTCATCATAAATCCTTTCATCCAAGACTGTGGGGTTATTTCTTGATATGGTATTTCACAAACCTCCAATAAAGTAAGAGTAATACCTACGGTTCTTCCAAATGTAAAATTAGCCTTCCCTCCATTTATAGGCATAGAATGAACTTTTTCTGTTAGGCAAAAACAATGTTTATCCTTGTACTTAGTTAATTTTTCAATCCAATCCTTTACTGTTTCAGGGTTTTTAAAAACCTCATCTACCTCTCCGTTTTCTCTTAATACTACAACGCCTCCGTTGCCTCCTAAATCTAATCCAATGTAATACTTCATAATGTTAATTATTTTTGATTAAAATTAATTTTCTTTGATCAATACAAAATCACTTCTCATAAATTAAGTTTTAAAAATTACAATCATACTATCGTGCATAGGAGATTTGTTTGTAACGTATTCCCCTTTCGTATTTATCCCCAAAAATTTAATTCTACCCTTTATAAATCGGATCTCATTTGCATTTGGTTGTATATGATCATGAAATAATTTTGTTGATGTAGAAACTGGCAACAACATAACAGATGTTTTTCCTAAGTTTTTTTGTTCAATAGCCTTTTTTACAAAAAGCTCTTTCAACAATCTACTGTAAGGCGGATTGACAAAATTTGTCAATCCCCAATCAATTTTTAATCCATCAAATTCTGAATGAAGCGGACAAGGATCAAAATCAAAGTTAAACTCTGCATTTAGCTTTTCGTAAAATTCTTTTGGAGTTGCCCAATTATCGCTATGTTCTAAATTTCTATTTTTCATTTGGTTTTTTCGTTAATAGTTTATAATAGTAAATTATTGTCTTTGCAACTGCATCATTCAAATCGTTTGGAGAAACCTCTTTTTCGTAAGTTGTGATTTGTCCGTTATTGTCAACTTGAATATGCCTTGTTGTTTTTTTCTTTGATTCATTGTAAAAAGAAACTGGATAAACTTTTATGCCACTACTCAGCACTAAATTAAACTGCTCCGGACTAACTACTTTTTCCGTTGATGAACTCGATTTCTTTTTTGGCATTTTCTAAATCTTTTTTGAGTTTTAAAATCTCATTGTTTTTATCCAATTCCAATATTTTTTTCTCGGAATGAGCAGCTTGTAATAACTTTTCTGTTGAAACGTATTTTGCAACAGTATGTTTGTTCAATGTTCGCATTTGATCAATGTAACTGTTTATTCTCAAAACACCTAAAAACATTTCATTCAATACTTTCTTTTGAGCATCTGTCTTGGCAGAAGAAAGCCACTCAGACACTTTCTCTTGAATGAAAATCAAATCAACATCACATTTGTCGTCTAATATCCATTGAGCAGCATCAGCGTAATCAAAACGCTCTCTTTGTTGCTCGAAGTATTTTGACATCAAAGAAACTTGCGACATTTCTTTGTCTTTTTGTTCTAATCTTTTGTCTTTTAGTTCGTTCATAAGTTTATTTTAAAACGGAACATCATCATTTTCATCATTGTCAAATGATAGTCCGTTTGGTTTAACATATTCTTTTTTTGAAAAAATCTTTTCTTTTTGGTATTCCCAATAACTTTTTCGAGTTTTAATGTCGTGATACATTTTTATTTCCCCTTGCTTGGCAACACTTTGAGGTTTAGCCTTTGTAACAATAAATGAGAACTCGTTTTTGTGTCCTTGAGTTCTATGAATTGTTATCATTACCTTTCCGTTATTCCACCATTCAGAACCACCTTTAAGGTCATCAGGTTTTGGTGGAACTCTATTTCCATTTTTGTCTTTTTCAATTCCGTTTCTTGGATGAATTACCGTGTGGAAATGTAATTGATGTTCTTCGGCCATCATATTTCTGTAACTCAAAACATCCTCAAGATATTTGTCATCTCTGCCAAAAGATTCTCCATTATGGTCTTTTCCGTGTCTTAAATCTTTCCAACTATCAATTGTGGCTGTACTGATTTTATGAGTGTGTTTCATTTCGGCCGCCAAATCCCAAAATTGATAAGGAGTGATTTTTGCTTTTCTATCAGTTTTATGAAGAATAAAAAAATGTTGTAAAACCCAATCAAGTTCTTTTAAAGTTTCTGCTTCTGTAATGTAATTTGAGTTATGGTATCTTTTATCAAATGTTTTACCGGTAAGTTTGTGAATAAGAATACCAATAATTTCATCTTTTGTTCCAACATCCGGAACATAAAGCAAATGTTTCCAACCATAATAAATTGAAGTATTCAACAATAACTCCAAAAGAAATTCAGTTTTCCCTGATTGAGCATAACCAGTCCAATCAGTAACTCCGGGAAGTGACATTGTGTAATACTCGTGTAAAACCGGAAACCCTAAATAAACACCGCGTAAAGCGCCTTTTTTATGGTAATCCATTAGACTATTGGCAACGTCATCTCTTTTGAGAATTTTAAATCCATCTATGTTCATAAATACTAATGGTTATTGTGTCCTTGATTTGAAATTGGTTTCTTGTGTTCCATAGCTGCATAGCGCTCAAATATTTCAGGTCTTGATAAAAAGTCAAAGGTAACATATTTGTAATCGTTGTCCTTGTGATGATTGTCGTTTGAACAGTTGTCAATTACTTTTTGAATATCATCCTTTGTGTAACCCTCTTTTATTCTTTTCCGGAACTTTGTCTTTGCTTGTTCTGAAATAATTCGAGCTTGTTTTTTGAATACTTTATTGAAGTAAGCAATAAGCCGATCGAAGTCTATTTCTGTTGAGGTATTTTTTTTGATTTCTTTAAGGTTAATTCTTGAGGAAAAATCAAGAACTTTCAAGTCATTAACCAAAACAGTTTCGCCTTTTAGCGTTGAAATCAATAATTTGAATGTTTCAGCAATTGTTTGGTCTGATTCATTCTCAATACCACAATTAATGTTTAATGTTATTGTTTTGACGTTTTCCATTTTACTTGTTGATTTTGCTGTGGAAAATTTTTGTTGTGCTTTTAAATTTGATTATATCGTCGTTTCTTTCTGATAGAAAATAGTCAATGTACGCACTTGCTTGGTCGTATTTACATCCGACAACTTCTGCTATTAAAGTCAAACTGTTGTCGGATGAATTAAAATACAACTCAAGAATCTGTTTCTTTTGAGATTCTGTTAGCTTGTTCATTAATCAGTTACGAATTGAATGTTTTTACTTTGTAAATATTCCTTGTGTTTTTCTTTTGTGTCAAGTAACAATCCGGAATCTGAATAGAAAATTTTTAGTTTTTTATCAAGAGTTAAAAACTTATGAGCTTGTCGATGTTGTTTAATGTTTAAGATAAAAATATCTTCGATAAACTCATCATTATAATTCCAATGATGAAGTTCAAAACTTCTCGGCAAATTATATTTTCTTCTTAATCCTTTATACTTTGAACTTTGTTTCCAATCTCTATTTGAATCCCAAATCTTTTGCTTGTCTTTATAACCCAATCGTTTGTATTTTTCACGATGGCGTTGTCTTTCCTTTTCTAAACCCTCCGGAGTAGAAATTAATACCGTAAGTCTTTCAGAAGTATCTTTTTTTGTGCAATCTTTACACTTGTTAAGATGTCCGTCTGCCATTTGTTTATGTTTATAAAAGTCAGTCAATGGCTTTTCTAACTCGCACTTGAAACAAATCTTTGTTGTCATAATTATTAATTTAAAGTTCACAACAAAGATAAGAAATTAAAAAGGTAATTAAAAATAATTAAAACGGTAATCCATCATCGTCATCTTCCTCATTAAAGTTTGTGGCCGGTGCTTGTGCTTGAGGTTGACTTGCTGCTTGAGGCTGAGATTGCGATTGATTTTCGTTTTTAGAACCAAGCAATTGAATATTCAAAACATTGATTCCTAAATTTGAAACGATTGTTCCATCATCTTTTTGCCAAGCTCTTGACTGAGGTTTTCCGGAAACAAAAACTTGTTGCCCTTTTTTAAGGTATTGAGCAATTGTGGTGTTGTTTCCCCATTTAGCACATTCGTACCAAGTTGTGTTTGTAATCTTTTCTCCTTGTTTGTTCGTGTAACTTTCTGTAACGGCTACTGAGAAATTGATTACTTGGTTTTCTCCAAAATCTTTTACTTCTGAATCTTGGCCTATGTGACCGATTATTTCTATTCTTTGCATTGTTTTTATTTTAAATTAATTTTCCTGAGATTAAATACTCCTCTGCCTCAATAACTCTTTTGGTTAAAAGTTCTTTATCCTCTTTTGGGATTTCAAATTCAAATTTAACCAAATTTGGGTATTCAATTCCATCCGGAATATAAGGCAACTCTTCAATAGGTTTTTCGTAAATAAAACGATATTTCCATTGGTCATCGTTCATATTTTTCTCGATGAAATCGGTGTCCTCAATCAATCTTCTCATTTCAATTAATTGAGATTCCGTTGGCATAAAAGCAATAGCCTCTCCTTTATCAAATCCCATAATACAAGCATTTGAAACTATTTGCCAATATTCTTCTTTGAAATACTTTTTAAACTTCTCCAAATCCTCTAAAATTAAAACACTTGAATAGTTGTAGAAGTTCTCCGGATAATAGCATTTAATCTCTGAACCACAATCTTTCTTTTTTAGATCCGGACTTCCCGCCCAAAAAGGGTATTCCGGATGCAGCATACTTTCTTGAGAGGTCAAAGAATACTCAAATCCCAACAACCCCTCTTTCCAATACAAATAAGCCTCACAGAATTTCCCCCAAGACATTGCTTGATTGTAGAAGTTAGTGTCAATAGAGCGCCCCAATGAACGCTCAGCACGTCTTTGCTTTATGTATGTCAAAGCACCGGCAGAAAAGCCATCGTCAATGTTTCTTTTTTGACTTTTTGGGTTTTCCAATTTATGAGCTTTTAATTCTTCTTCTGTCATTGGCCGGCTGCCAGTTCCTAACAAAACGTGAATTTTACTTGAGGTAAATCTACCTATACGGTTTACATTGCTTATCATAATTTTATTTTTTTAATAGCTCATGGTTTTGATAGAAGTTTCCAACAATAATCGCGTGATTTGAATGGCTGTCAATCAATATTGGCTTTTCTTCTGAATCAAAATCCCATCCTAAAGGTTCTCCAAAAACAGAAAAACAACCATTTTCAAATTTTACTTCAACGTTGTTTTTGTGTCCGTAATTCAAAATGTCTCCCTCATAAATCTCTTTACCGTTTTTGTCTTTTAAGCCCGTGTATTGTGATTCAGTTCCTTTTAAACAAGTATGAAACAAGTCAGTATCAACATCGTGTATTCTCGGATTTCCATTTTTATCGTAAATCAAACTACCATAGTACAATCTACAATCAGAAATATCATCTTTTAAGGCTCTAAATTTAATTTCTCTGCTCATCGCTATAATCCTTTAAGGTAAGACAATGTTTTCTCATATGCAGAAGTTTCCTTTTGGTCGATTACTCTTTTTATCCCATCAAATTGATCGGCCGGAATAGATTCTTTAATCAATTCAAAAGTAGTTACCAATTCGTTGTAAATTGATTCGGAAGAACCATCATTGTCGGCTTCAGCTTTTGCTTTATCGTATGCTTTAGCGCTTTCCCCACAAACAGCAAAATGCTCAATCAATTCTTTTTTGTCGCGTAGTTCTTTTGGAATAGATTTCCAAAGTTTTGTCAATTCATCAGCTCCTTGTTCACAAACTAATAAAGCCTCTGACTTGTATCTTTCAATTTCAGCATCAACTTTTTCTCCGCCATCAAGCCATTTTCTAATTTTCTTTCCGGTATCAACACCCAAATAAGCGTTTCCATCTCCAAAGGCGTCTTTCAAAAATGATGGAACTTTTAAATGCTTTTGGTTTTTACCCTCGTTGGCCATAAGAACGGATGCAGTAAGTTCAAACATAAAGTTTTTTTCACACACCGGTTGAAGTCCTTGAGAAGTAAACTCACTTTTTCCACTAATCATTTCTACTTTCACTTTTTCTCTTGCTCGGATGCAGCAAATGATATTCATGTTTGACTGTAAAAGCACGTTCATAAATTTTTTGTGTTCTCTTTTCGCCTCAATCCAATTGGCAACTTTTCGAGCTGTACCGTCAGCCTTTGGAGCATTTGCAATGTCATCACATCCTCCATCTCCCTCCCACTCGTGCGTAACTGAATCAATTACTAAAACTTTTACTCCGGCATCTTGAAACTGTTTTATTGCTTGTGCATATCTCGTTGGAGAAAACGGAGGATATAAATCCCCAATCAAGAACTTTCCATCAAGGATGTCAGCGTATAAAGAGCCTCTTTTGTTCTCAGTATCTAAAAATCCGATTTCTTCCGGCTTGTCAACTAAACCTCTTGCCACTAATAATGCGGTATATGTTTTACCATCTCCGGATTGTCCGGCAAATCCTAATACTATTTTACTTTGTCCGCTTTGTACCGGACGAATGTTTACTACACTCATTTTTCTATTTGTTTTTTAAGGTTATTTTGTTCTTTGAATGATTCCTTTTTTAGTTTTGAAAACCATATCCGGGATGTTCTTTTTGGCTTTGGAGAAATGTACATCGAAACTTCTTGATATGTAAAAGTCATTGTCATTGTAGATGCTTTTAATCATTTCGTATTTTAAGATTTCTTCTCCAAGTTTCATTCTTTCAAGTTTGTCTTGAATGATTTCAGGTTTTGTTGCTCTTTTCATAGTTATTTAGTTTTAAGTTGATTCAACAATTTTTCAAGACCTCTACCATCTTGTATTGATTTTCCGTATGCCCAACCTGAATATGGGAAAAAAGTTATAACACTTCCTTTGAAATTAAATTGGAATGAAGTTTTAGTTTCATTAAAAACAGCAAATCCCAAATCACAAATTGCTTTTTTAGAATGTAACATTCTTTTTGGTTGAAGCCTTT
>Ga0181343_1000408_pt1 | contig 19007 bp, 20 predicted proteins | sample Su13VDMLBSD_FD_130110 | JGI IMG/M metagenome (GOLD analysis project Ga0181343, IMG submission 130110) | Freshwater viral communities from Lake Michigan, USA - Su13.VD.MLB.S.D | ecosystem: Environmental > Aquatic > Freshwater > Lake | place: USA: Michigan | collected 2013-07-15 | reverse complement strand
TGGCGGCAGGGCCGGCGGTGCGCGAGATCAGCTTCGAGGCGATGGCTTCCGGGCCGAACGCGGTGTCGAGCACGGCTCCGCCGACGGCCGCCGGCAGGGCGGACAAAGCAGTGCCCTCGCCCGTTTGTTCCTGACGGTCCCGAATCTCGTCGTACTGCAAGCCGAAGTTCGGCAGGAACGCGCCGGCCGCCTGCCCGATGCGCTGGCCGACTTCGACCGCGCCCGGGCTCTTGCCGATCAGGCCGCCGAGCGCGCCGCCCGCGAGCCTGCCGAGGCCAGCACCGCCGAGCGTGGCTGCGATCTGCGGAACCTGCTGGCCCACGAGTTCGCTGATGGCCGCGACCGGGCGCTCAACAAACGACTCGGCCCCTTCGTAGGCCCGGGGTAGGGCGGCCTGCGTCCGGTCGGCGTACTGGCCGAGGGATGTCTCGACGCCGAAGATGTCCTCGACGCCACGGTCAACAGCGCCGGCCAGCGACGCGATGCCCGACTGCACACCCGTCCCGAACCCCGCGTCGTTCGGCGACGGAACGCCGTACCGCTGCCTGATTCTTTCTGCCTTGGCCGTGTCGCCACGAGCCTCCGCGCGACGGATAGCTTCGAGAATCTGGTCTTGGGTATAGGCCATTTTTTACAAGCCGAGTTCGCTGTCGATGTCGGGGTCACCACTGCCAGCCAGCGCCGGCATCGAAGCCGGAGCGTTGACATTGTATCCGCCGCCCTGAAGATCATCGAACACTGATTTCTGAGCTTCGGCGAGAGCCTGCTGCGGCGTCATATTGCCATTTGCTTCGAGGAACATCTGTGCTCTTTCGCGGATTTCAGCCGTGTAGTTGAACGACGGCGCACGCGGGCCGGCCGCCGGGAGCGCGCCGCGCCCGCCGTAGCCCGCCGGCACCTCGACACCTTCCCGTGCAGCGGTAAGGCGAACCTTGCCGTCGGCTCCGACGGCCGGGATCAGCCGGGCCTGACTGGCGGCGGCGGCGCGCTGGCGAAGCGCGCGCTCGCGCTGCGCATAGTCCAGACCGTAGCGACGAACATCCTCGTTGAACTTACGTTCTTCGAGTTGTGATTCTCTGATCTTCTGATTTCTGTTGAAGCGAGTGTTATATGCTTCGTTTGTGTTCTTCAGCAACGCCTGATCGTTTTCGATCTGCGCGCCGAGAACACCACGCTGCTGATCGAAGATCGCGCTCGTGTTGGCGAAGTCCTGCTGGTCGGCCGCCGCGTTGGCCTGTCGACGCGCGTCGGTTTCTTCCGCGCCGCCGATGAGCCCGCCGCCGAGGGCGAGAAGCAGGCCGGCTCCCGGGAACGCGGCGATGAGGGCGGCGGTGCCGATGCCCTTCGCCAGAATTTGCAGCTTGTCGGTCGCGGTCAGACCGCGCGGCTCGCGCATGCCCTGAGCCTCGAAATACTGCTTGCTCAGATTGCTGAGTTCCTCGTTCCGGGCCGCGATCTTGTCGATCTGCGCCTTGGCTTCCGGCGTGAACAGCGGGCCCTCGTCGTAGTTGACCGGGGCCGGCTCGGGCGCGGGCGCACCCATGAGGGCGGGCCGCTCGGGCAGCACGTCGGGGCGGTCGGCGCGGCGCTCGGCGGGCAGGCCGGCGACGGCCGTCGGGCTCGCGGGCGGCGGCGGGGCGGCGGGCGGCGGGGCGGCGGGGTTCTGCTGCGACGCCAGCACGCCAAACGTGTTTTGTGCGTTGCCCTCGGCCGGCGGGACCACCGGCTGATTCAGGCGGGCGTAGGCTTTCTCGGTCAGAAGGTCGCGGGTTACTTCGTCCTGCGTGCGCGGCCGGCCGCCGCCGACGAGATCGAGGAACTGGTCGGTCAGGTAGTTGCCGGCGAGGCCGCCCGCCACAGCGCCGCCAAGCGCGCCGCCCGGGATCGGGGTGGCAGCGCCCGCCAGACCGCCGAAGGCCGCGCCAATGCCGGTGCCAGCGCCTCGGGCGAGCATGCGCCCGCCGGCCTGCACCTTCTCGCCGGTCGAGTAGTCGTCGCCGAACAGGATGTCGCCCTCGCGGGCCAGTTCGACGGCGGGGGTGGCGACGGCACCGGCCACGCGCAGCGCCGGCAGGGCCGCGCTCTTGAGCGTCTGGCCCGCCGCGACGGCGGCATTCGCCACGCCGCCCGCAGCCGCCCGGGTGCCGGGGCTGAACGCGCCGCTGAAGGAGGTCGGCCGCGAGAAGTCGAACAGCGGCGGCCGGGGCGTCGTCATCCGGGCGCGCACCTCGTCGATGGGCGGGTTCGGCTGCTGCGGGTAGGTCGGGTACATGCCGGCCGGGCTACCAACAAACACGCGGCCGTTTGTTGGCGGCTGGCGGTTGAACCTCGGGTCGGGCTCGCCCTGCGGCGCGAAGATGCGCTCGCGGAGGTTCGGGCCGGCCGGCTCCGGGGCGGCCTGCCCGAAGTTCGGCGGCATGTTGTTCGGCGGCGGCGGCGCAAAGATGCGGTCGCGCAGACTCGGCAGCGGGGGCGGCAGCGAGAAGGGCTGCGACGGCGGCGCGAAGATGCGAGCGCGCAGCGGGGATTCCGGCGGCGGCTGCGCGTTGATCTCCCGGATGCGGTTCAGGTAGTCAAGCTGCGCGGCGCGCAGCGGGTCGATCATTTCCATGCAGCTATCTCCGGTGCAACAAAGGCTCCGCCCTGAGGGCGGAGCTTACGGAACCCTGAGGCGCGGCACCTGAGTTCGCTGGCGCTGCGGTGCCGTGTACCCGCCGCCCGGGCGGGACAGGTCGGGCTGGCCGGCCTGCGCCATCGGCAGCGCCGGCATTTCCGGGCCCGACGGCTTGGGCGGCAGCGCGCCGCCGGGAGCCTGCGCGGCTCCGGGTGCGGCGGACTCCGGCACACCCGGGATGTTGGTGAGCATCGAACCTCCGATGCCCTGCTGCCCGAGCAGGCCGGCTCCAAGCTGCGGTGCGCCCGCGTAGCTCAGACCGATCCCGCCGGCTGCGGCAGGGAGCGCCGAGGCGACGGCGGGGGCGGCGCTGGCAGCGGCCAGCTTGGCGAGGATCGGCGCGGCGATCAGCGGGGCGGGCATTACGTCCCTCCCTTAAAGCCGAGGTTGACGCCCGAGTTCGACCCGGTGTTTGTTCCGGTGCGGGTGTAGTCGCCAGCCCGAATCGAAGCGAGGTAGCGGTCGAGGGCTTCGTTGTTGTAGTCCTGCCCGCGAACGTACTCGCCATAGTTGGCGTCGTACCCGGCCTGCTCGATGCCGCGACCGAGCGCGCCCGTCCGCATGAGTTCCTCGATCTGCTGCGCCCGGGCTGCGTCGGACTGGACGCCGAGCGCACCGTACTGGCCGGCGGCATTCAGGAAGCCGGAGCCCTGCCGGGCGAGGTCGTTCTCGCTGGCCCCGAGCGCGCGGCCGTAGGCGTCAGCGAGCCCCTTCTGATACAGGTCGGACTGGTTTTGCAGGAAGTCGTCGGTCAGCCGGGATTCGAGCAGCGCGCCGCGCGATCCGCCGAACGCGCCTCTGGCCGCCGCCGTGCCCTGAAGGCGCTGCCGCTCGCGGCCGAACGACTCCCCGAGTTCCCGGTTGCTGATGTCGAGAACGCCCTTGACGTAGGGATTGATGAACCGGTCGAGGCCGTCGGCGCTCGATCTGCCGAACACGCTGGCGGCCTGATTGATGGCCCCGCGCGCCATGTCGCGGTCGGTGCTCGATGTCGACTCGCCGGCCAGCGCCGAGGCCCGCTGTTCGTTCCCGGACATGCCGGCGACGCGCTCGCCTTGGTACGGCTGGAAGCCCCGGTTCAGAGCGTTCTCGGCATAGCCGACGCCACGCTTCGAGGCTTCCTCGACCCACTTCGCCGGGCCGCTCGTGCTCGTGTTCTTGCTCTTGCTCTTGCTCAAACCAAGACTGATGCCGCCCATAGGCCACCTCGCGTGTCAACAAACGTGAGTCTATTCTGATTTGGGGAGCTTGGTGAACATGCCGCCGCAGTAAATCCACCCCTTCATCTGCATCATCCGGTCCTTCAGGCTGGCCTTCCGGCCCCCGGTGAAGCTGATGATGGTTCGCAGCCCGGCCTTGTTCGCGAACTGCGACCCGGCTTCGAGCATCGAGTCGGCGGTCCCGTGCTTGCGGAACTGCGGCATAACGAAGAAGAATTCGTTTGTCACGAACTTGTCGTCAGACCACTTCCACTCCTGCACGACAAGTCCGAGTACGCCGACGATCCTGCCGGACAGGTCGGCGACAATGATCTCGCCGTTTGTTTTGGTATCCGTGATCCACTGAATGATCTTCAGTTGATTGATCGGCGGATACGCGACTTCGTTCTCCTGCACAGCTTCTTCTAGAAGCCGCATGATATTCACGAAGTCTTTGGGCTGCCCCCTTCTGATTACTATTTCATTCGTAGACAACGGTGATGTCTCCCGGTGTGGACGAAGCAACAACAGTCAGTCCGATATTGAAGTCGAGATCGTAGCTGAGTGTAGTGATGCCGCCCGAAGTGTCGATGACCGCGATGATTGTTCCCGACGCGGCGGTGTTGTCGTAGATCGTGAACGTAGAAGTTGTGCCGGTGTTGTTGATGATGATTCTGTCCAGCGTGCCCGGCCCGATCTTGAGGACGCTCGTGCCGGCGGTGTTGATGTTCGTGAAACCCGGCCGTGCGCCGCCAGCGCCAAAGCGCATGATGTTGGCGACCCGAGCCTTGATGGATGCGTCGGTCGTCGAGCCGCCGGAGTTCGTGTTCTCAATACGCGACTTCAGGTGCGGCGTCGCAGACCACGGCGTTGATGCGGCATTCAGAGTGTGAACAATCTGGCCGTCGATAATCCAATACACATAATCTGTGGTGTAGTGAATCTCGTAAGTATGCGCGTTGGTGTCGATCGTGAAGTCGTTTCCGTTCCACGATCCAGACGCCACAACCGTGTCGACGGCGGCCTTGCGCGTGACGACGCTCAGGGTGGTGCCCGACAGTTGGAAGAACGCGCCGTTGTTGGCGTCGAACACGCCCCACCGACGGATGTTGTTGGCGACGCCTGTGTCTCCAAGCTGGACGACCAGACGGCCGAGGTTCGAGATACCGCTGATGTAGCGGGCGACGCGCTTCGACTCGATGGCCGCCGCGCCGTTGGCCGTTGTGTTCGTCCGGATGTTCGCCTCGCCGCCGGTCACGACGACGGAGCCGGCGTTGGCCGTTGTCTCGGTCCAGATGCTCGTATCGAGCACGGAGCCGGCGAACGTGCTGCCGAGGATGCGAACGATCTCCGCCGTGTGTAGCTGACCAATCGGGCCGATCTCGGAGATAACACCGAATCTGTCATCGAACAGCTTGATGTTGCGAAGTGAAGTCATTTGTTATCTCAGATTATGAACCAAGCCGTGCCGCTGGAATGAACAGTGAAGCATTCATTCTGAGCGACTAACGCCTGAGTTGGTTCGCCGTCGATTGTTTCCGATGCGTCGCCGTCGATTGTCACGTCGTTGAGGCTTGAGTCAATTTTCTTGACGTTCAAGACCCTCGTCGATCCGGCTGCTGCCGGCAGCGTGACGGTGATCGGGCCGGCCGTTGCGTCACCCAGGATCGTGAAGTCGCCGCTTGTCGCCGTGTAGTCGGCGGTCACGGTCCTGATCCCGAGCGCGATGCCCTGCGAGGTGCCGGAGCCTCGGAGCCCGTTCAGGTACTCCTTGTCCGTCGACGGCATGAAGCCTGACGAGGTGGGCGTAGCCGCCGCGTGCAGGCTGCCGCCGCCTTGGTTGCCGTGGGCGTGAGCGTGATTGCCACGCGCGTACTGAGTCGATGTCCCGGGTGTCGCCGTGCCGATGGGCTGCGGCGTCGCGTTGCTCGGATCGGCTTCGATGGGGACAACATTTCTGTCTGCGTCGAGGGTCTTGAATACAAGGTCCTCGTCAACAAACAGAAGTTTCGCTCCCGATGGCGGAGTCGGGAGGGAATCTACTGGTGTCCCGTATAGCCTGATACGAGACATGATTACGCCTGCGTGATTTCGACAGTCGCAACGATGGAGACAGCAGATGTCTTGTTGAACGGCCCAATCGGCGCAATGCGATTGAACATTTCATCGGTGCCGTTTGTTCCGCCGTTGAACAGGGCGATCTCTTGCCAGTTGAAGTTTGCCTCGCCGGTCGCAAACGTCGTGATGGCGGCGACGGTGAGCGATGTTCTGATCGGAAGCGCGTCGTAAGCCTTGAGGAAAACGCTTCCCGAAACACTCGGGTTAAGCTGCGTTTGTCCGACCGCATAAGCGGTGCTGTCGGTGCCTACGCCCATGTGAGTGAGCGGGCCTTCGGAGCCGATACCGAAAAGCCTTTCGAGTACCAGAGCCTTGCCGTCAGTCGAGATTCCCATTGATGATGTCCTCTTTTGTCGTTTCCAGTTCGCCAGTCTCAATGACAGTGACGAGCTTGTTCGTGATGCGACCGTTCTCGTCGCGCTGAATGTCGCCCTCGAAAACCATCAAGCGAATGCCGGAAACCTTGAAGGGCGGGATTTTGTCTTTACTGTTCACCTGCTACTCCTGTCTCGCTAGAAAGTCCATCGTATCACAACGACTCCATTAGCCCCTGCGCCACCTTCGCCGCGCTGGCCGATCAGGGTGTTCGACTTGCCGCCGCCGCCAGCGCCGCCCGGGAACGTGCCGTCGATGCCGTCCTGCTGGTTGACCGCCGACCCGTTGCCGCCCGCGCCGCCCGCCCTCGGGAGCACCCCGCTGGCCGCGCTCGCCGCCGCGCCGCCCGCTCCACCCGGCCCGAACTGCGGAGCCGTGGCCTGAGCGTCGCCGCCGTTTGTCCCGGCCCCGCCGTTGCCCGCGCCGCCGCCGCCACCGCCGCCGTTGCCGCCGCCGACAAGGGGGTTGCCCGCGCCGCCCGCGCCGCCCGCGAAAGTGGTCGAGCCGATGTTGCTGTCGGCGCTGCCGCCGCCCTTGCCGCGCACCGTCGTCGCCGTCTGGAACCATGACGAGCCGCCAGCGGTGCCGCCAGCGGTGCCGGCTGCCGTCTTGGCTCCACCGGTTCCGACTGTCACGGTGTAGCCCACGCCCACGGTCAGGCCGGAGATCGTGGAGCTACCGAAGCCGCCGCCTTCGCCGCCGCTCGGGCCCGCGCCGGCCGTGCCGTTCAGCCCCGCCTGTCCAGCGCCCCAACACTCCGCGACCACGGAGGTTGCCGGCGAGGTCAGCGTGCCCGTCGCCAGAAAGACGATCCAGCCGTAGCCCACTTCTGTGGGCACAGCATTGGAATCTGTGAAGTTGATTCTGAGCTTGTAGACTTCTGTCTGCGCAGCGTTTGAATCTTGAATCGTCGGCGCAATCGTGAGTGCTTCCGTTTGCGCTGCGTTTGAATCTGTGAAGTTGATTCGCAGATTGTTGAATGCGTCTGTCTGCGCTGCGTTTGTCTCTGTAAGCGTAAGAGCAAAGCTGACCTGATCCGCCTGCGCCGCCATCGTGTCGGCGTAGTTGGCATTGATAACAAACGATACGTCGTCGGACTGTGCCGCACTCTGATCCGTGAATACTATATTGATTGCGTATTCGTCGATCTGAGTCGGCATCGACTCTGCATACATGAGCGCGAGCGAGACCGCTTCCTGCTGCGCCGCCATCGTTTCAGGGAACGAGAAAGCAAAACTAACATTGTCGACAGGAACGGCGTTCGTGTCGAAGAACGAAATGCGAAGCGAGTTGAATGCGTCCGTCATCACGGCCGCGCCCGGAGGAATAGCGCCGCCTACGATGACCCTTCGCTGAACAATCGTAGGGAATAGCTTAGGCATCAGGCCCTCGTAGCAGCCTGAACGCTAACCGTCACTCCGCTTGGCGCAAAGACTCGAACCTCTCCGCCCGGCGATGGCACGGGAAGAAGCGTTGTTTGTCCGCTACGGCACCGCCATCCACGGCTCGAAGTCGGATTCGTGCCGTCAACAGTTGCGCGAGCAATGTAGATTGTGGTGTCACTCGGGCTTGAGTTGTCCACGTCTACAGCTACCAGTGCTGCCGGCGCTCCTAGTGTGAATGTCAGAATGCCGCCAGCGCCAGACTGATCGTTAGTCAGAATGTTGCCGTCATAGTCGTCCTCGGCGTCGACCGGCGCGGCCCGCAGTTGGGCGTTCGTGAGCGCGCCGCCGGCCGCAGCCGTGGCCGCGTTGACCGCCGCCAAGATGTCGAGCGCAGTCGCCTCGGTGCCGAGCAGACCGACCGCCGCCAAGACGGCTTGCTGAGTTGTCTCCTGATTGTTGTCGCCAAGAGCGGCGATAACGCCAGAGAGCAGATCGTATGTAGGCATTACGGCTCCACAATGATGAAGCCAGTGTTCTCGGCGGGATCGCCAAGTGAGCGGGCAATCCAGAGTGTAGGCACCGTCACAACAGGCTGATCCGGCTGGATGACCACGTTCTGAATCAGAGAATCAGGGATCGTCGGGATGTTTGGATTGACGCTAACAATCGCACCAAACAAAACAAGCTCGCCATCAACATCAATGCCGCCATCCTCGATCAGAAGATTGTAGTCCGCCGGGACTTCGAGCGTCGTCCCCTCGGCGACGAGGTTGGTCGAGAACGGGAAGATGCGACCGACATCTGCGGCCAGCGCGTACTGAGGATGCGGGTTGGCCTGCGCGACGTGCGCGCCGAGCGTGGCGGCGGCCGTTCCCGCCGGGTCTGCGCCCACTTCCTCCGCGCTCGGCAGTTCGTGGACGTGATCCGACCGCGAGCCCGAGCCCGACACACCCGGGGATGCGGTGCCGAGCGGCCTCGGGAGGGCGTCCGACAGGCCGCCGCTCGATCCGCCCGACGCGCTGCCGCTCCGCCGGAGTGCGTACTCCAACATACGGACAAGCTCGCGCATCTGCTTGCCGTCGTAGCTGTCTCCGAAGTCGGGAAGTTTCATGTCATTCCGGCATCAGTGCGCTGTTATCTTTTGCCGTCTGGCGTCACGCTTATGCGGAAAGTTCCAAAACGCCAGAATGTGCTGTTTACGTCTGGTTCTTCTGGAACCGGCTCGTAGGTACCTGTGTCATTTATTAGTATTGAAATCTGTCTGCCTCGGACTCGGAAGTCGATCTTCCTTGTCGTCTGGTCTACAGGATACGGACCCTTCAGCGTTTCGGCGGCGCGCGGGTACGGCCGGGCGCGGAACGAAACTTCCACCTCACCCGACAGGTCTTGGAAGTCAGGAATGAATCTGTTGATGTGCCCGAAGAAATCTCCGATGTCGGAAATTTCCATAGCGTAGCTTTCAACAAACGAATTCAGCGGCTCGCCATCGTCCGAGTATCCGATCTCGTGGGCGTAGACTTTGCCGGCTGCATCGACGGCAATCGGCGTATCCTCGAATCCGGAATCGGTGTAGCTCGTGCGGCCGGTTGATCCGTAGTACCAAGTATTCTCACGATAGTTGTAGATGACGTAACTATCGTTGTCAGTCGATGCTTCATCGTTCGACTGATAGAACCACCAAACTTCCGACTGCTCTTTGTTGACAGACGCATACACCTTTTCAAGTGCATCTCTGTTGATTCTGGCAAAGACGTAATCTCTGACAGTGCAGGGAAGAATCTGCGAGGTGCCGTCGTACCGCACGAATTCATCGCGCGCCATGAAGTAGACGACACCGCCCGCCTCGACGGCGGCGTTCGGGCCCACAATGGACAGGGCCTCGCCGCGCGGCGAGAACAGGAACACCTCGGGGTCGCCGACTGTCTGCTGCGAGTAGATCAAGGTGTCGGTCCAGATGACCGTTTCGTTCCGGGTGCGGACAGCGGACAGGATGCGGCTGCCGGAGTCGATGCGCTTGTCGCCGGCCGCGTTGCTCTCCGTCGGGGTCCAGTCGTTGTAGTCCTCGCGGGCGCACCACCTGATGAGGGACTGGTCCCGCTGGTTGCCGTCGTGGCTGCCGTAGGCCGTGAGGATGCGGTCCTCAGGCGACACGAGAATCCAGTTGTTCGCCACCGGGGCGTTCGGGATGATCCGGGCCCGGATGTTCGGGCCACCCGATCTCTCCCAAACGTAGATCGGCCCGCCGCGCCGGCAGGCCATGAGGTCTTGGCCCCAGTTGTCGAGCGACCACAGGCTGAGTTCGGGCCGCAGGTTGATCGCGTCGCGCGGCGTGCTCCACCCTGCCCCGAGGTAGTCGGGGTCGTCGTCCTGCCCGTAGGGGCCAGCGCCCCAACCAAGCTGCTGCTCGGTGCCGATGGGCGGCGCGATCTCGTACTCGAAGGTGACCGCGCCGCCGCCCGTGGCGCTGCCCGTGGCCGGGCTCGCCGCCTCGATGGTGTAGGTCGACCCGTCGATGATCGTCGCCACCTGATAGGAGCCGTCGATGGTCAGCCCGCCGACGGCCGTCGCCCCGGTGTAGTTGACGAACTGCGCCTCGGACAGACCATGATCGACGTGGGAAACAACAACCGTTGCGTCGCCGTTTGTTGTCGAGAATGGGTCAGTCAGAACACCCGATGACGCAATGGGCGTGATGTCGTAGAGATTGCCGTTGTTGATGAGGTACAGCTTTTGCGGCGACGCGAGCGCGAGCCACTGCTGATTGTCCAGCGATGACCAGTCGTGCTCGGCGCGCACCGGGGGAATGAGGGTGATCCCCTCATAGGCCGCCCACCCGCCGATCTTCTCGGGCAGTCCATACCGAAAGCGGACGTGATCGCCGTCGCGCCAGCGGCGCATGGCACCGCGATCCGTCTGCTCGGTATAGATTCCGGGCTCGATCTGGATTTCGACAAGCTGCATCACGGGTCGGCTCTGCCGATGGCGACCCAAAACGCCGACGCCGTGAAGGCATCATTGTTTCTGTGGCTCACGCCGACACTGAATCCATTGACTGTGACGGCCGCAGATTGTGTGTCAATAAAAGCAAACACGCTTGAGTTTGCACTTCTGGCATTTGAAGTAGCAAAAACAGCCGGCACCGCCTGATACGCGATGGGGAAGATGACTGCATCGGTGAAGGAGCCAGCGCCGCCCGAGGCCATCGAGGGCGTCTGCCCCCACTGGATCAGGACATCGTAGCCCGGCCCGGGAATCCGAAACTTGCCGCTGTCGCCGACCGCCGTCGCATCGAAGGTGTCGGCAGTGATCCCGCCGAGCGCGTTGAAGGCGAACAGCAGGCCGGCCGGGGTAACGGCCCTCGCGGTGTCGACGCCGGCAGCGGCTTCGGCGTTGGTCGCAAGCTCGACGACACCGGTTCGTGTCTCCGTGGCCGTGCGCGCGGACAGGCCGGCGGGCGTGACCGCCCTCGCGTTGTCGGTGCCCGTCTGGACTTCGCCGGTCGTCGCAAGCTCGATGAACCCGGCCTGCGTGTCGGTCGCCAGCGGGTGAGCGTTGGGGTCAAGCTCGTGCGCGTCGATGCCGGCGGCGATGAGGGCGTTCACCGCTGCGGTGTCGGTCGACCCCACGGCGCGCACGTTGTCGTTGCCGTCGCACCACACCACGATGCTCGTGCCCTGAACGATAGTCACCGCCGCGCCGGCCGTCGTCCGCACCCCGAGCGTGAATGCGCCGGTCGTGCCGTTGTAGACGACGTAGGTTTTCTGGACGTTCGGGATGATGACCTGAACATTCGCGGACAGGATGCCGGTGCAGTTCAGGATCGCGGCCCGGGACTCGTCGGCCGCCCCGCTGGCGGTGGTCAGGGCGACGTTTGTTGCGGCCAGCGGAACCGTCGTGACGCCAGCGATGGCGAAGTCGATCAGGTCCGAGCCGCCCGAGGCGTTCCAGATGATGCCCCAAGTGTTGATGTTCTCGCCGAAAGCCTGCTTTGTCAGGCGCAGTCGGGGTGTAAATGTGCTTGGCATTAGACTGTCAACCTGATGAGTGGCTGCGTGAACTTGATGGTCAGGGTTCCGCCCGTATTCACGCCGACCTTACCAACAAACATCGAGCGTCCGGCCGATGTTTCGTTGTAGATCAGGACTGCGGCGACACCTGTCGGGATTGCGAATTCTTCATTGGCGATCACAACGGATGTTGTGTTGCCAGAAACCTCGGTCGCAATGTCGATCTGCTGGCCGCCGGCAACATACGAACCGCCGACGATCTCGTTAGTCGACGTGTACGCGGCGAGGGTCTGGTCGAGTTCGACCGAGTAGAGGGCCATCTTGAACACGTCGGCTCCAATGTTGTGGAGTCCGTTCAAGAGTTCCTGAGGGAAGTTGAATGTAATGCCGTAGCTCATTTGTATTCCATCCGAATGAGGTTCGACAGTTCGCTAAGAGCGGTGTCCTTCGCGGCGGCGTACATTTCCCGGGCCACCGGAATCCTGTCATCTGCCTTGCGAAAATGCTCAGAGTGAACAATGCACCCCCAAAATAGCACGTCGGGCAGCTTCTCGCTGATCCATGTCCCCGAGGGAGAGTCGACCAGCGACGCGGGCCGGGCGACGTAGCGCAGCGTGTAGGGCGTGCTGCTGGCCGGGGCCGGGGCGAAGATCAGGTTCCCCTCGTCCTGATGCGCGTAGTAGAGCGGCACACCCGAGCCGCCGTGCAGGTTGACGTAGCCCCACTGCTTCGGTTCGAGCAAGACCTGTTCGCCGGCCACCGTCACGAAGATGTCGACCACGCGCACCATCGTCGCGGGCTTCGCCAGCACGTTTGTCGTCAGGCTCCCCGTCGCCACCTCGTCGAACACCGAGAACGGCATGTCGGTATAGATTTTCTGCTCGGCCAGCTTGATGAGGCTGTCGAGCACCGCAGCGAATTCCGCGCCGTCATCCTCAAGCCATTCAACAATGGCAGCCTTCAGCGATGCAAGTGTGTAGGAAAGTGCCATTAGAAAAGCCTCCTGAAAACTGCGTCAATAACGGAAACATTTGTTCCGTCACTTTCAAAGATTATTACTATTCTGTTCGGATTAACGTCGCCAATTGATACCGGAACTATTTGAGTTGACGCTCCGCCGTTGACGCTGTAGAACAATGGAAGCGCCAGAATGTCGCTGACATCGACATTGACGATAACCATTCTTCTGCTGAGTCGATTAGACAGCCCGCTTATCTTGATCGTAAGCGTCCCGGCCGGGAGATACGAGATAAAGTATGGGTCGTCGCTGAAAAAGTTAATTCTTGTGAGGCGGACAGAAACCTTGGGACCAAGTATGTCCCAATTCATTATGATGTTTCCGGTGGTCTGAGTGCCGAGCGTTTTTCTTTCTGGATTGATCGTTCCAGTTAGGAACGAGTTAAAGCTGAATATTTCCTGGGGAGGCAGTCTTGCCGAAAGCTGAGACTCGTACTCGTATGGACCGTAGTAGTCTTTGCCCGGAAGCTGGTACGCGACGAGGTTTCTCAGCTTGACACTGTTTCTGTTCTGCGGTGCCTGAAGCGTGTCAAGCTCGAATCCGAGCGCATCGTTGAAAAAGAAACCCATGTGCAGAGTGTTTCTTGCGCGAAGAACATCGTTGATGTAAAGCGAAGTCCCCACGCCAATTTCATACTCGTGCCTGACTCTTACGGTTTCGCCGAATTTGAACTGGAACAGATTGTTGTTGTCCAGAACAAAATCGCCGCCCAAGTCTGGCACTCCGAATTTTTCTGTCGGGCCGTCCGAATAAAATTCAGCCGTGCCTCCGGAGCCGAGCAGGTATCCGCCGTAGTAGATTTGCTGCATCCATCCATTGCCCCTCTGATGAAACTCATCAATGAGGTCGTCGGAGACAACGCTGCTTTGAGGATTTATGAAGCTGGTCGTATATGCCCTCGAAGAAGCGAAGATTGACGGGAATGAATACGCGAAGAAGAACGGCGAATCTGTCTCGTCGTTGAAATCAATGTCCTCGTTGTTGTAGACGTGGATGATTTCAATTTCGTACTGAAGGGCGAAGTTCGAGATCGGGAACCCTTCGATGCTGAACGGCGTAAAGGCGTAGTCGTTCGGCGGCGTGCCGAGCTTCACCTGTAGGCCCGTGGACGTGACGACCCACTCCCCGTTGTCGGGGAAGTCTCGATTCGGGTTCAGCCGGTACGGAAGGCCGATCTGCGGGGTCCTGCCCGCGAGGCCAGTCTCACCCTCGCCCGTCCACGGGTCGTAGACGTAGATGTCGGTTTCGGGCAGCACGAACGGAGCCAGCGCATAGGGCTCCGTCGGCGGGATCATCGGGGTTCCCTCGTTGGGAACGACCTTGATTCTCCTGAGAGACAGATAGTGCTTTGTGAACGGATTTTCAAAGCTATCAAACTCGAACGACAGCTTTGAATCTGTGTACGGCGACTCGTGGACAGACGGTGTATTGCCTTCGTAAATCCTGTTGCCGTTCACATAAAAATTCATAAACCCGTTTGTGTATTCGATCTTGAAATCGAACTGGGTTTTTGCCGTGACCTCACCGATGATGTCGAACATCTGGAATTCAGCGCCGCTTCCGGCGTTTGTCCCGCCGAGCCAGATGTCGATTCCGCCCGATCCACGGCCGGCGTAGTTGGTAAAGTAATCCATCAGCATAAGCTGATTGATTGCTGTGAATCCGGTCTTGTTGAAATCGTAGTTATTTCTTCTGTCATCACGATGGAGGACAAAAGAAATAATGTGATTTACTTCGTCGCCGGGGTCGTTCTTGTCCAGCACCAAGCTGAACTCAATCGACATATCGGTCGACCGAAGCTGTGTCATGTTGCCGATAGAGTAGCTGGCGTTAGCGTTCGGCGTGTCGATTCTGAGAGTGAGTCCATCCTCGGTGATTTCTCCCGAGGGGTTCTCATCGAACGAATAATCAGAAGCAGTGACGCCGAGAATCAGCGGCATCTGGAACTGGTCTGAGTCGATGTATTCCGCGCCGATGTCTGGCAGGCGCGTATACAGCAGGGAGCCGGATGCCGGCGACGAGAAGGTGTCGCAGTAGGCCGCGCCCGCGCAGTAGCCGTCGACCGGTTCCTCGGCGACGAACCAGAACGACGGCGAGTTGATCTCCAACCGCATGGCGTTCGCGCCGACGTAGGTGTTCGTGGCCGGGTCGTACTGAGGGAAGATCACCTCGAACTCACCGTTGCCGCAGCCAGCGCATGGGGCCGGGTAGCGCAGCGCGATGGGGTCATTGATGCTGCGCGGGCCCTTGTCCTGCGGGTGCTCGGGGTCGTAGCAGTCCCGGCAGACCTTGAGGCCCTTGGTGTCGCCGTCGAAGCGCAGAGTCAGATAGGGCGTGAAGATGCCGCACCGCTGGCAGCAGCCGTATGAATACCTACCCTTTGCGAATCCTCTTGCCATTAGAGCTGTATCGTAGCCTGTGAGCTTGTGATTACACCAAGATTGGCTTCTGTCGGATTAGACAATGACAGTGCGATTGTTCTTTGTGCGCCGATCCGCCAGCGAGCGTATCGGTCTGGCTGGATCGCGCTCAGGTACAGCGCCACGTCGCCGAGGTCGCCGTTGGCCGGGAACTCAAGAGACTGCTGGTTGCCGATGGTGAGCAGCGCGGCGGAGCCACCGGTCGGCGGGGTAGTGTAAGGCTTCTCCACTACCGGGCCATCGTTGATCCTGCAATACACCACGCTTCGAGCCGCGTGCCTTCCGTACATGAAGTAGTACGGTGTTTGAGAAGTCAGCAGTGCAGCAACGATGTCTCTGTATTCAGGGAACCCGATATTGATGTCGGACCCAGAGTTGAATTCCCAGAAAATAGACGGCGTTCCGTTTGTTTCAATCGTCGCTCGGAACTGCCAGTTTGTTGTATCGTTTGTGTCGGAAGTCACGCCGCCGATGGACAGCAGGACTCTCGGTGCGGCGAGCGTGCCGTTCCCGCGAAACCAGCCGTCACAGCAGATGTTCGTGTTCCCGAGAAGCGCGGCGGTGATGCCTCGGCCCGCCCGGTCGCCGGTCAGGAACCGGGAGGTGACGCCGCCGAGGGCGCGGACGGCCGCCCGGCTGCGGTCGATGGCTCCGGAGTTGACCGTCAGCGGGCGGTTGTTGCCCGAGTAGTCGACGATGTTTGTACCGGATGTCTCGTTGATCTTCCAGAATGCGTAGGGCGCACCTGCAAGAACTTCGGAATCGTATGTCGGTGTGAGCGTGTCGATTGTGCGAACAATCGAGCTAACGCCGTCCGGAAACGTGATCGACTGCGACGACAGGTTGAAGTCGGTGCCTGAGATCGCAACAAGTCCAGAAACCGCGAGATCGACCGTCGACTCGCCGAACGTGGATTCAGTTCTCTGAATCGTGACGGGAATGTCTGCGGAGTAGTTCGCGCTGTATGTCGCGCTGCTGAATGCGATGACGGGTATCGTTCGCTGAAACTCGAATGATAGTTGACCGTATTCAGCCTGAAGCCAGTTCGGCCCGAAGTATGATGCCGTTGTAGGATCGTAGCTCGGATACTCGATGATGTAGTCTTTCGGATCGCAGTTCGCGCAGACGGCCGGATCGCGGATCGCTACCGGGTCGTCGATTCTTCGAGGCCCCATGTCCTGAGGGTGCTCGTCCTCGTAGCACTCGGCGCAGACGCGGAGCCCCTTGGTGTCGCCGTCCTCGCGGAGGTGCATGTACGGGAACGGCAGACCGCACCGCTGGCAGCAGTTGTAGACGTAGCGGCCGGATGCGTAGTTGGTCATCGCCCCCTCTTGGTGGTTCCGCCCTGAGGGCGGAGCTTACCGGCCGCGATAGCCGCCCTGCCGGGTAGTAATCACCATGTCGCCGCGCTCGCGGTCCTCGGCCCGGGCTTCGTCCCACACCCTGCGGTACTGCGCCTCCAAGTCCATGTATCGGTCGGGCGCGAACTTCACGGCAAGCTGCGCCGCGAGCCCCGACACGAACGCCTGCTGGTATCGCTGCGGGATGTCGACCGTGTTTGTTAGTCGGCCCACGTCCTCGATGTGGCGGACCCGGTAGTACCGCATCTGGTCGGTCGAGTTGTCGGGGGCCGGCCAGACGTAGCACGTCGACTGGCCCGCCGTGCTGCGCTCGACGAAGTAGTTGCTCGGGCGGCCTTGCGCGGTCTTGTTCGCCACGGCGAAATACTGCTGACGGTTCCAGACCGTCATCACCGTTTCGGTGTTGCAGCACCCGACCTCTTGGTAGTTGGCTTCGAGGATGTCGATGACGCCGACCGGCAGGAGGAAGCTGGCCTCGCCCTGCACGAACTGGTGGGTGTCGATCTCGACCGTCCACTGAAGGACGCCCTTGTTCGGCCAGTGCGAGAGCATGTAGCTCAGGCTCCTGATCGCCGACTTGACGTGCCGGGCGCTCAGGTTCTCGGGGTTCATGCCGCACCGCTCCCACGCCTCATCAATCGCCTCGGCGACGGTGGGCGCGAAGGTGAACAGGCCGGTGCTCGCCATGTCAGAGCGTCGAGATCAGTTCGACGTTGGCCGTGCCGCTGGTGTAGGTCCCGGCGATCAGCCGGTACTCCTTCTGGCCGGCCACGAGCAGATCGGCGCGGGTCGCCGTGGTGTAGGTCGTCACGGTGACATAGGCCGTGTCGTCGGCGTACATGTCCTTGACCTGAAGCGAGAGCGTCGCCGAGAAGGTGCCGCTGATGGCGACCTGAAGGTAGACCGGAGTCTGCGCGCCGGGCGACGAGCAGCGGTGCGAAATGGATTCGTTCGTTGCGTCGAGTGCGCCTTGCATGCCTGTTCTCCGAGGTCAATCAGGGCGATTGTACGCTCGAAATTTGCTCAAGGCACAGGAACCCCTTTATCCCTCGGTAACCCCCGCTTGGCTGTTGCTGTGGGGGTGCTGCACCGGTTTTCAGGGGTTCGATCCCTCGCCGGCTACTGCCGGTGCGGCCGTATCGTGGCCGCAGTCCCACTCCTTGCGGAGCGCCGAGGTCCACGTTGACAGGGGTCGGTCAGAGCGTGGAATTTTTGACGGAGCCGTTGACGTGCGCAGTTTGCTCAGGCGGTGGCGAACTATCAGTCGCGGGGCTGGCAAACAGGAGTTGCAAGGAAGGATACCCTGAGGGTAGGATTCTTCTATGGTTTTCCCGAATGTCTGAGCCATTCGTGACAACCGGCGGGGAGTTCGCCAAAACAACCCGCCAGCACTTGGATGATGCCCTCGAAGCCCCCGGCGCGCAAGCTCCGGGGGCTTCGTTGTTTAGGCTCCGCCCTGAGGGCGGACCTTGTGCTGCTCGATCAGCCAGTCCTTGAAGCTCGCTCGGTACGCCTTGGTGCCGACGTGCGCGAGTTCGATCAGGGGGTCAATCCAGATCGAGATACCCGAGCGCACGACGCGCCGGCAGAACGCGATGTCCTCGCCGATGCTCGTCAGGCCCTCGTGCATGTAGTCGAAGTAGCCGACCAGCAGCTTGCCCGCCATGTCGCCCCTGCTCGGCACCGTGCCCGGGCATTGCGCGATCACGAGCCGATCCTCGAACACCTCCCGCTTGACCAGCATGAAGCCGGCCGGCACGCCGGTCGCCCGCAGCAGGCCGTTCGGGTTCTGGATCAGGATGCCGTCGCGGTCGCGGTCGAGCGACATCATAAAGTTGGGCTCGTCCGTGCGCGTCGGATACATGCCACAAACAAACTTCACGTCTGGCTTTTGTGTGTAAGCCAGCAGCTTCAGCACGTCGTTCGGGTCCCAAATCACGTCATCGTCGATGAACAGGATGTGAGTTGTGGTCGCATCTTCTAGCGCGCAATGCACAAGCTCATTGCGAACCGCATGGATCAGGCCCGAGTTCGACCGGCACTGAAGCCACGACTGGCAGCCGTGCATGGCGAGGATCGTCTGAGTTCTGGCAAACGCCACAGCCCAATCAATCGGAACCACACCCTTGTAGCACGGCAGGCAGATTGCGACTCGAAGCCCTGCAATGCTGACAGTTTCTCCGACTTGTTCGGTGACTTGCGTATTCACTTGTTCGGTCATTTTTGTCTCGTTAGTTGTTAGTGCCACAAAAAAGCCCCGCCGAAGCGGGGCTCTCTGCTCATCACGTCGCCTCGGCGATTAGCCTCGGAACTGCTGAACACCGAAAGCAGCCGAAGTATCACCGATCTCCGAGACATTCTGCATCAGCGTGAACCGGCGAGCGTTGTTCGCCAGCGTGCCGGTCGGCGTGACGTAGCCGCGCACGTCGGACGAGCCGGCGGTCGAGGTG
>Ga0181343_1000407_pt1 | contig 19035 bp, 24 predicted proteins | sample Su13VDMLBSD_FD_130110 | JGI IMG/M metagenome (GOLD analysis project Ga0181343, IMG submission 130110) | Freshwater viral communities from Lake Michigan, USA - Su13.VD.MLB.S.D | ecosystem: Environmental > Aquatic > Freshwater > Lake | place: USA: Michigan | collected 2013-07-15 | reverse complement strand
CGCGGACTGCGGCCGGCGCGGCCGAGGTGAGCGCGCGCGCCGTCAACCAACAGGAGAAACAGGATGCCCAAGAAAGGCGCCAGCAGGGCGCAGAAACAGGTCAAGCCGCCGCGCCGATTCCGGATGACCAAGCGCCAGATGCTGCAGGCCGAGCTACTGGGATGCAACCCCGAGCAGTACAGCCAGGTCGAGCGCCTGCTGGGCGAACTGCCACCGACGAACCTGCTGCAGTAGCGGACGATCGCCGCGCCGCTGGCCGGGGTCCGGACCGCCGCCAGGACGCCGCGCAGCGCCGCCGCGTGCAGGACATGGACACCCAGGAACTGCGCCGCGCGCTACTGACGAATGACCTGACGGGCATCCAGAACCGCCGGGCCTGGGAAGAGGCCGAGAAGAAGGCGAACATCGCCAGCATCGACGCCGACAGCCTGAAATGGCTGAACGACAACCTGAGCCCGGATGCCGGCGATGGTCTGCTCAAGGCTGTTGCCGCGCGCATGGCCGACGTGTTCCCGGCTGGCGACATCTTCCACATCAGCGGCGACGAGTTCATCGCCATGGCCGACGACGCCCAGGCGCTGCGTGCCGGCATGGCGCGCGTGCAGGAATTGCTGGACAATGACACCATCACGGAGACCAAGCCGGACGGCACGGTCATCACGAAGACCGGACTTGCTGTCACCACCGGCTACGGAAAGGACAAGAGCGATGCAGACCAAGACCTCAAGCGCGAAAAGCGGGACCGCGAAACCCGGGGCGAGCGCGCCGGCCGAGGCGAGCAGCCGCCCGGTGTCGTTCGCCGGGAGCCAGCGCGAGTTCCTGCAGCAGATCGAGCCGGGCAGCCGGGTGACGGTGACGCTGTCGGACGGCAGGACGTTCAGCAACGAGGCGCGCGCGGCCCGGGGGTAGACGAGGGGCCGCAGTTCTCGCGCTCTGCCTCAAAGGACCAGCGCGAACTGATTCTCCAGCACAACCTGACGGCTGATAACCTGCTGAACGCTCTGCGCATCGGCGGGATTCCTGTACCTTCTCTGGCCGTCACCAAAGTCGATTCGCCGCTGACGAACTTTGGCGACATCACGCTGCTTGGCAATGCCGACATGGCGACCCCTGGTGGAGACACAAAGGTGTTCGGCGCTGACATCTACAGCCCGCGTTACCCGAGGATCGAGTATAAGTTGGACCGCGCTGTGCTCAAGGGGCTGAACGAAAAGCTGAAGCCGTTCAGCGAAGGACGCGAAGTCTACTCCAGCGAGATCAGTAACATTGATGATCTCGTTTCCAACAAGGCATTCAAGAAGTTCGCCACTGACAAACTCGGTGAGAGCGAAGTGGAGAAGGTGCGCTTCCATGACCTGAAGGGTGTGGCCTCTGGCTTGCTGGCTGAACTGGGCGCTGAAGAGCGTATTTTCCAGGGCTTCACCTACAGCGGAAGCCGACGCTACATCCCGCACACGCTCGACAACGTCGTGAAGATTCTCAAGAAAGAACTGCGTGGCGGCGAGAACTTCAACTACGGCGTCGGCAGCGTGCGCGCGCAGTACACGCCGCAGTTTCGCAGTCTCGCCTCCATCCGGAAGGAGAAGGGCCGCATCGTCACAAAGGAAGAATTTGAGAAGGTGAAGAAAGAGGTTGACGACGAGTTTTTCAAAATCTCCGACGCACTGCGTTCTTTCCATCCATCAAGCAATTCTTTCGGTTTCAACGATTCAGTCTCCATGATGATGAGCGACGCGGCCAAGATGGGCTTGCCTCGCGCTATGAAGGAGAACGGTTTTGATGACGTGAGCCCAGAAGCGATGGAAGAGGTGCGCGACTACCTGAACAAGTTGCGCAACCTGCCAACCGAATACTTTGAGACGAAGATCACGCGCGCAGTCGATGTTGGTGAGTTCGCGGCGGCGGTCATCCCTGATGACACCGACCAGCGCGTTGTGTCTGCGCTGCGAAACAGGGGCGTCAAGACCTTCACCTACAAAGCCGGAGATGAGAAAGATCGCGCGCGCGTCACCAGGCAAGCTGCTCAAGAGGCTGGCGATGATGTGCTGTTCTCGCGCGCCAGCGTCCCCGAGCCCAGCACCGTCACGCGTGTGCAGTCCGCAGTCACCGATCTTCTTGGCGGCAAGCAACTCGCCAACAGCCTGGGCCGCGTCGTGGCCACCACGGCTGCCGACATCAAAACCACCTGGGAGCCGCTGATCGGCAAGAACGTGCAGATCGGTTCCGAGGGTGAGGCTGGTGTGGCCCAGGGCTTCTACGACCCCCGCACCAAGACCGTCTTCCTGATCGCCGACAACATCAACCAGGGCGACGAGGGCGCGGTGCTGGCGCACGAGCTCATGCACAAGCATGGCCAGGCCGTGCTGGGCGAGGCCGGCTGGAACCGCCTGCACGGCATGATCGGCACTTGGAAGGACGCCAAGGAAGGCAGCGACGAGCGCCGGGTGTACGACTACGCCGCCGGCAAGGTCGAGGCCGTGGGCGAGGAACTGTCCACCCAGGAACTGTTCCCCTACGCCGTCGAGGGTGCCATCAAGCAGGGCATCAAGCCCAGCCTGCAGGCCAAGCGAGGCACCGTGGCGAACTGGCTGGAGAGCGTGCGCCAGAGCCTGAAATCGGTGTGGGGCCGGATCACCGGGAAGCCGGAGACGTTCCGGGCGCAGGATCTGGTTGACCTGTCGTTCGGCATCGCGCAGATGGAGGACCCTGAGAATGCTGCGCTGCGCGGCGCGCTGGCCCGCAGCACCCAGGACCAGACCGACACTCCGGCCTTCCGCAAGTGGTTCGGTGACAGCAAGGTGGTGGACGCCGAGGGCAAGCCGCTGGTCGTGTACCGAGGAGGCGCTACCGAGGATTGGGAAAGCGGCGCAGAGATCACCGCGTTTCGCAGCAAGAACGGCCCTTGGAGTGGATTTTTCACCAGCTCCCCGGAGGTCGCCAGCCGTTTCGCCAATGCTCAGTACGAGATGACCCGCAATGGTGGGGTGCCTTCGGGTGTGTTTCCGGTCTATCTGTCTTTGGCCCGACCGTTGGAAGTCGATGCTGGGGGGAAGCCCGCGCGTGAATTTCAAATCGACGCCAGTGTTCTCGGGAAAACAGACCACCCAATCCGGCAAAAGTTGCTCAGTGGTGATTACGACGGTTTGATTTTGCGGAACACGCAGGACGAGGGCGACGTGTTCGTGCCGCTACACCCCAAGCAGATCAAGAGCGCCATCGGCAACCGTGGCACGTTCGATCCCAGCAGCCCCGACATCCGTTTCTCGCGCGGAAACCAGCCGCCTGCTACCGGTGGCCCCGGAGCCGGCGCGCTCAGCAACGCAGCCAAGCGTGTGAACTCGCCATGGCGTGACACCACCGGCCGCCTGCAGTTCGCCCCGGGCCAGTGGCTCTACGACAAGATCGGCCAGGCCGCATCCCCGGTCCTGAACTGGAAGTACCTGCAGCTCAAGGCAGCCAGCCCGGAGCTGCGCCGCATGCTGCGCGACATGAAGCTGCAGGTCGAAAAAGCCCAGGAGACTGCGGCCGCCGTGGCTGGCGAAGCCTTCAAGCTGACCGACACCGAGCGCGCCATGGTCTCCGACCTGGTGGAGAAGGAAGTGCAGGCCGGCGTCACGCCACCCGCACACGCCGTGCAACTGGCGGCCATGATCAATGAGGCCATGGGCCGCCAGACCGACGAGCTGATCCGCCTGGGCATGCTGACCAAGGACGCAGCCGAGAAGTGGCGCGGCCAGTACCTGCCGCGCTACTACGAGACGAAGTTGGGTAAGAAGCTGCAGGATGTCTGGGCCGACAGCATCGGCAAGATGTTCCGCCAGCCCCGGGCGATGCAGGGCATCCGTGGCAAGCACCTCAAGGGCCGCGGCCTGTACCAGACCATTTCTGAGAATCAGCTTGCCAACTACGAGGCCCTGGGCTGGGAGGTGCGCGACACCGACTACCAGCCCGGACTGACCGGCGACGGCACCGTGCAGGTCTGGCGCGACTTCACCCGCCAGGAGCGCGACAAGATGGGCGAGATCCGTGACGCCGGTTTCCGCTTCGTCATGGGCTACATGCAGACCCAGAAGGACATCGCCCTGGGCCAGCTCTACGAAGGCTTGGCCGCGAATGCCGATATGTCGTCGCGCACCGAGACCGAGAAGTTCAGCGCGCACGTTCCGGACACCAAGGTCACGGGCACCGGGGCGCATGTCTACGGCCGGCTGGCCGGCCGCTGGGTGAGCCCTGAGACCATGAGCCAGCTCAGCAAGGGTGGCGAGGAAGCGAACGAAGCACTGCAGATGTACCGCAAGGCGATGAGCTACTGGAAGCAGGGCAAGACCTCTCTCAACCCAGTAGCCCATGCAAACAATGTGATGAGCAACGTGACAATGGCGCACTTCGCCGGGGTGTCATACTGGCGGCCGGACAGCTACGTCGACGCCATTCGCGACCTGGTGAAGAAGGCGCCGATGGTGAAAGAGGCCAAGGACGCCGGCCTGTTCCTGGGCTCGATGAGCGAGACCGAACTGATGAACACCATGCCGGAGCAGTTGCGCGTGCTGGCCGGCCGGCAAGACGGTGCCGCCGCGAAGGCCGGCCAGACGGTCTGGGACCTGATGACTTTCTGGCTGAGCACGCCCATGGGGAAGGCCTACCAGGCAGAGGACTCGTTCTTCCGCTACCTGATCTACCGCGATGCGCGCCAGCGCGGCCTGGAGCCGAGCGATGCCGTGGACTACGCGCAGAAGTACATCTTCACCTACGACGATCTCCCGAAGGGCGCGCGCATGATCCGCGACTTCGGCATGCCGTTCTTTGCCTACACCTACAAGGCAATCCCGGCCCTGCTGCATACCGCACTGACCCATCCTGACCGGCTGGCTGCGCCGGCCGCCGTGCTGTGGGCCGTGAATGCCGCGGCCTACGCCATGTCCATGGATGACGACGATGACTGGCTGACGAAGCTGAAGAGGTATGTCACGGATTCCGAGTTCCGCGAGAAGGTGCGCGAGGCCGAGAAGTTGGAGCGCCGCTACCTGCCGGAATGGATGAAGGGCACGACCTCGCTGGGCACTCCGAAGACCATCCGCATGGGCATGGACGAGGTGACCGCGCTGCCGCTGTTCATGGACATGAGCCGCATGATGCCGGGCGGCGATCTCTTTGACGTGAACCCGAATGCCGGCGGCATCCCGCTGCCGCAGCCGATCACGCCGAACCATCCGTTCTTCACGCTCAGCGTCGGCCTGCTGGCGAACAAGGATCTGTTCCTCGGCAAGGACCTGACGGACGCCAACGACACCAGCGCGGAGAAGGCCGAGAAGCGCATGGGCTGGCTTTGGCGGCAGATGAGCCCGGCCATCGCCGTCAACAACTACCACTGGCAGCGCTGGATGAACGCCGCTTCCCAGGCAACCGGTGGCGAGCTGAAGTACGTGCCAGATGTCATTGGCGGGGACTCGACAGGTGTTGGCCGCGACGGCCTGCCGGTGCAGCCGAAGTACGCCGCCCTGCAGACGGTTGGCATCAAGCTGCGCCCGATAGACCTGGATGTGTCAGAGCAGATCGAAGCCAATCAGCGCCGCAAGATGATCCGCGACATCGACGCCGAGATACGCGGGCTCAAGCGCCTGAGCGGCAAGGGGGCCATCAATGACGCCGCGCTGGAAAAAGAGATGGAGAAGGCCCAGGAGAAAAAACAGCGCCTGCGTGAAGGTCTGACTGTCGATGGCGACGAAGTAGAGTGAGCCGCGCTGTCAGTTGGAAAGCAGGATGTCGGGCTGCTGGCCGCAGGAGATCGTCGCCGTCTTGAATTCCTGATCGCGCCACACGAAGCAGCGCTGCGAGTCCACGAAACCACTGCTGTCTTTGACCGGCACCTCGATGGACTTGAGTTCGCTCCCGTCGAGGTGATAGGTCCTCACATCTGGGCTGCGGTTCAATGCTGCTTCAGCGGCCTCGATACGCTGCTTCTTGGCCGTCCTCGGTGAATCGCTTGGTGCCGATTGCCCGCATCCAAGCAGGGCCAGGGCGAAGGCGATCAGCAGCAGTGGTTTGAGCATGCCCGAAGTGTAGAGACTGCGCGGCAAAAAGGAAAGGCCCCGAAGGGCCAGGACCGCCAAGACTTAGCCCGCCAGCCACAGGGCCGGCGGGCTTTTTTCATTTCATGCCCAAGAAACTCATCGCGGCGTCGGGCGGCATCGACTCAGGCATTTTGCCGTCCCAGCGCTGGGCGATTTCGAGCTGGACCAGATACTTTCCCTGCTGCGCCAGAGCATCGGTTTTGGCGCGGATCGCAAATGCCTCTGCCTTGCCGCGCATTTCTGTGGCTTGGGCTTCTGCCTTGGCTTGCAGAACCTTGGTATCAGCTTCGACCTGAGCCGTTTTCTGGTTCTGCGTTGCAGTGGCAATGGCAACTTCAGCCTTCATGCGTGCGGCCACCGCCCCTTCGTAGTCAGGGCCGTAGTCGATTTCTTCCAACTGCACGCCGACAATGTCAAGCGGAAGATCCATGTGGGCCTTCTTGACGGCCGCCGCCAGGTCAGCCGAGAGCTTGGCGCGCTCCTGAATGGCGCGCGGTGCAGTATAGGTGCCGAAAATGTTTTTGATGGCATCAGGAACGCGGCGGGCAATGGCGCGCTGTTCCAGAGATTCGACCGTCCCGAATTCCCTGTAGACGCGCTCGACAGCGCTTGCCTGTACGCGATAGGTTACGCTCAGGTGCAGTTTTGCCGGCTGCTGATCGAAGGTGTAGGTTTCCAGCGGAAAGTTTTTGTCCCAGGCCAAGGTGGTATCACGGACCTTGATTTCGTAAACGCTGTCGATGAACGGCGCTTTGAAGTGCAGGCCGGGTTCAGCCGTTCCGATGACCGCTCCGTTGCGCACGATGACGCCGCGCTCGCCCTGGTCGATGGTGTAGAAGCTGGCGAACAGGATCACCAGCATGATGAGGCCGGCGATGCCGCCGACAATGGATTTGATGAGATTCACTTGGCTTTCTCCTTGCGAGTGGTTGAGCGCTTCTTCATGGCATCCCCAATGAATGCCACGACTCCGCGCACGATGATGGCGGTCAAAACCAGACCGCCGATGGTATAGATGAGAATTTGCATTGCTGTATTCGTGATGATTGATCTGTGAATGGTTTGCTTCTAGCCTGGTGCCTGCCGCTTGAGAAACGCCGGCATATCCACCTCTGCGAAGTGCCCGGTGTCGTCCATGGTGTCAGGGCATCCAGTGGCGCGGGGCGGTGGGGCAAGCGCATCTTCTGCCGCTTGGAGCGCTGCACTCACGTAACCCTCAGCACCAGGGCTTACGCAGCCTGCACGACCCTCGTGGAACGTGTTTGCAAGCGCCTCTAGTGCACGATGCGTTTGGGGCTCAAATTGGCACGGCCCCCATAGGCCGCAAACACTGCATGTGCGCGGGTACGCTTTGCCAGCTTCGCGCAAGTGCTTTTGGCATCGATCATAGGGGGCTTCTTGGATCGTCACCGGCTTGAAACTTTTGCTGGAGTCGGCAATATGGTCGCCGGGTGCGGCGGGCAATCGCATCCAGTGCGTCACAGCCTTTGGCAAAATCGTGTAGCCGCGCCCGGCTGGTCCATGCGGCGTGCTCCACCAGCATTGATCTTCTGGTGCGCCCTCCCAAGGCGTGGCCCAGTACGCCTCCATCACCTTCTTGCGCGAGGCTTCGGGCATGTAAATCAGCACGCTTGTGCCGTCGCGCGGCGCAGTCTCAATCGGTTGCCAGCCATAGATGCGCAGGACTTCGGCCTCTATGGCGCGGGCGAAGCTAACGCCACTCAGATAATCTGCCTCTGACCACTCCACTCCACCAGCGAACTTTTCTATTGCTGCGTCAATTTCTTCAGGTGTCAGCTTAATCATGATGCTTCCTTGGTTTGCATGGCATCTGACTTTTGCAACCACTCCAGTTTCTCGCCATTAAATTCGTAGTAACTAAAAAACTTCGGAGCTTCATTAAGCAGCCCACGAAGCGCCTCTATCTCCGTAGCCTGCTCCGACGCAATGTGCACGTACTTGGCCATGTCCGCCTTGAGGGCTGCTAGCTCTGCTGCTTGGGGGCGGGTGTAGAGGGGCACATCGTGCTCGCTGACAGGATCGCGGCTGATGGTCGGCTCCAGCGCGCCCTTTTGCAACATTTTCAGCTCGTGCGCATCTACGTACCCTGCCACCGGCTCCCCGGCATCCTTGCTGTCTGCGGATAGGAGGGCGTCAGCGAATTTACGCAATTGCGGGTAGGTCATCATCACGGCTCGCGGACCATTCGCGTCTGCCATCACGACCGCGCCCAGCGGGATCAAATCGGCGAAGGCCTCCGCGCTCAACTCCGCCCGCTCCGTCTCAGGCTTCGCAAGCACCTCACGCTGCATTTCCACCGCAGCATCCACCACTCGTGCGACGATTGCATCCCTGGTGCTGTCGTCGGAGCGGATAAATTCGCTCAGGGTTGCGGGCTTCGCGGCCTCGGCTTGCTCTGCCTGCGGATATTGGTCCGGGTACTTGATTGCGGCCTTGACCTTTAGGTGGTTGATAAAACCAGCCTCGGTACGGTAGCGCTCAGGGTCAAGCCCAAGATTGCGCAGCAACTCGTCCGCCTCATTGGCTTGCTCTGCCTGCGGGGGTGTGGGGGATGCGGCAAGCATGGCCTTATAAGCAAGCCGCGCTTGTTCGCCACTGTGAAGAATTCCAATAGTTGATAAACACATAGCCCCCGTCGGCTCCACCGGCACTAGCTTCCACCCCTGCGGTGCTGGCTGCTCTGGTTGGGTGAGAGTCCGAACCGCGTTCACCAAAATCTGATGCGCGGGGGCACCCAATGCTTTTTGATCGATCAGTGTTTGAACAACGTCGGCAGCGTTCAGCGCCTCGCGCATCCGGTCAGTTTGTGTCGTCATGATTGCTTCCTTTCAGTGAATATCCACTCGCGTGAGAACGCAGACCTCAGGCCTCATCGACATTGGCCACCGCATCGCGCCGCTCATCGCCAGGTCATGGCTCAGTCGCATGTTTTCTTGGATCGCGTGATTCGCGGCCTTTGCGATGGCAAGCATGCGCTCATGACCAACGACCTCCCAAGCGTCCGGGTCGATCCGAAAAACAAGCTCGCTGTCCATCATGGCCCGATCCTTCTCACAGGGTCTTGTCGCTGCTGTTGAAGCACTTGCGTGCCTGGATGTAGCTCGCCATCACTTGTTCGGCATAAGCTCGAACCTTGGGGGATGGTTTCCGCGCGGCCTCGTTACCGCCGTTGTAGCGCTTAAGAGCCGTTCTCACTGTCCCGGTCACGCGCAGGTTGTCCGCCAGGATGTAGGCCCCCACTGATGCATTTGCCCACGGGTTGCGCCAGTCCACGTTATTGAAGCGGTGCATGTGGTAGTAGGGATTGATCTGAAACAGACCGAGGTCACCGGTCACCCCGACCACCTTGGGGTCGAAATTGGATTCATGCTTAGCGATGGCAAAAAGGACCGCGGGGTCCACGCTGTGGCGGTCGGCTGCGTACATGATGGGATGGTACGCGGCGGCTACGCGCTGGTGCGGCACGTTGAGCGCAATGGCTAGGCACAGTTCGATGAGCATGTCAGCCCTTGTAGCAAGACAGGGCCGACACCAGCCCAACGGTGCAGATGATGCCAAGGATCACCAGCAGGCAGACCACGTAGGCCATGATGATGTCGAAGCGCGGTTTCTTGGTCATGTCGTCTTCCTGATGTTCCTTGGCTCATGCTATCGGAATCGCTGCTGGTGGGAATTCGTGGTTACCCTTGCTCGCGTCTGTAGGCAAACTCGATCCGCGTGATGACCCTTTCGGGTGTGCAGCCCTTGTGGGTAGCGCAGAACATGGCCACCCAGGCGGCGGGCTCGCCGAAATCAGGGTGGCCGGCGAAGCCCTCGCGGCGCACTTCGTCGCGGCCGTAGACGAGGTCGGTGACCATGCGGTCCAGGCGTTCGCGGCGCAGGCCGACGACGATGATGGGATCGCGCAGCACGTCCAGCTTCTCGCCGGGCCGCAGGCCCATGCACTTGCGCACCGGGCGCAGGAGGTCGCCGACCTTGAGGAATTCCCAGCCCAGGCGGCGCGTCACGTCCTTGGACTGGTCCAGGATCTGGGTGGTGGTGAGGGCAAAGCTCATGTTGCGCATCAGCAGTCCTCCCTGCGCTGCATCGCCAGTTGCACATCCGCCACCAGTTGCGGTTCAGTGGCCGCCACGGACGCGAACAGCGCGTCGTAGCTCCACGTTGTATCCCGGAAGCATCGGCCGTCCTCGAAGTCAACCAGGTGCTGGGCGACATCGGCGACGATGTCCTTGTCCTCGTTCGTCTCGATGGTGAAACTGTGCAGGGCATCCTTGACCCGATAGGGGCCCTCGCTCCAGTCCCCACGGGTCAACTGCATGGCCACGGCCAGATTCAGCCGCTGATGCTTGCCGCAAAGATGGTCCAGCACATCGCCCCAGGTCGCCTCGATGGGCAACTGGTAGCGCAGCAGCAGGGTAGCGAGTTCCATGTCGGCCTTGCGCTTGTCGAGCGCTGCCTGCTGCTCAATTGCGCGTGCTCGCTCTGCAGCTTCTGCATCGCGCTTTCCCTCGGCGGCGTATTCGGTGTACCGGCGTTTCAGCTCTTCGTAGGTGCTGGTGGCCGATGCAAAACCATCGTCGGTTCGGCACTCACGGCTCAGGTCGGTAATGTAGCCGGCACTGTGGCTGATGGTCTTGGGGTAGCGTGAGCGGGAATTGCGGTCCCGCTCGCTCCACTTGATCGGCATTCCGATTTCGTTCATCAGAGCGGTCACCCGCTCGGCAATGGCCTTGTTGGCCGCCATGATCGGCAGGTTCTTTTCGTGGGCTTCCACATCCTTGGCGCGCGCCGCTTCCAACTGCTGCAGAGCGTACGTGGCGATGCGCTCTTTTGTTGGCTTGCGGGAGCTGTAGGAACTGGTGCAGGCGTGTTCGTAGCCGCTGGGGTGCGATTGGCATGTGCCGACGGCACCACACTTCTCGACGGGTTGGATCTTCATGTTCTCATCCATCACAGCATCCCCACCACGCGACGCATCGCCACGCGGTCAAGTCCTTGTCCCATGAACTCTGCTCGGCAGTTGTCGAACTGTCCTGGGGACCACCAGTCTCCGCGTTTCATCGCGTGCTCAATGGATTCGTACACCTCATCAAAGCGATTCGCTGGATAGCTGATTCGGACCAGCTCTCCCGTATCAAGCATGAGATCGGCATAGCCGGGCAGAAGAGGTTTCGCTTTGGTCATTGCGTGTTCCCGGTTTTCACCGGCTCGGCCGGCAGGTTGTTCCTGACGAACCAGGCGGTCCCGTACAGGCGTTCGAATGCCTTGGTGCTGCCCTCGGCCACGGCGATGTGCACGCCGGCCACGCTGAGTAGCTTCATGAGGACGTTGCCGACCATGACGGGGTCCGTCGCCCCGCAGGCCTGCAGGTAGTCGGCCACGGCCTTCTTGGCCTGCTCTTCGGCCTGGGCTGGTGTGACGCTCATTGCAGCGGCTCCACCACGATGGCCGACCCGCTGGCCAGCGCGTTCCGGATGCGGTCGATGACGATCTGCTCGGCCTGGACCAGCTCGCCGGCTCCGGCGAAGCGCAGCTGGATTTCGTGCATCTCCACGGCGTCCCGCAGCGCCTGCAGCTGGTGCGCACGTGCCGTCCAGGTGTGCCGCGTCTGGTGCTGCTCGGCCAGCGCACCCAGAACCGCCTGGGCTTCCAGGAACTTCTCGGCGTGGTCGTTGGCCAGGTTGAACGGTGAACGTGCCAGGACCTCGGCGAAGTTCAGGGCGTCCGCAAGGTGCCGCCAGTCGAGCACGCTGAAGCCGCCGAACTGGAGGTGATGCAGGGCATCGGTGTACGGCTTGACCCGGGCGGCGCGTTCGGTCGCCGTGAGCACGGCCACCTTGTGCATGACGGCGACCATGGGGTTCAGCAGGACTGCGCGCTTGTGGCGCGCGGCGGCGCGGTGGATGGAGTTCATATTTCCTGTCCTTTCAGGTTGGAGAGTCCTGCTCGCCGAGCAAGCACGACAAATGCTGCTGCAGCTTGGAGCGCCACAACGCCGTTGCCGATGCACTTGAGGCGCTGGGCTCGGCTTTCGTCCATTGCAAAGGCCATCCCATCAACATCTCCCCGAAAATCGGGTTCAAGCGCCGGGGCGAGGTAGGGCTCGCGCTGGATGAGCCCGGCCCAGGCTGGGTCGGCTGGCCCTGGTGCGAAGAATGGGCGACCATGAAGCTCAAGGTCTGACCCCGGGTCTCGCTCAGTCGGTTGCTCACGAAGCTCCCCCCCCCTGATTCGCTGCGGTAGTCCCGGGCTGCAGGTGTCGGCCACTGCTGCGCTGCCAGCGTGATATTCGGGCGTGATCCCACTGGCCCCTGCGATGTGTTCGATCCCCCGTGCATCGCCGCATCCGGGGTCGGCCATTGCGCCGCCGCAGACGGCAGCATCAGATCGCCCTTGCTCCCGGCTTGATTCGGGCCGCCCTTGGTTCCGTCCGTGCTGCGCGGTGTGGGCCATGCCTGCGCTTGGCCTGCAAAGGTCGGGTTCCCCTCGCCTCGGCCAAAATTCCCTTGCCGCTTGCTGTCCGCCGCGTTGGGCGTCGCCCAATACTTGGACTGACTCTCCAATCCCACTGTGCGCTTCTGACCGTCCTCTGTCATCCCCTTGCTGGCCACCAGCTCCGGTGGCACATGCCGTCCCCCGTTCGGTACATTCGGTGTCATCCATTGGGGTGCGCCATGCAAAGCAGAACCAGCGTTCCCGCCCATGGCTGGCGCCCACGTCGGACGCTGAAAGAGTGAGCCATTCCGCATGCCACCCGCGGTCGGCCAGTTCTCCCACGACGCGGGCGGCTGCTCTTTCGAGTACAACGCCATCCTCTTCCTGAATTCGTTCATCAGCGCCGCCGCTTCCTGTTCCGGCAGGTCGGTAGGATTCACCAGTAATCTCGGCGGCGGTAGCTTCATCCACAACGGTGGCGGTGGCAGAAGCGATGCCTGCGACGTTCTCCAGCCAGAGGAACCACGCACCGCTACGGTCGGCAATGTCAAGGATGTCGAAGAAGAGCCCAGAGCGTTTGCCATCAAGGCCCGCACGCTTGCCCGCCAGGCTGAGGTCTTGGCACGGGAAGCCCGCAACGATTCCGTCCACTGCGCCATCCCAGCGTCGAGCGTCGAAGGTGAGAAGGTCGGACCAGACAGGAGCGCCGTCCAGGCTTCCTTCTTCGATCCGCGCTGCCAGGACAGCGGCGGCGTAAGCTTCCCGCTCCACGTAGCAGACGGTGCGCAGCGGGATGCCCAGGTGGGCGAGCCCGGCTCGCAGTCCTTCGCCAAGCATTGCCACGCCGGCGCAGATTTCGATTGTATGTAGAGCCACATTTTTCATTTCAGCCAGTAGGTGCGCACGCCCTTGATCCACGCCCAGGAATAGAGGAAGCAGAGGGCGAAGATTCCCCACTGACCAGCTTTCCACGTGGTGTAAAACCAGAAGGGCTGCGCGCACAGGCCGCAAATGCAGGCCCAGCGCCGCACGCGGTCGCGGTGGTCTTGGCTGAGTCGGATCGCGGCCACGCCGAAGATGGCGATGCCGAGCTGTTCCAGACCGGTCATGCCGTCTCCCCAGCAGCAGCGATACCAGCGGCGGCGATGATGACGGCGGGGTCTACCCCGGGCCGCATGCTGATCTTGCCCACCACGGCCATGTGCCAGTTCGCGCAAGCCGCGGCAGTTGTGATGCAGTGGTGGACAGCCTTCTCGCGGTGGTGCGCGATCTGCTTGCGCAGGACTTCGTACCCCGGATCAGAGGCATTGGAAATTTCCCCGTCCAGCCGCTCAGCCTCTTTGTGGTGCTCCAGCGCGCGGCTCGCCAGATGGCCGATCAGCCAGAACCAATCCGCAGGCGTCTTGCCGCCGTCGTGCTCGCAGCCCCAGCGCTCTTGCTGGTGCACGGCCTCCAGCGGCATGGCCATCTGGAAGTCGATCAGTTCCGGCGTGCTGACCAGGGCGGTCAGGCGCCGGCTTTCTGCCGCCTCGGACGTGAGGCGGTCGAACTCTTCTTGCGTGAGGTGCTTCATGGCGAGCTTCCCTTGGCGTTGATGTCGTTGAGGGCTCAGGCCGCGCCGTGGGCGCGCTCCATGGCTTCCAGGGGATTGGCCGGGCCACCGGATTGCCCGCCGTCTTCCTGGGGCCGGTCCTTGAACAGCTCGCGGCTGACCTCGTCGGCGCTGGTGGGCAGCGGCTCATCGCCTTGGGCGTCCTGGGCCACGACCGGCGCCAGCAGCTTGATGTGCACCTCCTGCTGGATCAGGCTGGCCAGCTTGCCACAGACCTTCTCCGTCAACGGGGAACCGCTGCACTGCACGCGGAGCTTGATCTCGACGGTGCCGCCTTCCTTGGGCGTCAGCCGGAACTCGCCCACCGTGCAGAGGTCCAGCACGATGTTCGATTCATCCGGGCCCAGGCCGTAGTCGATCTCCAGCTCGTATCCCTTGCCGGTGTCGTCCCACTTGAGGGGCAGGCCCAGCCGGGGGAAGCGCATGTTCGGCAGCACCTGGGGCACGCCTTCGATGGCTGCCTGGCCGCTGCTGGCCGCGCTGCTGTAGTACAGGGCCGAGAGCAGGGCGCCGTCGAAGTAGGACAGCACGCTGTTCGGTGCGTCCATGGCGACGCCGAGATCCACTGCGGGGACATGCTCTTCACCGTGGAGCTGGCTGCGGAAGTTGACCGACACGAGCTTGACGGCGGTGAAGTCTTCGATCTCGAATTTCATGGATTGCTCCTGTAGTTGGTGGGGATGGAAACTTAGGCGGCCGCCCAAGCCTGGCACACGCCTTCGCGGTTCCAGCCGTCGAGCGGATTGCCTTCTTTGTCCACATCGACGTAAACCGTGCGCGGCGTGTAGGGGAAGGTGACAATTTGCTGACTACCGCGCCCAGTGAAGCAACTCCCATCTGGCTCTCGGAATACGACTGCATCAATGTCGTAAGGTAGTCCATCAAAGCGCTCGGAATCTTTGAATACCCTGCTGCAGCGGTTGTTTTGCCAAGTCACTTCCCCAATGTGATTCCATTCGTCGGGCTCGCCAGTAAGGGGGACCAGCGGCTCAAATTTCAGCAGCCTGTTCAGCGCATGCTGCGCATATGACGCGCTGAAACCGCTGTGGCCCTGAGTGCAGAACACGAGCACCAGTTCACGCAGCCCCTTGGCCATGGCCAATCCCATATCGTCGCTGCCGAGGTGGGGTAGTTCGCGGTCGGCGTGGGCCAGCAGGTTACCGGAATCGGCGCGGAGAATGCGCCAGCACAGTGCCAGACGTGAGCGGAAGTTCATGAATATCTCCAGTAGTTGCGTGAGGTTGTGGTCAGAGCGGCGCGCGCGCGGCGAGTTGGTCCCGCAGCCGGAAGCCCAACAGCGATCAGACCTTGGCGACGGCGTTCTCACGCGCGATGCGGCGGCCAATCTCGGCGTTGAAGTTCTCGGGGCTGGCGCAGGCGCTCTCGCCGGTCACGGTGAAGCCGTTGCGCAGGACGAGGACGCAGAAGGTCAGGAGCTTCAGCACTTCAGGCGTGGGGATTCCTCCGAAGTTTTGGTCAACGCGATTGAATGCGCCCTGGGCTCCGTCATCGGCCGTGAAGTAGTGTTCGCTGAAAATTTCCGCCTCGATGTCGGCGGGCGTCACGCGCGGCGCGCGGTCGGCGCCGGCGGTCTTGATGGCCTGTTCCAGCGGCGAGGCCTGCGCTTCGCTGTCGATGGCGACGTAGCCTTCCTCGAAGGCCTTGGCCGGGCTGAACGACTTGTAGCCGTCGTCGTAGACCACGTAGTAGCCGCCCGGCTGCGGGTTGTGCTTCTGCACGTATTCATCCGGGACCCGGAACGGCGCATAGCCCTTGTCGGCCGGGTGGATGATGTGGCCGTTGGCCGCGTGCAGTTCGACGGTCGCGATCTTGAGCGCCCAGACTTGCTTGTGGGACTTGTAGCGCGGCATCTCCATTTGGGCGCCGCTCGGTGTTTCCATCATGTTTTTCTCCTGTGTGGTTGCGGGGTTGGCGCGACTCAGGCCGCGCCGGTTTCGGTGGCAGGTGCCGTCTCCGGGTCGGCCGGGAACTTCTCGAACGGCAGCGCCTGGATGTGCGCGCCGAAGAACCGGCCCAGCGACTCAGCGCCGATAAACGCCGCGTGCGTCTCGGGCTCGACGTTGGGGTAGTGGTAGATGGCCTTGCCGTACGGGAACTGCACGGCCAGGGTCTTGGTGGCCGCGTCATAGCCCACGGCCTTGAGCTTGTGGGACTCGACGGGCTTGAGCTCGATGGGCGGGCGCGGGTTCTCGCTGAACGCCTGGGGCTCGGGGAACTTGCGGGCTTCTTTGGGCATGGTGGTTACTCCTGGGTGGTTGGTGGTGAAAGGGAGATCAGCTGGGCGTGAACTCGATCGCTTCGAGCTTTCGAAGGTGGTCCAACGCGACGTTCTCGCGGGCCTGGTTCTCAGCGCGAACCTTGGCCAATGCACTGCGAGCGGCCACAAGCTGACCGCTGCGGATGTCTTTGCGCGACATCAGTGGGACGGTGACTTCGGCTTCTCCGATCAGCGCATAGCCTTCATCCCGCCAGTACGATCCTTCGCCACTCGTGAAAACAGGAATGGCATTTCCCTTTTCGACCTGCTCAAGCGTTTGATGCGGGCTCAGGAAGGCCCGAATAATGGTCTTGACTTGTTTGGGCATGGCTTTCTCCAGTTAGGCCACCTGCAGGTTGGCCGCTTGGCTCAGGCGCTCGGTCATCGCTGCGACCATGCGAGGGAAGTCCGTTTCGCGGAACAGCTTGGCGTTGCCCGCCGTGCTCACCGGTTCGAAGCCCAGTTCTGCCAGGCCATCGGCGGTGATGCTCATCGGCGCGATGCGGGCACAGATGTCGCCCAACTTCATGCGGGCGTCGTCGTTCGCCGCGGGCGGGACCGGGTTGACCGTGATGGGCCTGGCCACGGCCGTGAACTGGGGTTGCGGCGCGCGCGCGGGGCTGGGGGCTGGCGCCGGATCTGCTGCGGCCTGGGCCTGCTGCTGGGCAGCCTGCTCTGCCCGCATGTCGGCGCGCGCCTTCTCCTCGGCTTCCCGGCGGATGCGGTCTTCATCGGCCCGGAGAGCAGCCTGGGCCCGGGCTTCTTCCTGGCGGCGGATCTCGGCTCGCGCTTCCTCTTCCTTGCGCGCCTGCTCAGCCTTGTGGGCGGCAATGCGGTTCTCAGCTTGCGCCTTGAAGTCGTCCGGGGCCTTGAGCACCAGCGTCGCGGTGTCGGCGAAGAGGTGGATGTATTCCCGGGCGTTTTCACGCAGCCAGGTCATGTTGGACATGATCCCCTTGAACTTGTCGTCCGCCTGGATCTTTGCGTTGGCCAGCATCGTGTCCCGCGCGTCGATCATGTTGGCGAAGCTGCGCTTGTTCTTGGTGCAGCTGCCGAAGTCAACAGGGATCGTCGGCATGTAGTCCTTGCCCAGCAGCGTGTTCAGGCCCGCGACGTGCTCCTTGAACTTGGCCACGCCCTCGGCCACGATCTCGGCCTTGCGGGCTTCCTTGCGCTTGGTGCTCGCGTTGTTGAATGCGATCCGGGTCTGGTCCAGTTCGGCCATGATCCGGTCGAGTGTTCCGATGGCCGTGTTCACGTCGCCCGTCGCGCCCATGAGGTTTGCACGGACGCCCAGCAGGGTCGTCTTGCTGGTGTCGCACCACCTCGCGGCGGCATCAGCATTGGCGAAGTCCTCATCGGTAACCAGTTCGTGATTGCGGACGTTCTGGATGTAGGCGAGAGCGGCTTCTTCCCACTCCTTGATGTTGGATTCGAGGACGAGCTCGCCCTTGACCGAAGAGCGGATGGCGGGCAAGAGGTCAGGGCTGTGGCCCACCACCTTCATGGGTTCGGGCTCAGCCGGAACGTATGCGGCCAGGTCTTTCTCGAACTGATCCCAGCCGGCCTCAATGCGTTGGGCCCACGCAGGATCCGGGAGCACTTCCATGTACTCCATGTTTTCCTCGGTGCCATCGGAGACCACGAAGATGACGCGATCCGCCTGGGTGACCAGCAGCGCCTGCTGGCACTGCGGCATGAACTCGTCTGGCAGTTCTTTCGCCCGCACGGCAGCGGCCAGCGCTTCATTCCACTGTTTGTGCTCCATGACAGTTTCATGGAACATGGTGATTCCATCAGTGCTCGCAGAGAGCTTTCCACGGCTGCACGTCACTGGTGCGAGTTCGATGTCGAAGATGCGCGCAATGATGGGCCTCGCCTTCGCTTCGACCTCGTGGCCACGATCCAGCACGTTCGATTGGAACCAGTCGCTGTATTCCTTGGCGATGCCCGTGTGCTTGGCGTGCAACAACTCGGTGCGCTTGACTTTGGTGGAGAGGCCCAACATGGCTGCCGCTTCGCTGGCTCCGAAGTGGGAGAGCCGGAACTGCAGCCATTCCGGCGTGCCCTGGATGAGGTTGTGGACGATCGTCTCGGGTTCCATGGTTACTCCTGGGGATTGAGGTTGGCGTGCAGCTCGTCGTAGCGCGCGTTCAGAGCGCTGCGCTCGGCCTCGGGCACGGCAGAAATGAGGCTGGCAGCGGAGTCGAGCGCGTCGCTGGTCTTGGCCGCGTTGATCTTGGACAGTACGTCAGCGGCGGTGACCTGCGGAGCGTCGGCCGTGGCGGGTTGGGGCTGAGCGCAGCCTTCGCGGATGCGCTTTTCCTGATCAGCCGTCAGCGTGCTCGTGGTCTTGATGAACGCGATGACTTGATCGACGCTCTTGGCCTTTCCCTTCTTGATCGCCGCCGCCCATTCCTTGAGGTTGGCGGTGATCTTCTCGTCCGGGTAGGGCGGCAGCTTTTCCGTGCCCTGTTGTTCGGGCGGCCGTTGGTCTTCCTCGCCACGGCGCGTCAGGTGATCGCGCAGGGCGTCGTCCATGTCCTCCAGATCCTGCGAGAAGCAGTCGCTGGCGGCGGTGACGTTGAGCACCATGGCCATCTTGGCGCGCTTGTTCG
>Ga0181343_1000405_pt1 | contig 19140 bp, 20 predicted proteins | sample Su13VDMLBSD_FD_130110 | JGI IMG/M metagenome (GOLD analysis project Ga0181343, IMG submission 130110) | Freshwater viral communities from Lake Michigan, USA - Su13.VD.MLB.S.D | ecosystem: Environmental > Aquatic > Freshwater > Lake | place: USA: Michigan | collected 2013-07-15 | reverse complement strand
TTATGTCTATATATATATATCTATAGATATTTATTTATATGTTTTTAAATTATTTTTATATTAAAAAATTAAAAAAATAATTATTTTATATAATGGTTGTAATGGTTGAAATGGTTGGTTTTAAAAAATAAAAAATAAAAAATAATAATAAATATATTTATATAATAATAAATAAAAATTGTAAAATCAACCATTTCAACCATTAATCATTTATTTTTTAATGTACTCTAAATGTTCTTTTAATGAATGACCCATTTCTTTTGCTTCATCTTCTAATTCGTGTAATGAAGGTAAATTTTTATATTTATCGCTTAGGTACGAATGTCTTAATATATTAATTGATGCTTTTTTTCCTAATATTTTATTTAATCTTTGTGTTAATTTAGTTGGGGTTAATTTGGATTTTTGACTATCAAATAATAAATATTCTGTGGGGTTTATTTTCAACCATTTTTTAATAATCTTATTTAATGGTTTTGGTAATTTTACTTCTTGTTCTCCAAATTGTTTAAATTTAGCTGTCTTGTACTTATTAAAAGTAAAAACATCTTTTTTTAAATAATTATCTTCATCTTCTACAAAATCTTTTATTTTCATTTCAGTCCAATCTAAAGATCGTCTAATATTTATAAATTGACCACTAACTAAACATAAAATAATATAATTTTGTATTTTCTGAATATCAGTCATTGATAAGTTTTTTAATTTATATAATTTTGTGGCTTCATTTTCTAATTCAACAAATATATTATGTAGTTCATCTTGTTCAACCCAGTTTTCCTTTTGTTTTTCGGTTTTCTCTTGGTTTTTCTGTTCATCATTATATTTCTTACCATCTTGGTTCATAAGTTCTCTATATTGTTCAATTTTTGGACAAAGTACAGTTAAAGCACTCAAATATGTTTTTCTTTTTGAACAATCATAATCACTTAAGAAATTTAAGAATTTTTTACATTGTGTACTAAATTTATTTAAATCAATTTCTTTATCACTTGGAAAAATCTTTTTATAAAGATTAGATAAGATTGACTTATAAGTTTTTAAGCTACTTTCGCTTAGCTCTGGACGGTTTTCTTTTAGTTTATCAACTATAGACATTATATATATAATATACTTTAGAAAAAAAATATATAAATTATTTATTTATATTAATATTAAATTATAAAAATTATTTTCTAAAGTTATTATATATATATTATGGAATTTGATAAATTTAAACATTTAGAACAATTTGTAAATGAATTAGATGAAGTTGATAAAGTTAGATATTTCCACTTCATTTCTCAATCTTTATTAAAAGAAAATAAACCTTTACAAATTAATGATATCTTATATATTGGTGATACGATCCAAAAAATAGAAATAACATGTGCTACAATTAAAAAGATAATTCTTGACACAGAAATAAAAGATGCGGTTTGTCCATTATGTAAAAAAACTGTACCTTGTATGTTGTTAAAACATCATCTATTAGGAATTAATAAAGAATGCCCTCATACTGAAATTGAAATGGTTGATGATGAAACATATAATAAACTTTTAAATGAAAAAAATAGTAAAAAATAATTAATAAAAAAACTTAATTCTAAATAAATGAATAATATTTATTTAAAATTAAGATAAAAAAGATATTATATATAATTGATTATCTAATATTCAACATTCATATTAATTAAAAATTTTTAATTAATATATATCTTAAGTTATAGATAATATAATATGATTTTAACTTAATATTAAAGTTAAATTAAGATAATATAATAAATATATATACATATCATAATATTTCACTATGATATATATATACAATTCATAATATATAATATCTTTTTAAATAGTTTTTTTTAATAATATTAATTCAATATTATTAAAAATTTTAATAAAAATTATTTACATAAATGAACCCCCATATTTTGCCCTAATTCTACCATATCCAGTAAATGAACCACCAGATACAACACCTTGTGGTTGATTTGGAGGGTAAACCATAGGAGAATATAACGCCGGATTACCATAACCTCTAAAAGATCCACCAGATTTAAAACCTTGTGGTTGATTTGGTGGATAAATGAAAGGTCTCATTGCCGGATTGGTATAGTCCAGAAGTGTACCCATATGTTTTTGTAATGCTCCGCCTCTAACTGGTATAATATCATCATTTGAATAAATCTTCCTAATAAGTCCAATTCGTCCGCCTCTATGTCTTCTTAAATATGAAGCACTTTCTTGAATTTGTTGATCTGCTTGATCTCTCATATCTTGTACTTGTTCATTTGCTTGATTTCTCATATCTTGAATTTGTTCTTGAAATTGGGGTCTATATTCTTCCGGTACATATTTATTAATGTATTCGCTACTTCTATTTTGAAGACTATCTAATGTTTTATTAGCTTTATTCTGTAGACCATTAATAGTTTTATTTCCGTGATATTCTAAAGCGTATTCTGGGGTTTGTGATTGTTCTTTAGTAATATATTTATCTAAACCACGTTTAGCCATTTGTTCGCCAGTACTTAAAAGCATTTCGCTTGTCATAGGATCTACACCATATGACGCCATAGCTTCACTTAACAGAGGTTTAGCCATTTCTATAGCTTGTTCACCAAAATGTTTAATTACTGGTTTAGCATGATGATATATTTTTTTTGCTCCTTCTTTAATTTTATGGCCAATATGTTTTAGGTTAATTTTACCGCCTTTTATTGGTATCTCATCCATATCTAAAATATGTTCACCATGTTTAAAAATTTTATTTACTAAAGGTAGAATATGTTTTTTTTGTTCTAAATGAGGTTTTAAATGGTTCATCATAGCACTTTTAATTTGTTTTAATTGGTCTTTACCAACACCAAACCCTAAATGTGCTCTATCTAATGCTCTATTAACTCCAGCGTTAACCATTGGTGTTAATACTGGGGCAAGTTCTGGATTTCCAGCCATCGTAGTTAATGCTAAAACTCCAGCGTCTACAACCCCATTTATTAAAGGACGACCGACAACTTTACCAGTTGCTTTTAATCCTTTAACTATTTCATTTCCAACTTCTGGGGTAAATGTTTTATGAAATCCTTTTTCAACTGTATGCCCTAAACTTTTGAAGGCTTTACCTATATTTAATTTACCACCTACTTTATGTAATTCTTCATCACTAAGTTTTAATCTCATACCTCTACCTTCTTTTAATGCTCTTACCATCTTTTTTATAGTTTTATCATGTAAACCTTCTAAAAAATCTTCTTTCATTGATCTTAAATGTGATGGGTTTAATTGAATAGCCCCTCCTTTCATTAATGTGTTAATCTGTTTTTTTGTAAGTTCAACCATATATATATAATATAATTAGAAAATAATTATATTATAAATTAAATAACAAATCTTATATTATTATTTGTAAAATCCAAATCTTATATTATTATTTGTAAAAATACAAATCTTATTATTATTATTTGTTTAAGATAATCTTTTACCAGAATATAGATCAATGCTTATTTCTTTTTCCATAACAGCAAATACAAACAGATCCATTGGTACTTGTGTCATATTATTACCGAGAATTTGAATTGATTTAGGGGTTCTATCCTCTTCTGGTAATCTACGAGCCACATTAGCCACGAGGTAGCCAAAGTTATTTAAGAAATCATTTTGTGAAATAAGACCAGAAGATAAACCATCAGTTTTACCTCCATTTACTGAACCTACACCGTATAATTCATCTTGAAATTCTTCATAACCAAAATTTTTATTATTAATGAAAGCGTTGACACCACTAATTTGAATATTCCAATTATTTATGAACATAAGAGGACTACAAGTAGCCGGTTCTGAAGCAAAAGGTGAGACCAGAGTAGAAAAACTTGAAGCAGAATTACCAGTACCATTATAAGTAGAAGAAATGAAAGGACAAACAACAATTTCAACAAGATTAGCGATACCGTTAGAAACTAAAAAGTTAAAAGAACCATTAGGAACATTAAGATATTGATATTGGAAAATATCACGGTATTTAATAACTTTAGTTCTATTATGGGTTAAATATTCTTCTTCTTTCATTGGGTTCAATGTGTACAGATCACAATACATTCTACAATTTGATTGACCAGAATATTTATTATATGGTGCTACACAATTTGTGTCTAAAGAATTCAATAAAGAAACTGAAACATTAAAATTTTCAGTAGCATTAGCCCCAGCCACAACAGCCCCAACAAGAGGAGATAAACCACAACCAGTACCACCACTTGAAATTAATAAAGGGTTAGTATTTCCACCAAAAACCACTAAAGATGAATTAGTAGTTGAAACAAATCCAGTAGCTTTAGTAATAGTAAATCTGGTTAATGCTTGATTTAGATTGATGTATAATTTAATGTAAGCCCCACGAACTAAGGGCATTTTTTCAAAGAAATCAGAACAATCTTTAAGTCTCCATGTAGCTAAAACATTCCATGATTGTTGATAATATGTATTTGTAGCGGTTGAACTTTTAATAGTAAAATTCTTTTGATATTGAGATGACACAGAAGCCCAAGTAGTACCACCCCCTAAAATGGTATTAACACCATTTTGTCCAGCAGTAAAAACGATTTCAGTTTGTCTTTTAGCAAATCCAATATTACCAGAAACACCAGTGTATAAATTGCTAAAATCAGTAGCTACTATAAAATCAGAATTATTAGTTGAACCCATACCATCTAATGAAGATGTATTATAATATTGCCAAGATTGAGCGGTATCTTTGCTAAATCCGATTTGTGTACCAACAATTACTAAATCATCAACACAAAGAGTTGTATTGAGTTTATAAGAAATATACATATTAGTGAAATTGGAAATTTGAACAACAGATGAATTATTATATTCAATAGACATACTTGAAATAAGTTGAGTATATGAATTTTTTAAACCTACGGCGAAATCAGTAGCTACAGCACTAAAATTGAAAGTAGATGTCATAGTGATCAAAAGTGGGGCGGTTATTATAGCACTTGTTAGATCCGCCCACTTCCCACTATTAGAAATACTGGCAGTATCCATGATTACTTGATTATTTGAATAAGATCCATTGTTCTGGTCTATGATATACACTCTATCACGACGGATGAAGGGCTCTCCGTCTAATTCTGTTGAATTTGAAACTTCGTAAAGTAAGTTATCAGCCATTATATATATTAATATGATATAAAAAAATTTTTATAATTAATTATTTAAATTATAAAAATCTATACTAAAATAATTAAATTAATTTATAATATTAATCTAACGTTTTTTCTTGCTTTTTCTCCTATACTTAAATTTCCCAATTTTTGAATAAGATTAGGATTGTGTGTACGTACTCCGAAACCCTCACCCCTTAATGAAGAATTTCCTAAATCTGTTGATAATAATATTGAAGTTGTTCCACGTCCTAAATGTTTTGATATTGATCTTTTTAAAGTCCCTATAGGTAATATTCCGCATCCTCTACCGCTTTGTTGTTGTAAACCAATTGGTTTAATCATTCTATTCTTAATTAAAAAAGAGTTTCTCATTATTATAATATAATTAGATATTTTTTTATTTTCTTATATATATTATTTATTGATTTATTGATTTACTCCTCTTTCTCTAATGTTTAATACCATTACTATTTGATTATCTTTAATCTCAATTGGTCTATTTAACTGATCTAAAATATCTATTGTAAACTGTTGATAAATACCATCAGCTATTTTATTATATAAGAAATTAGGGGGTGTTATTGTGATTTGTTGACCAAATTGTACAGATGGTATACCTACTGAATATAATGTTTTATTTACACTAAATGGATTATTAATCATAGAACACACTAAATTTAAACTACTTATAGGTTGAATTTCTGGGGTTATTTGTGATAAAATAGAATATGTTGATGCTTGAGGTGTTGGTGGAAATGTCCCAGCATTAAACCCAATCAATAAACCAAAATTATTTGTAGAACTTACAACAAATTGAGGGGTTTTGGGGTTTGGTGTTGGTAAAATCCACGTTGCCCCAGCTGGAAAAGTTAAAGTTCCTAATGTGGTTGGTACAGCATAACAATTTAATTGAATAGCGTAAAATGTAGCGTTTTCTTGTAATTGAATATAAAAAACAAAATCACCGGTTGATGTTATTAAATAATGTTTATTAGCAACCATTATACTTTCAATATAAGCGTTTAATGATGTAGCGGTGTAATAACCATCTGGTATCGTAATGTTTACTGTTGTTCCATCTATCCAAATATAACTACATTTAGTATTATTATATAGTATCTGATTTATATTAAACCATGAATAATATAATGAAAATTGGGCAAGTGCGATATCATTATTTTCAAATTTTGCTCCACCGTTCTGAAACTTGTATACTAATTTATTATTAATTGGTGAATTTACTATATTTGTTGAATTACAAACTATTGTAGGCATTATATATATATATTAATATGATAAAATAAATTTATAATATTAATTATTTAATAAAAATTTTACATTGATAATTGAAATAATATTTCTTGACCTTCTTTTTTATTTATCTTTCCCTCCATCATAAATTTAATAATAAATTTTCTTAATTCATCTTTTACCTTTGGGTTATCATTACCGGCTATATATTGACCTTTTACTAAATTAAAACGATCTTCTTCTTTTTTTTCATTCTCATCTTTAACTTCATTAACTTTATATTTAGCATTTAAACCACTTTTATTAATTAAATTTTTAAATATCTTTTGTTCTTCTTTTGGTAATTTTTCAAATTGTCTTTCATTAATTTTTTTTGTATCAATAAAATTTTCAATAAAATCAACAAAATCTTTACTTATACTATTTTTAAAATTAGGTACATCAGCCATAGTAGAACAATATTTCACCTTTAAAATATCATTATTTAAATGAGGTAATGATATACAAAATTTACCAAATTCAATATATTTTGGTGTTTCTTGTATTGATACCCCTTTACCTATCATTTGTGATTTTGTAATATATTTTGGTTGTATTTTATGCTTTACTCTATTTGATAAACCTTTTCCACCTTCTGTTTTTTCTGTTTGTCCTACTTCCTTACCTACTGCTTGAACTTGATATTGTCCTTCATTATATAATGCCGGTATTTCTGCTTGTTGAAATCTTGATAGTACATCTTCCATTCCGCTTCTTGATGCTTCTTGTAATGCTATCATTTGAGCATTTTGTTGAACTTCTTGAACTACTGCCTTTGGTAAATTTGATGTACTTCTTAAAAGTTTTTCTAATGGTATTCTTTGTTCTATTGGTTCTAATTGATCTTGGCGAATTGATGGCGGTACTTTTATACGGTCTTTTTTTGGAAAAATTTGTTGATTTTGTGTTAGAATAAATTCTCTTTCGGCTTCTCTTTCATCAATAAGTTGTTTATTTCTTACCCTTCTTTCTCCGTTTCTTCTATCAATTTCATCATTTAATAACTGTATTTCTCCATTTGATGCCTCAATTTCATCATTCATCTCTCTTAATCTATTTTCAATTAATCTATCATATATTTCTTTTATAACTCCTTCTTTTATTCTTATATTTGCTACATTTGCTACATCTTCTTGATTTCTTTGTGTACTTCTTACATCTCTACTTATATTTCCTAACATTTCTTGTATACCTCCTAATTCTCCCCTATTCCCTTCAATATCCAATAATACTTCATCTAATTTTCTCTTTAATTCTTCTACACTTGGGTTTTGGCTTATAACTCTTAATAAATCCTTACCTATTTTATTTATTTCATCTCTTGTAGGTATTTGTTCTAATTGATCTAACATTTTATCTATTTCCGGTAGAGGACTATTTCCTTCAATTTTTAATTCTAATGATCGTTCAACATCTCTTAAATTTTCTAATGTTGGTATACTACTTTTTAATTCTTGTATTTTACGATTTAACATAGAAAATGATTGTTTTAAACTTTCATTATTTTGAGGGCTTTCTCTTTGTATTTCTAAAATTAAACTTTGTAATTCAAAAATATCTGTTGGTTGGGGTAAATCTTGAATTAATACTTTTATTTCATCTAATTTTTCACTATTTGTTCCAACACGTATTAATACCTCATTTAATTTACTACTATTACTACCTATATTTCTCAATACCTCATTTAATTGTGCTTTTAACTCTTCCGCATTTGGATTTTGATGTATAATTTGTAATAAATCTTTACCTATTTCATTTAGTTCATCTCTTGTAGGTAATGTTTCTAATTGGTCTAAAATCATTTCTATTTCTGATTGTGAACCGTTTCTTTCAATTTTTAATTCTAAAGCTTGTTGAATAACATCTAAATCATCTAATGTAGGCATTGAACCCATAACTTCTTGAATTTTACCATTTAACATAAAAAATAATTCTCTTAATTGATCATCTTTAGGGCTTTCACGTTGTATTTCTGAAAGTAAATTTTGTAATTTTTGAACATCTGCTGGTTTTGGTAGATTTTTAACTAATCCTTTTATTTCATCTAAATCTTTATTAAATGAAAACTTAGAAACTCCTCCGCTTTTTTGTAATGCTACTTTATAATTTCTAATAAAATTTAAAAAATAATCTGGTGTTAATATTCCAACACTTGATAATTCTGTTTTTATTGCTGGGTACTGTTCAACTAATATTCTCTTATCATCTTGTGATAATTGACTAAAAACATATCTTGATGGATATTTTCGGTTTTCATATTGGCTATCGGTTTCACTAAACTTTTTAGATAAATTAGGATTATCAACAAAAAATTTAGTAATATAATCTTGAACCATTTTATTTACTGCTTGTTCATCATCTAATATTTCACCGCTTGTTTTAGGCATAGGCATGACTGGGGCTACACCTAATTGATTATTTAAAGCTGTTTGCTGTAATTCTTTAGATGTATTTTGTTTTGTTTTTAAATATGTTATGTGTCTTTGATATGCTTGTTCTTCATCATAAGGGGTACGAAATCCGCTAAATTGTACACTTGACATTATATATATTATAACATTAGAAAATAAATAAAATTATATTTTTTTATTTATTTTTATTTATTTTTCTTATTTTTTATCTATATCTATATTATAAATGTATACTATTTTTTGTGAAATTATTTATGATATCGCCGGTAATAGTTTTTATCATTATTATTATAATGATCCTTCTAATAATAAAATAACAATAAAAATTAACCCTTAATAATTCCTACTATATATATTGATAATGGTTGAAATGGTAGGTTTTAAAAATAATAATTAGAAAATATATTTATTATTATTATTTTTATTTTTATTTTTTTTTTTAAAACCTACCATTTCAACCATTTCAACCATTATTATTAATATAATAATTATAAATATAATTGTCTAATAATATATATATGGATAAGAAAGAAATAAGAAAAGAGATTGAAAATTATAAAAAAATAGTAGCACATCTAAATGAACATATTAATGAAGGGAATTTTGATAACCTTGATGTATCACAATCTAATTTATTAAAGAAAGAAATTAAAAGATTAGAACCTAAATTAGGCGGTCAAGTTATTGATTTAACATTTACAAAAGCCTTAGATGTACCTTTGAATGATAGTCTGAATGAATGGACTGATCCAAAAGAAGCACAAAAAAAGGCTTTTAATTATCTTGGTAAAAAAGCTATAATTTATAAAAGTTCAAATCCAAAAAAGAAATTTATGATACTTGATCCAAATAAAAATAAAATGATACATTTTGGTCAAATTAATTTTCAAGATTTTTTAAAACATAAAAATTTAGACCGTCGTAATAGGTACTTAAAGAGAACGGCAAACATGAGAGGAGACTGGAAAGATAATAAATATTCACCAAATAATTTAAGTCGTGAAATTTTATGGTAATTCTTTATAAACAATTATTAATTTAATATCATGAATTTTATCAATCAATAAAGTTTTATAATTAGTATACCCTAATGATTTTAATAGTTTAGGGTCTTCTTGTCTAAATCTATATTCATTTTCTGTTTCATCTATTTTATTTAATTTATAACTATGTAGATGAACCCATTTTATAGCTTTGTCTAAATCCATTTTATGTTTATTAATAACAATACTTTGTATTTGATACATATATTAGTTAATTTAGAAATTAATTAATTTAATTCGTTTTAATTTAAAATTTATTTCTGTCCTATATATATATAGGAAATGAATAAAAAAGGTATAGATTTAATTTTTGGAAAGAAAAATGAAAATGAAAATTTACCAATAATAAAAAAATTCTTTGGTTTTGATGATTTAGAAATTGATGTAAATAATCCGTTTTCTACAATTGATTTTATAAATGATTTTATTTTAATTGAATTAAAAAGTAGAAGAATTAATCATGATAAATATGATACTTGTTTTATTGGTTATAACAAATTTAAACATTTCAAAAAAAACAATGATAAAGAATGTTTTATAGTGTACAAGTATGAAGACGGATTATATCATATAAAATTTGATTATGATCTATTTAAAACATTTAATACACAAATACAGAACACTTGGCGTGATGGTATATGTGAAAAATCTAAAGTTGTTTTAATACCTATTAAACATTTAATAAAAATGGAAATTTAAAATTATTTTTTAATATAAATTTATTATAATCTAAATATATTATAATAAATGAGTATAAGCGATAAAGACTTAAAAGAAATTGCTTTAAAGCATAAAATACCCTTGATAGATGTATTCATGAAAGATGAACCACCAAAAAAGATATATGAAGGTGGTTATATAATTAATATGGAAGATGCTGAACAAAACAACGGCGGTACACATTGGGTAGCTTTATTTATACCTTCACATGATAAAACAATAGGTTATATGGATAGTTTCGGATTTATTCCACCACAAAGCATTATAAACTGGATTAAAAAAAGTGGTTTAAATCGTTATAAAATAGCTTATAATACTAAACAGATCCAAAATATTAATTCTGGAGGTTGTGGAATATATGCCCTTTTCTTTATTGATTTTATGAGTAGATTAAATAAAAGTGTATCTATTGAAAATGGTATTGAAAAATTTGATCATTTATTTGATGATGATAATAAAAAAAATCTTACTATATTAAAGTCATTAGTTCCATATTATCATAATACTTAATTAATAATTTTATATAAAAATATTATATAATATTATATAATGAAAAATACACCTTTAGATTTAAAATTGTATGAAGAAGTTAAAAAAGAAGCTGATAAAATCTATAAAAAAAGTAGTGCCTATAAAAGCGGTTGGATTGTACGACGGTACAAGGACTTAAACGGTAAATATTCTTTACCAGAAAAACCTAAAAATGTTGGATTGGATAGATGGTATAAGGAGGAATGGAAAAACATAGGCAATTTAGATTATCCAGTTTATAGACCTACAAAAAGAATAACTAAAGATACACCATTAACACCTAAAGAAATTAATAGAAAACAATTAATTCAACAAATACTTTTAAAACAAGAAATTAAAGGTGATCATAATTTACCTAAATTTATTAAAAAATAATTTTATTTAATTAATATAGAATTTAAATTATTGTATAAATTTATTTCTAAGATATATATATATATGTTAAAAATAAGAATTATTAAATCTTACCCAAAATGTTTTAAATGTAAAAATGAAGTAAAAAATGATGATGAAAATAATTATATCATGGTACGAAATAAAAAAATGTATTTTCATTTACATTGTATTGAATTTGATTTTTTAAAATTATTTCTTGAAAATTCTAAAAATGAAACTGAGGAAATAAAAGATAATAAATGTAATATTCAATATTCTTGTTGTTAATTTTTTGGGTAGTTTTTGGGTAAATACCCAAATTATGCCCCAATAATGGAAAGTACCCTATAGGAGGTAATGGTTTATAAAGAGTTCTTCATATTGGGGCATAAAATGGGTAATTACCCAGATTTCACAAAACAATAAATTAAAAAAAAAAAAATCTAATTTATATATATACATGGATAATTCAAATAGATTTTATGATGAATTAATTGTAGAACAAAACAATTTAATGAACCAATTAAAAACCAGTACTGATGAAAAAGATCAAAGATCACATGAAAAACATTTAACATTAATAAATAATTTAATAAAAAATATTTATAAATATAACAATTATAAAAACCAAAAAACAAAAAAATAAATTTTTAAAAAGTAAAAGAAGATATTATTGTTTAGTTTCTTCTTTTATATTATGAGTTATTTCAAACTCATTTTCTTTTTCTTCTAATTCAACATTTCTGATTATTTTTAAACAACAAAAAGAACATTCACTACATTTTGATTTATACGCCATAGATACTAATTTGATAATCATACCGCTTACAGTACCTATGAACGCAATCCAGAAAACCTCACTTAAAACCATTATATACTTATATTAGATAAAAATTATTTATATTTGATTAGTTCTTGTTAAAGATACAACCATATTAAATTGACAACTAAAAGGATTATCACCAGCAACCCAAAGACGCATCGTTAAAGGAACATTACCACTACCAGTACCAGATAATACAGCAAAATCTATTAAATCGCTCCAATTAAAGTTTTGAAACGGAGGTTGAGAAGCATTAGAAAATGAAGAAGCAGTTTGAAATACAGCGTAAGGAGTTGTTAAATTATAAGCTATTGGAGAAATAAAGTTTGCTATAGTATTGTCATAAAAATCAACATACAAAGCCAACCCTTTATCACCAATATTACTATTAGCATAACAATTTAAAGCAAAATCAATTTTCCATTTGGTAGACGTATAACCAACTTGAGGCGTATCTGTGAAAAATTGATAAGGTACATTAAGTTGAAAGTCTTTCACATTTTCCCAACTTTGACCCCCAGCATTATAATTAAAACTATCACCGCTTCGTTCTCTTGTAAAACAAATAGGCATAGCATATGAATAACTATCAACATTAGGAGCATTCAAATTAACAGCTTTTAATCCAACACTATTTAATGTAATTTCATCATCAGCATTAAAAACAATATTATCATTGTTAGCAGTCATAGAAATATAATCACTTGCCGTAATTAAAAGACCAACTCCAGCATTAATATTTACATTATCACTTGAAGTAAGAATAACTTGATTATCACTTGAAACGGTAATATCATACCCACCAGTAGCGGTAATAGTTTTAGCAGATGTAGAACCCAAAAAACTTAATCCATTTAAGGTTAGGTTTGCTTGTTCTCCGTTTGTAGTATCCACTACTTGAACTTGTGATGGTGTTATTTGTGCCGTTTTTGAACTAAAAGGCGTTGTATCATTAACAGTAATATAACCGTTATTTAATGTAGTTTGAAACACACCACCATTTGTTAATAAAATACTATCGTTAAATTGAACCGTAGTAGCATTAGGAGCTGGATCTAATGCTTGTAATGCTTGATTAAGATTATAAAGAGCTTGAAAAGGTAAAGTATTAATACCCGTACTAAATCCCGTTTGACTTATAACAGTTTCATCAACTAATGGAGTATCTGTATTTTTAAGTTGTAAGATTGGAATAGTTATAGAAGACATTTTATATATAATATAGATATATAAAATATTTTATACTAATTATTTTTAAACCTTAAAAAAAGATTTATACAAAGATTTAGTATATTAATTTTTGATATAATATGTAATATAACAAACACCAGTAGGTTTAGGAATAGGAGGATTTTGAGGAGCGTTAATACCACCACTACCCCATCGTTGTCCGCAACCAAAAGCGGTATCACTAAATATAATCCCAACTGGTGAACCAGCAGTTGATGGAATTAAAGCGTAGTTTTGATTTGATAAATTACTACCACCAGCAATTCCATTACTACCTATTTTAGTACTCCAATCTCCATAAGTTGTATTAAGATTTGACGAACCACCCCCTCCACCAGCAACACCACCATTTGAACCACTTCCATTTCCTCCACTACCTCCTACGTTTGCTCTACATAATGAGACACTACCAAATGTAGTTAATAATATTTCAGTATATCCAGCGAAATTTAGTTGTATTACCGTTCCAGCATATAATGGAATAATACCCATATTGTATACTGTTCCACCACCTCCTCCAGAACCACCAGCCCCCCAAGTTCCGGCGTTTCCATCACTACTGACACCAGCAGTTCCTCCTTGTCCTATACATCTAACTCCTATACCAATACAATTAGTAGGTAGAGTAATAGATTGAGTTGAGGTATATTGAACAGTATAAGTAGTTGATGATACAACCCCAGAAAAAGCGGTAGTTTGAACTGTATTATCTGGAAAAGTTATAGAAGGGGTAATTCTTACTGTTGTTCCATTACATTCAACGCTTGTTGTAGCAGTAGATGAAGCACTACCAGCACCCATTCCAACACTTGTAGGTCTTATTTTAACATAGTTATTTGTTCCACTCCAAGTAGATAATTGTATGGTTTCACTACTAATTGTATTACTTGTTCCTAATAAAAGAATATTACCGGCATCAGTTGAAGCATTATATAAACCACCACCTACATTAGGTATAACATTAAATTGATTTGTAGTAGTAGCATCAGCAACAGTAAAAGATGACGAAGCAGACAAAGGGTTATTCGTTGAAATAATAACACCAGTTGAATTTAAAGAAAAGGGTATACTTTGTGTTCCAGAACTATTATTTACGGCAAATTGATGAGATCCACTATTAAAATTATTATCATAGTAAACAACACCGGTAGAAGTAGGGTATACTTGTAAAACTGAAGCGTTATTAGTAATATCATTTAAATTTAAATAAGAGGCGGTTATTTGTCTATTAGATGCTAAAGCACCATTTAATAAAACATTACATGATATTTGACATGTACCGGCACATGTTAAGCCAGAATTAAAATTAATTATACCAGAAGCACTATCACCGGCTTTTTTTAAATAGAGACTATTAGCTACGGCAATTGTTAAAGTAATATCTGGATATATCCAATCTGAAACATTAAATATAGGATTTAACGGAAAAGGTACTGGTGGATTTGTTTCACTCATATATATATAATAATGATATATTTTATTTATAATTTAATTATATTTTTTTTATACCTTAAATATATATACATAAATGTCAAAAAATAAAGATAAAGATATTGTAAATTTTTATGAAAAATTACCAAGTAAATATAAATCAAAATATGATAACCCTAACTATGAGAACCATCTTATAAATTTACCTTTTAGAATGCTTATAGTTGGTTCTTCTGGTTCTGGTAAATCTAATGTTGTTGTGAATATCATTCAAAAATTCAATGATACATTCGGAAATGTAAAAATTTGTTGTAAAGATAAAAATGAACCACTTTATAAAATGTTAAGTGATAAATTAGACCCCAAAAGTTTTCAAATTTATGAAGGTTTTAAAAAAATACCTTCATTAGATGATAAAGATGAATTTGATCCATCACTTCAACATCTAATAGTGTTTGATGATTTATGTTTAGAAAAAAATCAGTCAGTCATAGAAGATTATCTAATAAGAGGGCGTAAGATAGCCAAAGGAGTAAATATTCTTTATTTAACCCAATCGTTTTTCAAATGCCCACGTGTCGTAAGAATGAATTGTAATTATATAATTTTAAAAAAAGTTGGTTCAACTCGTGATTTAACATGTATACTAAAAGAATTTTCATTAGGTGTTGATATTAATCAATTAAAAAAAATATATAAAAACAATGTAAAAAATATGACAGATTTTTTGTTAATTGATTTAGATACTACAGATGATAAAAGATTTAGAAAAGGATTTAAAGAAATATTAAAAGTGAAAAATGAAGATAGTGATAGCGAAGATAGCGATAGCGATCATTCATCATCATCATCATCATCATCAAGTGATGAAGAAACAAAAGGAAAAGGTAAGATGGATTTAATAAAGTTATTTAATAAATATAAAAAATAAATTAATCATAAATATAAAAATATTCATAATTAATTATAAATATAATTGTACATTATATTTATAATCTTAATAAAAAAATTTAAAGTTCAACAAAATAATCATTAAACTCTTCACCGCCAATATCTTTTAATTCTTCTTCATTAATTTCATTATCTTTTTTGATAATCCATTTCTTCTCTTCCATGATATTATAAACAGTTTTTGGGGTAAATCTAAAAATAGTTGTTTCACTTGTTTTTTGTCTAATAATTTGTAAATCTAATTCTTGTAATCTTCCATTGAATTTTGTTAAATTTGGTTGATATGATTTATCATTAATATATCCGTATTTTTTACAATATTCAGTATATCTTTTATATAAATCACTTGTTGATACATCTACTTGAATATTATAGTTATCAATTAATTCTTCTTCTTCATCATCATCATTAACATTAAAATCTAAATTATTTTTCTTAACATAATAATTATATTCTTTATTATCAATGTAATCTTCCAAAAACATGGCTTCAACTGGTACATATAATTTACACATTTCTAAATATGCTTTAGTAATTGGTCTTGTTTCTTTCCATTTAATACCATCTAATTTAATACTATTTAAATCATCATATATACATGCTATAAATTTAGGATTTTGAAAATGTTTTATTAATTTTTCCCAAAATGTAGTACCATATTTTTTATCTAAATATTTATCGGTTGATTGTGCTACACAAAATCGTCTATCTTTACTTCGTACATCAATAGGTATTGGGTTCGGCTTATTGGTAAAAATAATTAAACGAGCATAATTAGAAATGGTTGTTTGTCTTACAAATTTAGGGTTTAATGTTATGGAATTTTCAGTAATAAATGATTTTATTTTACCTTCATAATCAAAAGTATCTTTTCCTTCACATTCATTAATATTTACTAATATTTTTCTATAAAATCCTTCAGCATAATCACCAAAAAAATCTTTTGGATTTGATGATGTTATATAATGTGCTTTACCAATAATAGAACCAATAACATCTAACATGACATTTTTTCCTACACCTTGTTTTGATTTAAAAATAAAACAAATTGGTATTCTTTCATTTGGTCTTTGAATTAGATGAGCAAGAAAATTATAAAAATAATTATAAAATTCTTGTTCTGCTCCACATAATTCAAATAATAATTCTTTGAATGGTTTTAATATTTGTTCTTTTTGTGATTTATCATATTCAGTAAAAATATCTTTATTATATCCATTAAACAAATTATAACATTCTTCTTTTTTATTATCTGTAATATTTCTAATACCATTATAAGGATTGAAATCCATTCTATTATATAATTTAATATGATTGTCATCAATCCATTCAGTAATAAACTTAGTTTCTTTACTTTCACCAGTTTTTTTATCAACTACTTTAAAAATTGATGATCCTAAATGTTTAAATGTTTCTTTTATTTCACTTTCACAATATAATAAACAATTATAATTATCTTTATCATTTTCACTATAAACATATAAAGGTTGAGGTCTTAAAACTTTACAGCAAAACATTTCAAAATATTGTTTTTTATGTGAATATTTACTTAATGTATTAAAATAATCAGTACTAAAATTATAAGAAAATTCTTCATCAATATCTATTTCTTCATTAGATCCTTTTCTAATATTTTTTAATTCAACATTAACTAATTTATATAATTCTTCATCTTTTTCTTTAAAATCTTTTTTAATTGTACCAATTGTTAATTTTTTATCACTTGTAAAAATCTTTTTATTTAAATCATTATAAAATCTTTTTGTTTCTTCTTCACCATCATATTTAGGCATTTGTGAAGAAATTTGATTAAAGATATCAAGTCCATCATCACTAAAAGAATTTTTTAATATGATACCAATATTTAACCAATTTTTATATCCATTGAATTTTTTAAATGCTTCATGTTTTAACATGGTTTTTAATAAATCCATTATTTCACCATCATTTGTTATTGGTTGGTCAGCTTTACTAACTTTTTCTTTTTTCTCTTTTTTCTCTTTCTTTGGTTCTTCTTTTGGTTTTTCTTTTGGATTTAATTGATCGCTTTTAAATAATGGTTTAATAATATCAAAACTAATAGGTTGTTTATTTGGTTCAAAATTTTCTATTTTCTTATCACAACCTTCCCACATATTATTGATTTTAATAAAATCACCTTCTAAAAAATGAAATACATCTTGTTGATTTTTATATTGGGGTACATTGATAACTTTCATATAAATATGAATTCCTTTAGTATTCCCTTTTGTCCAACAACATGATTTAATACAATCAATAATATTAGTATCAACATTATTTTCTTGTAATTTTAAAACATAATCATCAATTGATTTAATATTTTTATCATCAATATCAATACAATAGTATTCACAATGATGTTTTAAAAATATCGTGTAAGAAAGAACTAAACTTTTAATTTCTGGTTTAGTTAATGGTATTTCTTTAAATCCTCCATCTTCTTTAATCCAATATGTTTTCGGTTTTGTCATTTTTTTTCTTAACTCTAATTCTTTAATAATTTCATCAGTAGTTAAGTTGTTCTTCTCCTTAATTGGTTTCTTTTGTAATGTACCATCTTCTTTTGGTTGTAGAAAATAATAAAATGGTAAAAAAGGTATTTTTTCGGCGGTTAAAAAATCTTTGAAATTCATTCTTGTATATATATATATTACATTTTATTTTTTTAAATATGTTTTAATTAAATTAATTAAATTATTAATTATTCTATATTAAAAAAAATATTTCTTATATATTTTTTTTAATTATGTAAAAAATTATTCCTAAATATTATTTCCTATAGTATTATTTCTTAAATTATTTTTTTGTTCTTTTTTCCTTTTATAATATTCCTTTGCTCTTTCTCTTTTCTTTTCTAAAAATGTAGGATCTATCTCCTTCATGGTTTCATAATATTTCTTATGTAATTCATTAATTTTATCTTTATTTTTAAGTCTATATTTCTGTATCGCTTTTTTTTGGCTGTCGGTATAAGATGAGTACTTAACAATGTAAATTACATTTTGTTCTTGGTTTTCAAAATCAATATTTTCCATTTATGTCTATATATATATATCTATAGATATTTATTTATATGTTTTTAAATTATTTTTATATTAAAAAATTAAAAAAATAATTATTTTATATAATGGTTGTAATGGTTGAAATGGTTGGTTTTA
>Ga0181343_1000404_pt1 | contig 19174 bp, 15 predicted proteins | sample Su13VDMLBSD_FD_130110 | JGI IMG/M metagenome (GOLD analysis project Ga0181343, IMG submission 130110) | Freshwater viral communities from Lake Michigan, USA - Su13.VD.MLB.S.D | ecosystem: Environmental > Aquatic > Freshwater > Lake | place: USA: Michigan | collected 2013-07-15 | reverse complement strand
ATCTTGCCAAGGACTTCAGAGACTTTCTTGCCTGTTGTAGCAGGGGCACTACGGCGGCGGTTCTGTTCAGCAGCCGCACGGTTAGACAAGCCACCAAACTTCTTATCTGATACCAACGCATCAAGAGCGTCATCAGGTAGGTCTGCAAAGATGCTTTCCTCTGCCGCTTCACGGGTTGGGAATGTGCCCGTCTCTTTGCCGTCTTTGGTAATTGTGAAACCTTTGCGGGTCAGAGTCTTTTTACCAATAGGCTTGGCTTGTAAAGGAGCAGAGAATCCTTCGATTCTGTTATACAGATCGGCTATTCTCTTTGCTACAATTTTCTCCATGTTCTTTTGATAAGATTCCGCTTTAGCGTAGCCTTCTGTGCCTTGTTCGCCACGGGCTTCCATGCCTTCAAGCTGACTACGCCCTTTAGCCATGTTGGCTTCATAGCGATGAACATCAGCCAAAGTTTTTGCAGCTTCTTGCTGACGCAAACCCTTTAAACGCGAAATCTTGTCTTGAACATCAGCCTCATTAATTACCGTGGTAAGGGGTTTACCCCTACCTTCAGGGGTAATCTGAAAGCCTTCAGGGATACTACCCTCATCAAATTGACGCTCAATGATGTCATAGCCTGAGGGTAAACCCGCACGTGGCTTAGACGGAACTGTTTCAGCAGCTTTGGGGGCTACTTGCGTGAGTGTTGCTTCACGAACGTTTAAACCCTGTTTCTGCGCAGCAGCTTCAGCCTTCTCACGAGTTGGGTATGTGGACACCAACTGATCGTTCTCAGGCTTGTATGTACGGTAGACAGTCTGTTTGTCTTCTGTCAGGTCGCCATTCTTAATAGCCGTGTTGAGTAAGGCACGTGCATCACGTGTTGTCTCAAGATTGGTAGAGTCTTTAATGTCATCAACAATGGTGTCAATGGACAGTGGCTTGCCATCTGATTCTTGGAAAGTCAAACCAACGTACTTGACCGCTTTATCGTATTGAGACTGTGTAAACCTTGAGGCATTGCTACCTTCGGGAAGAACAATTTCCGGCCCATTTTCATTTGACGGCAGTTCCTTCAATGCTTTAAACGCAGAGTAAAGCTGCGGCTGCGACATTTCTTCTAGGGTAGACACACCCGTGGTGCGTGTCAGGAAGTCGTTGAAACCTTTGGTTCCTGTAGCTACGTTCTTTTCAGATGCCGCATCAAGGACATTCGCAGGTGTGTACGATTCAGTACCGGAAAAGCCTGTCTTGGTTGTCAAGATAGAGTTAAGAGCGCCCGCTTCACCTTCAGGATTTTCCGAAGTCATTGCGTCTTTGATGTCCTCAATAGAGTAAGACTGCAAACGAGGCATCCCATTTTTCTTGCGGTACTGATTTAAGTACCCTGTTACTTCAGGGCCAAGCTCATCAGGTGTCAGGTTGCCAATAGGATTCTGAAGGATTGGTGCTTCCTTCTGATCTTCCACAATCTCTGCGGGGGCAGGCAAGGCCAATGGTTGTTTGCCAACACCAAACTGTTCTTTGGTAGCGTCAATCTTGGCTTGCTGAGCGGCAATCGCTTCCTGTTGTTTCTTGGCGTACTCAAGTTTATCTGCGGCTTCATTAGCCACAAACTCTTTACGCAGCTCAGTCATCTTGGCAGGAGAGGTGACAGCACCCAATCCACCGCCAACTAACAGGTCATGCAGAGCTTGAGCGGCTACGCCTTGTGTAAGGTCTGTAGGAACACCGGCTTGAGTCAAGGCAACGTTAGTGCCCACTTGCCCTGTCGTGGCCTGTACGGCTTCAGGCAAAGCCTCTTCTAATACGTTCTTGGTAATAGCCTGTCGCCATGTAGGCTCAGGCATATTCTTAACAGCCTGCTCCACTTTAGGTGCGGCTTTACCAATACGTCCAAGCAAACTCTCAATACCAAGAGCACCTTCCAAGCCGCCTGCGGCTGTAGATGCAAACTGACGGGGAGCATTCTCAAGGGAGTATTCTGCGGCTTTCTGAGCTAAGCGTTCTGCCTCAGGCTCAGGTGTACCTTTGAGCATTAACTCGCGTTTAACCGTTTCATAGTCTTGGCCTTTCTGACCGCCAAGACCCATCAATGCACCGATACCTGTAGCAGGAGATTTAGCTGCGGCTAATGCACGTGCACCCATGCCAACCTTGGCGGCTGTGCCTGCGGCTGCGACCGGAGGAGCCAAGAAGCTACCGGCAATGATTGGTGCGCTAGATGCAAGGGCTTGAATACTTGTTTGGAGAGGAGCTTCAGCCAAGCCACCCAAAGTAGCCTTGATCTCTTCCCATGTATCGCCTTGGGCTTTCTTCTTAATCTCTTCACGTCGAGCAATCTCTGCCTGACGCTCGGGAGTCATAGCCTCACCGGCAGATTGCTGTATGTCGCTAAGCTTCTTAGAGACTACGTTGTTTGCACCGGCTAAGTCTGTAAGCGACTGTATGCCGCCTGCCAAACCTTGACCTGCGGCAAGAGCTAAGTCCTTGACAGAGAAGCCCGCAGACTTGGGTTCTTCCTGTTCACCGTAGACTTGTTTGGAAATTAATTGTTCAGCTTGATCAGGTGTTAGCCCTGCCGGAACCTCGAATCTACCAATTCTGCCATCCGGCATCTGAAAACGAGCTATTGGCATATCAGCAAACCTTATTCATAACCTAAGAATTGAACTTGTCCTTTAAGGGGTGATGGTACAGCATTGGGCAAGCCTGCGCCACTACCAACTGCGGCAAGGCGCTTATCACGCTCAGCCGCCATCATCTTCTTGGTTGGGTCGTTATTAGGCAACATATCAATCCATGCGTACTTCTCGGCAATCTTGGCACGAGTAGCATCTGCGGCAGTGTCAGCACGAGTATTAGCAATAGATAGCTTGCCTGCGTCTGCGGCCAAGGAGGCTTTTTGCATGGCTTCTTCAAGAGTCATTTTCTTGGTTGGATCAGCCGCCATCAAAGCTCTTGCACGGTTCATCAAGTTATCGTGATTAATACTTGCCGTAGCCATGCGGTTCTTCATTTCCTGCTGACGCAGAACCTGCTCTTCAGCCCATTTCTTGGCTTCAGCTTCAAGTTTACCAACAGCTTTAGCCGCATCGTAAGCCTGATCGTAAACACGCTTCTTCTCGCCCGACTTGAGGTCAAAGATGCCTTTCTTGTAATCGTACTCGGCATCATTTTTCTTAGCTGCAATATCAATGGCTTGCTTGGTAAGGTCAAACTGCTCTTGAGCACGTTCTTTTTGTAAGCCGGTTAGCTTGGCAGATGCTTTAGATCCTGCCTCCTGCCATGTACGAGCACCTTCAAACTGAGCAAGGTATTCCTTTAAACGGCCAAAGGAATCCTGTGGGCCTTCAAGAGATTTCTTACGGGTCTCAAGCTCTGCGATTAGACGGTCGTACTGAGAAGTGTCTTTCTTGCCTACGTCTTTTTCATACTGCTGAGCCAACTTCAACGCTTCCGCATCTGCGTCACGGCCCATCACTTTCTTTTGAAGCTTCATTGCCTCTGAGTCTGCCTCGGGCTTAGGAGCTACAAGATCAGTTAAACCACTTGGCGGGCGGGGAGGCTTGGCTGCAGTGGTATTTGTAGCAGGAGGACGTGGAGGAGCCGCAGGAGGAGGAGTGGCGGCAGTCCGTTGGTCTTGCCCCATAGGAGTCATACGCATGAGTTTAGAGGTTTCCGCAGCATCAGCAGCGGGACTAGGCGTGTAAACCTGTGGTTTCTCTTTGCTGACTGCTGTAGCACGTTGCATGAAGCCCATAGGATCTTCTTGAAACTCTTTGCTTTTGACAAGATTGGGGTTGGCAATTACAAAATCACGCAGTGCAGACTTTTCTTTGTATTCATCTGCGCCTTTGGTGAAGTAACCAATAGGTGCGCCTTCTTGCTGTAGTTTTTGTTGCAGTAGACGAGCAGCCTTTTCTTCGTCAGTCTGTGTAAACGCACTGACTAATTTGTCTTTGATGGAGGCTAAGTCTTGGACAAAAGAACTTGACTGCCCGTCAAAATGCTGCGTATGACCAATGATGCCGCCTTCTGCGTATTCTTCACCTACGTTTGAAGCAAGGGAATCGATGCCTTGAGCTTGCTCAGGAGGCTGTGGCACGCCTGCGGGCACGACAGGAGGCTGTCCATTCTTGCGTTGTTGCTCTTTGACCTGCTGCATCATCCGAGCCTGCAAAGCTTGACGGGCAATTTCCTGCTGACTTTGCGCCACAGTAGGCATATTGGTAGGAGCCTGCAAAGCCTGTTGGATACCCATGTTTTGACGGCCTTCATTGATGTCGTTTAAAGCCATCAACTGACGCAGATCCCTAGGCAATCCGCCATTCTGCTTTCTGTCCTGCTCAACCTTTTGTCCCAACCTTTGAGGTTGGAATTGGTACGCGGATGCAATCTGATTAACTGTTGGGTTGGACATAAATAATCCTTAAGGCGTTTTAGTCTTGGTTGTGCCGTTGATAGCGTCCATAAGCTGAGCAAAGGTTGTAGCTCCTTGAGCCGCACCTGACAGAGCGTTTGATCCTGAGATGTTGTAAGCCTGTGCGGAGGTTGGCAAACCGCTGAGCAAAGATTGTTGGAACTGAATCATCTTGAACGGGTTGTTGCGGGCTTCCTCAAACTGAGCCAAATCTGCAGCAATACCTTGAGACTCGATGTCGCGCTGTGTCTGACCTGCGCCAAGCTGTTGAGCAAGTTGCTGTAAGCCAAGCTGACCTGTCTGAGCACCCAAACTGCCTTGTGCTGTAGCGGCTTGTAAGCCTGTCTGTAAGCCTTGTAAACCTTGGGTTGCGGCAAACTGTTTGGCAGCTTCATTGGCTTGGTTTGCTGCTTGACCATACTGCGCTGTAGATTGAGCGCCTGTCATAGATTGCTGTGCGCCAAACTGACGAGCCATTTCGTTAGCTTGTTGTGCAGATAGGCCGTACTGAGCCTGCAACTGAGCCGCATTCATGCCTTGAGTAGCACCAAACTGAGCTTCTTGCATCTTACGGTTCTGATCAGCATTGAACTGAGACATGGCGTTGGTATAGGCTGTGTTGTAGCCCTGACCTGTGATGCCGGCTTGGGTTGTAGCCAAGTTACGCTGAGTCTCTGCATCAAGGATAGCCTGACGGCCACCACCAAATGCACCTGCCTGCGTCATCTTGCCTGCGTTTTGTTGTTGTGTAATCTGTGATTGACGACGAGCTTCTTCCAACTGAGGCTCAAGTATCTTGTTTAGATACGGATTCATGTAAGACTCAAGCTGAGTCGTGTCAAACGCAGAGGTTGTAGGTGTGTAAGCACCTGTATTACTGTATTGATTTGTAAAGTTTGTAGCCGGAGGAGTGCCGGTAGGAGCCGTAAACTGATTGGTATAGGTGTCAGGCTTGTACGATAACCCTGATGCAGCCTTGGCAATGGTGTCCAAGTTAGTTGCAGAGTTTGTCATTGCCGATGGAATAGCCAAGTTATTGGCGGCGTTAAAACCTTTAGTCTGTAACGACGACTCACCCGCAGTCAATGGGCCTGTGTATGCCTGATAAGGCATGTTAGCCAAAGCTTGGCCTTGGCCAAGCATGTTGGTTACATAGGGGCCTGCCCAATTAGACAGATTGGATTCAATGCCTGTTGTGCCGGTTGGCACTGTAGAGCCACCTGTCAAGAAGTGCTTTACAGCGCCTCCGTTGGCATAAGCAGCCGCTAAACCACCGGGCATGAACTTATCGGGGTTGATCTTCTTGCCCTGCTTCTTATTGCCTGTGCGTGCCATACGGATTTTGTCCATCATTTGGTAGAGTTTCTTAGCACCGGCATCTGAGTTGCCGTTACCTAAGTGGGATACAACATCCGCAGGAACAACAAACTCACCATGGCTTAAAGCTGCGGGTTGGTTATCACCAATCTGTGCAGGGATCTCATCTGCCATGCCGTCTGTACCGCCTTGGAGGTAACGTCCTTTAGCCGCCATGATTGTGCCGCCCATGGCTTTCTTAACTGTAGATTCATTTTGCGCATTAAACGCTTCAATGTCTTTTTGGCGCTGAGCAAATTTTTGAGCATCTGCAATGTCTTTGTCGTTTACACCTGCTTCTTGCATAGCAGCGCGTGCGCTCATTTCTTTCATGTATGCAGGCGTAGACTTATCTGCGGCTTGATCAGCCATAAATTGCAAAATGTTGCCGTAGAACTTGTCAAGACCTATGTTGTGTACAAGAGCGTATTCTTTACCGGCAGACATGGTGTCTTGGGTAAGAGCGTTAGCTACGTCTTGTTCGTTAACACCGGATGCTTTTTTAATTGCAGCAACTTCTTCAGCAGTGGCATAAGGATGATCTTGCACCCATTTATTGATGTTTGTATTTAAAACATCTAAACCTTGCCCGCTTTTAAGAATGCCCTGAACAGCAGGAGAGAACGTGCTTAAACTCAAAGCAGTTGCAAGGTCGCTATTAGTAGTATTGCCTTCTTTTCTTGCGGCTTGAATTTCCGCAAGGGTAGCGTTGGGATGGTCAAGAATCCATTGGTTAATGTCAGCACTAGAAGCACGAGCTTGTGTTGAATGCAGAGTAGATGAAGACGTTAGAAAAGAATCCGAAACGGCTTTAGATGCGGCTTGAGAAGCAGCCGCAGCAGCGGCATCCGCATCAGCTTTAGCTTTAGCAGCAGCAGCAATTGCGGCAGCATTTTGGGTGGCTGTAGCAGCAGCAAGGTCAGCAGCAGCTTTCTCGGCAGCAGCCCGAGCAGCAGCAGCGGCAGCAGCGGCAGCCGTTACAGCAGAATCAGTCCCACCACCACCCACGAGGGTGTCATTACCTCCACCGCCCACAATAGTAGAAAGAATGTCGTTACCTTTAGCTCCAACAATAGTGTCATTGCCTTTAGCGCCTGTAAGCGTGTCGTTACCGCCACCACCCACAACTGTAGATTGAGCTACGTCATTCTTGATGCACAGCTTTAAAGCTGCGTTGTATGTGTAACCTTCCCCGCAAACGTTATTTGCACCGGGAGCCACCGCCAAAGGAGCATTGGCTGTAGCTTTAGCGGCAGCAGCGGCATTAGCCGCATCCGTAGCGGCTTTCTGAGCATCCACTTCAGCCTTGGTATTGAAGTAAGTAACGTCTCCACCATAGTTAATACCACCTTGACCGGGACGACGAACCTTGCCATCAATCATGGTAGGAGGAGCCGTGATCATGTTACGGCCTGCGTATAACTGAGGGATACCGCCTTGGTATCCTGCACCTTCACCGCCCTGTGTACCTCTGTTGTATGTAGCAGCACCGTACAGACCGCCAAGCAACGTAGCTACTTTGGAAAAATCTATGTTTCCGTTTGGGTCTTGGTATAGATTCTTTGCGTAGCCTGACAATTTGCTAATTAAAGAAGGATCAGAAATGGTGGACTGAACATCCAAACCTTTGTAGCCGGGGCTAATGTAAGGATTGCTTATGACGTAGTTGTCGGCTGTGCTGCCGGCAGGGTCGTTTAAACCTAAAAAATCTTGGTTAGCTGCATTGCCGCCGCTAGTCGCAAGATCAATCTGTTGGCTAGAACTGCCGGGATCGTTATATTCAGTCCAATCAAAAGACATATGTATTCCTTTTACCGTTTCTCGGTTTTCTTACGCTGCTGCCCAACTGATGTGTTTAACTCAGGGCCAAATAATTCACCATAGCCAAGATCTTCAAACGATTTTATGTCAGCATAGGGATCTTGACTAGAGGCTGTCGATGTGGTTTGTTGACCACCGCCCATTGCACCAAGTAATCCAAAGATTGTTGCCCAATCCGGACTGTTGGTTTTGGTATCGGTTTTGACGGTGTCATTGCCTTTTGCACCTGCAATGGTGTCAGCACCCGAGCCTCCGGGGATGGTTCCCGTACCGCCTGTAGCAGCGACATAGCCTGAAGCTGCAGTGTTTAAACTGCCATTGTTAATTAAAGCTGCAACTTGATCCTCCGTTAGGAAATCAGAGTTCCCGCTTACCGTATCAATAACATTGCCTGTGCCGTCGTCTTGAATAAAGACTTTATTGGTTCCAAGGTTCTGCCAACCACTTGTAAACCCGTCTTTATTGGAGACATGGTTCATGGTATTCATGTACTCATCAAAGTACTTGTTAGGATCCGCACCAAAATCTTGGTTGGTATACGTAGATAGATCTACGCCCGCAGGACTGCCATTGCTTGTATCTGCGTATAAAGATGCCCAATCTACTGCGCTTGGGTCAAACTCTTCTGTTGGGCCATATGTCTTGTTTAAACTACTAGGAACGTAGCCTTCTCCGCCCGGCAAAAAGTAGCCGGGAATTAATCCTTCGCTAAATTCTTTGCCGCTACCGGGGCCAATAGTGTTGCCGACACTAGCTGCGGCTTGTTTTCCCGCCATCATGGCTGCGTTTAGCAGTTGTTCAGAAGACAAGTCGCCTTTGTTGGCAAGCGTAGTGCCAATCACTCTATTGACAAAAGTCTTAGTGTAGTCAGGGAGGCTATTAAAATCAGGAATTTGAGATGTAACTGCGCTTGTGCCTGCGGTTAAACCTTGACCAAGCAATAAGTCAGCAGCATTGGCTTTACCACCACTGCCTATATATTGACCGGCTGTTTTGCCAAGCACGTCAGCACCTGTTTTTCCCAATACATCAGTTACGTCGGCAGACCCTGAAATGCCTTTCATGGCCTCATTGCCAAAATAAGATAAAGCCGCAGATTTTGCAATATCAACAGGATCTTTACCCATTGCTGCGTTTAAAGCAGCAGATCCCCATGGGCCACCAAAATAACCCGCTGCTATTTGCGCTGCTGCGCCAAGCAAAGGATCATCTTTAAACATAGTTACAAGGTCGTTAGAAGATCCGCCTTGTGTGTAAAAATAAGGTTTACCTTGAGCATCAAACTGAACGCCAAAACCTGTGTTTCCTTTGCCCTCAAAAGAGCCTGACCACAGGTTTCCTTCTGTGCGCTCAGCAAAACCTGAGTGAAGTTGCTCGCCGGTTGCTTTATTGATGATGCCGTTTTCACCTTGACCAACCTGAGAGATGTCGCTAATACCGCTTTTGGCTAAGTCGTCAGCCATGTACGACGCAGCTTTTTCAGGCGGCAATGAACCCGTCCACTTGGACGTGGTGTTCTGAGCCAAGATTTGTGCGGTTAGCTTTTTTACATTCTCTGCGGTGTAGGTGTCTGCCATGTTTAAACCTTAATTTTTAAAACATTACCGCCGGCAATATCCCGGTATACATCACCCACCCTTAGATTTGCAAGGTCTGCGTCTGTTGGAAGCGTTGTAATGTTAATGTTTAACTGCGCAATATTAACGGACTGCACCGCTGTTAGCTGTTGGAAGAACAAGTTTAGAACGTTCAACATCTGCCCAACGTAAGCAGCATCATATTGAGGCGGTGGCGCAGGAAGACGGGGGGGAGATGTATTAAAGAAACTCATGAGTTACCCCTACGTCCATCTGTTTTAACATCAATACGAGGCGCTCCTAGCTGCCATTGCGTGCCAATTTGAGCATTCTCTACTTTAAACAACATCTGACGACCACGGACACGCACAAACACCTGACCTGTAAACTCCTCTACAGGCGCAGTCGCAATCCTTTGAATGGTTGCATAGCTGTCACCACCTTCAGATTGCGGGGTGTTGTAGCCTGAGCCTGAGTTCTGTAACGGGATCAAAGTCATGGTGACCTGCGGTGTATTGCTTCCCGTGGATCCACGGAAGGTCAAGTCAGGCAGAATGCGGTAGACAAAGCCAAAGTTATGACCGTCATCAATGTCAAATTCAGACGAGGAAATGTAAGAGTTAATAGCCACCGTTATATCGGTGGTATTGTCATCTACGCCTGACTCTTGGTTAACAAGGTTGTAGTCATAGGTGGCTGCAATAGGGAAGTTACGCAAGCCTGAATCAAGCCACGCAGATCGTGCCATCGTGCCGTAGTACCAAATGTCTTCAAGGTAGTTGTAAACAACATACCTGTCTACGGTTGTGCTGTTTGCAGAGCAGTAGAACCACCAAGCCTCATTAAAACCTTCGCTAGTGCTTGCAAACACTTGGGCGCTTTGGTCTAGATTAATGTTGCTAAACACATACTGACGCAAGTCGCAACGCAAGGTTTGTATGCGACCATCATATTTGTAGAACTTATCAATACCCATCCAATAGACTACGCCTGAAGCCAATGTAGCTGCATTCTGTCCAAGAATGGATGTGTTATCTCCAAGCAATTGAGATGACCAAACAATTGGAGAACCCACGTACTGCAAAGAATATACGGAAGAATCCGTAAATACCACAATCTCTTGACGTGCTTGCAGAACAGTAATGATTTCAGAACCATGCGACAACTGCAAACTACCCGCTTGATTGGTAGCATCAGGTGTCCATGTTGTGATGTCTTCTTGGTCAGACCAACGAATCAACATTGGATTAAGGACTGAACTGCTGTAATCATCGCAGCCAAACGCAAACACAAACCGGCTTGCATCAGAAACAAATGTGTAGTTGACTACTTCAGGCACGTCTGCATCTGCGCCCGCAAGGCTAGACACCAATACTGCACGAGTGCCTAGACCTGAAGATGCTGCCCAATAGTACAGCTTACCACCACGAGGGGCAAACACTAGGTTTTCACCAAAGTTATTCTGACTCCACAAACGGATTGAAGTGGCAGATGTTGCACCTGACCCCCATGGGCCTGAACCCCAAGGGCCGGCTCCCCAACCTGTCAAAGGTACAGAGTACTCAGGGCCAACGTTAATTTGATACGCAGCAACCACAGAAGCACCGCCTGTAGCGCCTGCGGCAATAACCGTGGGCGCAGTAGAGATGGTGTATGAATTTGCATCCACAACCGTGATTTGAAACTCTGCGTTATATGTAGTAGCGTAAGTTCCTGTAGCACCGCTAAAGGTTACAAAGTCGCCCGTTACGCCGCCATGAGCGGTATCCGTTACAGTGACCGTAGTTGTACCGTCGCCTAAAAAAGGATTGTTGTTGATAGTAGGTGCAGGAACTACACGCAAGGGCGTGATGTCATGGTAAATGCCACCGCTTTCAACGTAGAACTTTAAGTTAGTGCCCACTCCGACAAAGTTGCTGCCATTCAGAGTAACCCAATTCCACAGGGAACGGCAGACACCAAGGAACGTATCGTTTGAGATACGCTGCCATCCACCAATCTTCTCAGGAGTTCCGGCACGAAAACGTACCTTGTCGCATTCATACCATCCACCAACGGATTGCGTGCCTGTATTAACCGACCCCAAAGACTCGGATGCGTACCGTGTATTTTCTCGGTTAACCCCCGGGCGAAATAGAATCTTTTTTAACGGCATCGGTTAATCCAACAAAGCGCACTCAGCCGTGCGACGTTTAAACAGTCCCGGCAGTACTTTACCACCACCTTTAGTCCAAAGCATCAGTTGTTCCTTTGCTCCGTCCCAATCATTGGCATTGATTTTCCTCTTTAACGTAGAGGTTTGCAAGCGTCCTGTGCCTAAATTGTAGGCAAAGTCCACGATGGCGTTGCACTTGCGAACGTCCGTAATTAAACCGGGGCAGTTACGCAGAACACCCGGCAAGTAAGTATGTTCTAACTCAATCATTAGAAGCGCCCTAGCCGTTGGCTCATCCATCGGAGCGTCTTCTAAAGTGACCTTACGTTTGTCTGCGTAGTATGTAGAGCCATAGCCAATGGTAGCCACGCCTGCCGGACACAAGTACGGCTTAGCGCGGTAGCCCTCAAACTGACGGCATAAAGCGGCGGCTAACTCTAGGTTCATTCTTCGTTCAGATGCTCAGCAGCAATCTCTGCCGCTTCGTCTTCCAAAATCTCTTCAAACCCACAGTTACATGAGCCATCTTCGTGAACTAAACAGTTGTTTGCGTGTGCCATTTAAATACCCCTTTGCTTTAAAGTACGATCAAGAAACCAATAATTAATTGTCCCGGACAACAAGGCAGAGAAGTCAGGGGTCATCATTGTTTTAAACACTTCTATGGCAGGAGCACCGGCAAGCCATGCGTTCCATGCAAACCATACGTGGATAAAGCTCCACACAAATAAGACCCAATATGTAACCACGGGACGGACAGAAGCTGACAGACTAGCCACCCAACCGCCTGCGGCTTTGACCATTTCTGCCTGTTGAATGATGGCGTTGTTAAACGCATCCATAACACCTACGTCAATAGCGGCTTCTCTTTGAGCGCCAATCTCAGCCAACTTTTGCTGACCACGTTGGGCTTCCAAATCACATTGGTGTTTAAACATAGCAAGCTCATGCAGACGCTCGTTCTTCTTGTCAAAGAACTTCAACACTTCAGGGGCCATACGGAATAGCCCACCAAACACCGAACCTAAAATACCACCACTTAGAATATCTAACATAATCAATCCTCCGACATATCAGTTGCAGCCAAGTTAATACGAGTCTTTAGAGCCGCAATATCTTCGGGCTTATCTTTAAATCCAATTGCTACATACCCTGCAAACTTACCCATGTCAGGGGGGATGGAGCCTCTACACATAAACTTTACGCCTTGCTTTACACCCCACTCACCCACTTTGGATGATGGGTTGAATTCCTCACAAATTACTTCACCATTAAGCATGGCAACCATAGCGGCATTACGATCTGAGCTTGCGTTGAACAAGGACGTTACCGTACCTTCCAAGGTTTTCTCTCGTGAGCCGTCAGAGTTGAGTGCCAATACAGTGGTGCGGCTATTAATCGTTAAATTAGCCTTGTGAATTAACACCACTAAACCATCCACATCTTTCATCAGGCTACGAGCAGGAGCAAGTAAGTTCTCCTGTTTTGCCAACTGAGGCATCTTATCTTGAACCGTGATAGCGTGAAGGATAACTTGACGGGAGTCCCACGCAAAGTAACCTGCAAAAAACAGGAATGATAGTAGGATGACCGTAAACAGTTTAAACGGATTGTCCACCCACTCAATCAAACCAATGACTTTACCAAGGGCGCTGTCGTCCTTCTTGGCTTCAGCTTTAACAGGCGTTGGTGCGGCAACAGACACATTAATTGTCTGCTCTGCCTTGGGCTTGGGTGTACGCCTTTTAACGGGCGCTACCTTTGCAGGTGTTTTGGCCGGAGCCTTTTTTGCTGTAACCATGTTTAAACCAATTTATCAATATCACGTTTTAAGTTAACAATGTCAATGTTCAGCGTTATCTGCCGCATCCTATATTCATAGATTTCATACTCATACTGATGAAACTTCTTCACCGTATTGTCAATCTGCACCTGCAAGGCGTGCTCGGCATTCTGTTTCTCTACCTTCTTGATAAAGACTTCCTGCTGCACCAAGCCTCTTGGCTGAACTACGGGATACCACTTGTCGTAGCTGACCTTCATTTCTTTTCTCGCTCAAGTGCATCTTTATACCCATGAACAACTTTGGCTCTAAGCCACGTTGAGTCCGACGCACCCGCCCACTCGGACAGGTTGTTCCAAATGACCAAGTAATCCGTTGACTTGCAATAGGCTGCGTTCTGATCTAGCCACGCCATCATCTCTTTGTGACGTAGCGTTGGGTCGTGCGTTGTGTAGCCAATCCCATAGAACTCGCGTACATGACAGCCACTCTTGGCTACGGCTCCAACTAGCCCCAACAGCAGTAACAGTATGAGCCATCGCATTTGTCATTGCCAAATCCATACGATTACATACGTGCCTACAAAAATGAAGGCAATAATCATGGCTGCAATGATAAACGTTTCAGCCAAATCTCGCATGGCTATGTAGTTTGTATCAACGGAAACTGACGCATCAGTGCGCGCGCTTCGCCTTCAGAAATGTTTGGCGGTGCAATATCTGCGTCTGTATCGCCATCACGGATGGCATGGACACAACAGAGCAGGCAGTCAGGTTCCAAAGCCTCAAATTCGTGAACAATACCTTTGGGCGTAACAATCAGCTTAGGCGCTACGTGTTCTTTTTCCTGACCCTTGGCACGCATAATGACTCGGCCCTTGGCAAGCAAAGTAATATGGTCAAACGTGTGGGCATGGCCTGAAATTCGGTCGCCCGTAAACTCCGCATGGAGCATTTTGACCATGACGTTATCAACAATGTTTATATCTGTGCTAACGCTCATATACGCTCCACCGTTGCTTGAATGCGGTTGACTCGATGCGGCTCAGTAGGCCACTGAATGTCCCAAGGAAAACCTGCTTGTTGCTCAATGGCTTGCATTTCAGCAAAGTAAGCATCCCATTGTTGTTGCGTTTCAGCGGGGATTGTTCCAAGTTTTTCTAAATTTGCTTGTGATTTGGCTATTTCATACGCAATGTGATTACGCATACCTTCTGTTTGGTGCGCAACACGCTGTGCTATTTCTTCCGAAGAAGCGTCCACAATGTCGTATCCTCGATACCAATACCCCCATTCAGCGTGATACCAAGGTTTGTTATTCTCTACAGCTTTTTTGCGGTAGTCGTGTTCAGGTTCTTGGTTGTGTACAAACACATACGTTTGCCCGGCAATCTCACCGCCCCACCAATTGTCAGGTAATCCTGAATCTTGTAATCTTGGATTAACAGGGTATTCAACAACTTGTCCGTCTTTAATAATTGCGTAATGTTCGTACATATTAAATATTTGTTGTAGTTACAGTTGGTAAATACGATGCCTGCGCACCTAGTTTGAAATCCGCAGTGCCTTGATTAACCGTTGGGTATGACGGGCCGGTGATCGCTTCCGGAATGTTTGTAGGCGTAACCGCTGTTGTAGAAATAAGGGTGGTTGAGGCTGCAACAGCGCCAATTGTCCAAGTAAATCCGTTCAAAGTAAACGAAGAGGCGGTTGTATTTCCATCAAGCGGAAACTTAATTAAGTACTGTGAATTAGTATCAGTTGTTCCTGTTGCAAATATGTAAAGACCGGTAGAATTTGCATACACGCTATTTACATAACCGTTGCCGCCCGAAAATGCGTGCGTTCCAAAACTAATCCAAACTCGTTTTTCCCATGCAACTGCCATCGTAGATAGTAAAAAGGCCGTAATTTGTATTCCTTGGCTTCCGGCAGTGCCAACGCAGTACAGATAGTTACCGTAAATTTTTGATCCAAAACCCCAAATATTTGAAGCGGCGTTAGAGTATCTGTAGTTATTTCCTGATGAAAATGTGGAATTTAATTTGCAAATACGAAATTCCCCGCTTGGGATTGAACCCATAAAATACATATTATTATTTGAATCAAACATTCCTGCAGGGGGGGCTTCTCCTGAAGTCATGCCCTTTGAGGTTGCCTTTCCATATATCATTGAACCGCCACCGGAAGCAAATAGCCACACTTGGTTATAGTTCCATACGCATACGGCATTATCAGAACGAACAGCTATAGCCGACGGGCCGCCAAAATAGGTTCCATCAGGATAGGAGTAGTCAATTTGTTGATTTGAACCGCCCGGATTACCTACATAAAATGTAATTCCTGACGCTCCGGTTTTTGGATCATAGCCCATGCTTGGATACCAAGACCTGTTGTCGCTTGTAATGGCATTGTAATAGCGGGCTTGAGCACCTGAAGTACCGTTAAAACCCCATGTTTTAGGTGTTGTTACTAAACCGCCTGTTGTGGTGTCAATTTTGGTCGACTCAAAATTACCGTTATAAACCCACGCATAGTTTGCGGTTCCGTTGTTTGTGCCTGCCGCCGCCGCTGTAGCGCCGCCGCCTTCGTAATATCCATTGGGTGTAGGCGCAGAGGTCGGCCCCCATGCACCCACTTTAGCGCCGGACGGATTTACAATTCCATAAAATAAAGCGCGGTTGCTAGTTGACGACAGTGTAAACACGGAATAGCCGTTTGTTGCAACAAAAAATCCATAAGAGGTATAAACGCTTGCAAATACTCGTGGGTTATAAATGTCACCACCCAAGCCTAAATAAGATACAAAATACGAGGCAGAAGTTGTAATGCTGTTAGATGCCCCACTTGCCGCGCCCGAACCAACAGAGTTGGTGGCTGTTACTGTAAATGTGTAACTTGTTGAAGCACTTAAGCCTGTAACAGTAATAGTGCCGGAGCCGGAAGTGCTTAATACACCGGTAATTGAACCGGGTGAAGATGTGGCTGTATAGCTTGTAATGGTTGCGCCGCCATTACTTGCAGGTGCTGTATATGCCACTGTTGCCGTTGTAGACCCTGTAGCCGTGGCAGTACCAATTGTTGGTGCGCCGGGAACCGTAGCTGCTACAGATGCGGTGCTGTTTGAGTTAGCCGAAACTGTACCCGCAGAGTTGGTGGCAGTAACCACGCAACGAATTGTGCTACCTGCATCGGCAGCAACAAGAACGTAAGTACTTGAGGTTGCGCCACTAATATTTGTAGTGACTCGTTGCCATTGATATGTGTATGTTGGTGCAGGCAACCCTGTCCAAGTACCGTTTGTCGTAGTTAATGTCTGCCCCACAGTCGCAGTACCCGAAACAACAGGCGCAGTAACGTTTACAGGCGGCGACGTAAATGCACGACCATACGCAAAGGTTTGAAGAATTCCACTCATGATAATCCGTTCCCTGAAATCATCCAAGTTGTACTAGTCATTTTTACGGCTGTGGCTGCGCCATACTGCGCCAAAGTGCGAGTGCCGGTATAGCCATAACCTGAGAGGTACATCGTATCTGATGTAATGGCAATAGACACATTATTGACCGACATGTTTAAGAAACTGACTGCCGTACCAAGCGGGTAGGCAACTGATGCGTTTGCAGGGATTGTAAACGTGCGATCGTTTGCATCAGAACCGGGGTGAAAAATGCTTTTTCCTGCGTCAGTCAGAACCAACGTGTAATCTGCGCTTTGACTGTTAATTGGAATGTTTCTAAATCCAACGCCGTCCGTGCCGTCTACCGTACAAGAACTAAGCGTGCCGGAAGATGGAGTGCCTAAAATAGGCGTAACCAATGTTGGCGAAGTTGCCAATGCAACCACTGTACCGCTACCTGATGTTGAGTAGCTTGTGCCCCATGATGATCCTGCGGAGTTTGCAATGCCGGCACTTGGATATGACTGCGACGCAGATGTGTTTGTAATTGTTTGGTTAGGCCAAGTACCTGTAACGGAGATGTTAGTTCCCGCCACAATTGATGGGGTAGCTGTACCTGATCCGCCTTGAGCTACGCTCAGTGGTGTAGTCAAACCTGTCAAAGACGTGATGTCGCCATTGGCTCCTGATACTGCAGCACTTAAATTTGAACGTGCGCCTGATGCTGTTGTTGCTCCTGTACCGCCTGATAGGACAGGCAGAGCCGTAGCCAATGTCAAAGAAGTCAAATGAGTGATGGCTGCACCAACGTCTGTGCCGGTGTTATATACAAGGCAAGCTTTGCCGTTGGGAATAGAAACACCCGTCTGTCCACTAACTTTGACCGTAACAGCAAATCCCCCTACGGAGTTGTTTAAAACAAGGTATGGCTTTTCAATGGCGGGTACGTTTACCGTACCGGCTGCGCTCAATGTGGCTGTGATGTTTAAACAGAAAGCACGGAAGTTTTGTTCTGCGGTTGTATTGGCAGCAACCAATGTAGCTACGTTGGCGGTAAAGTCTGCCGTAAGAAGCGTTGCCATGCCGGTAATTGCCTGCTCAATTGCAGTACCAATATTTGCGTTAGCAATTGGCCCCCATGTGCCATCATTGTTACCAATCCCAATAATTTCAAACTTGAGATCCGAGTACGTATTTGCTGCCATGATTGTCCTTAAGTGAGGGCGCTACCCGTGATGATCCAAACGGTGCTTGTAACTTTTAATGCCGTGGCTGTGCCGTAGTTTGCCAAAGTACGAGTGCCCGTAGTTCCTGTACTACCCAAATACATTGTATCTGTGGTAATGGCAATACTGATTGAAGTAGTTGACAGGTTTACAAAACTTAAAGCTGTACCAATTGGGTAGGCTACCGAGCTATTAGCAGGGATTGTGTATGTGGCTGCACCCGCACCAACAGCATGGTAAATGTGCTTACCTGAGTCGGCCAACACCAATGTATAGCTTCCGGTCTGTGCATTCTGAGGAATGGTGCGAAAACCAACCGAAGTTGTGCCGTCAGCCGTACAGTTACTCAGATCGCCTGAAGTTGGTGTTCCAAGGATTGGCGTAACTAACGTTGGGCTTGTAGACAAAACATTATTGCCGGAGCCTGTAGATGTAGTTACACCCGTTCCGCCGTTTGCAACCGCTACCAACCCTGATACGTTTGTGGCATTACCCGACAACGTGGCTGTGATTGTGCCTGCGCTAAAGTTACCTGAAGCATCACGGGCAACAACTTTAGAAGCTGTATTGGCGGATGTGGCATCTACTGCAGCAGTTACTGTAGAACTACCGTTGTAGCTTGTACCGGTCAAATATGTGCCAAGCGTCAAAGCATTCAGATTAGAACCTAAAGCCACGCCGGAGATTGTTCCTGCCACCCAACTAAACGCAGAACCTGTGTAGTTCAAAACATAGTTTGTGCCTGATGCTGCGGTAATAAATGATGTAGTGCCTGCCGCAGTTTGATACGGGATTTGGTTAGCCACGCCGCCTGCAAGGTTGGTTGCAGTTGTTGCGCTTGTAGCTGCGCCACTTAAAGTTGCTGTAATTGTCCCTGCTGAGAAATCCCCCGAGCCATCACGAGCTACTACTTTAGACGCTGTGTTTGCAGAAGTTGCATCTACCGTGGCCGTAACAGCCGCAGAACCGTTAAAACTTGTGCCTGTCAGGTATGTACCCAAGGTTAAGGCGTTAGCCACTGAACCTGCGGAACCTGAGATGTTGCCTGATACATCTGCGCCATCAACTGTTCCCCAAGAGGGAGCAGCAGAAACTGCGCCTGTACCTGTTTGAATCAGGAACTTCTTGGTGGTTGTCGTGTTGCCCGGCAAAGCCGCAATTGTGTTTGCTGCGCTTGAGTAAATGGTGTCACCAAGCGTGTAGGAGCTAAGACCTGTACCACCGTTGGTTGCGCCCAAAGCGCCTGACACTGCGCCTGATTGATTCAAGGCAACTGCGTTCCACTCAACATTGGTTGCCGAAGCATCCATAATTAAAGACTTGTACGCCGCACCTTTGGCTAATTTACCCCAAGTGTTTGTACCGGAGCCGTACAGCAGGTCGCCTGTAGTAACTGTAGCTGTACCTGTGCCACCGTTTGTAGCTCCAATAGCGCCGGTAACAGAGATAACT
>Ga0181343_1000403_pt1 | contig 19183 bp, 22 predicted proteins | sample Su13VDMLBSD_FD_130110 | JGI IMG/M metagenome (GOLD analysis project Ga0181343, IMG submission 130110) | Freshwater viral communities from Lake Michigan, USA - Su13.VD.MLB.S.D | ecosystem: Environmental > Aquatic > Freshwater > Lake | place: USA: Michigan | collected 2013-07-15 | reverse complement strand
CAGACCAAGAAACGGGCCGACGGTGGTGTAGCTGGAACCAGACAACAGTGTGTCCAGCATCAACTGCTTGCCCACGGCGTTGACCAAGTTGGGGAACTCGTCTTGCCACTTGATGTTGCCATCGGCATCACGGCAGACGACGTGGTAGACGCCTTCGAAGCCGACAGACTCAGAACCCGCGACGTTGGACTGCATCGTCACCTGGGCGTGGTCGCCGAAGTTGGAAAATTCGTTTGACATGATTGATCCTTAGGTAATGCGAATGAGCGCGGTTTCTGGGTTGGCGGCGGGGAACTGAATCTTGAAATCCTGGGTCAGGGTCACCTGATCGAGACCAAAATTCAGCACGCCAATAGCCTTGTTGCCCTTGGTGAAATTGTAGATGAGGGCGCCCCGAACTGTAAATGTCGTGGCGTACCAAATTGGATCGGCAAAACTGGCAAAACCCGACCCATTGCCGCTGCTCACAACCGGGATGAGCAACACCTGCCCGCCCGCCGTGTACCCCGCACTGCTGACTTCCCCGGTGGTGGTGTAGACGGTGGTTTCCGGGCCCAGCACGGCCGACGAGCTGTACAGTGCAATCTTGATGACGTCATTGAGCAGATCGTGCTGGCCCAGCAGCAACTGCCCTTTGAAACTGGTGACAAGTCCTGCGCTGATCATTACTGCACCTTAAGCTTGACCTGACCATCCAGGTATGCGTCACCACGCTGCTTGCCATCGCCCAGGTTCTTCAGCAGCACCATCGCTTCTTTGTACTTGGCGTCGTAAACGGACAGCAGGTCCTGCTCGCCCTTCATGAAGGTATAGGCCTCCACCAATGAGCCGTACAGCAGCACGCTGTCAAAGTTGTCCCCCAGCCAAGTCTGGCCATCCGGCGCAACCGTGATCGACTCGGGGTAGTAATAATAGTGCAGTTCAACGCCATACGACACATTTGGGGTGGGGCCGACGATGAACGACAGCTCATCCGAAATGGTCGCGCCCGATACCGTGGGACCAAAAAGGGCGTAGTATTTGGGCTGGGCAGTGGCCGAAGCAGACGGGTAAATCTGACGAATGTAGTTGACATCCACATTCTTGAGGTAGTAGTAATCCCCAAGCGCGTCAATAACCGCCAGCGAATACGTTGACAAAAAGTCTGAAGGAGCGGAGAGGTATTTGTTGCCGGCCGTCAAACTGCCCGTCACGTTCTTGCGCAAATGGGCAAGCTGCACCGAGTTGTAGATGCGCTGCTCAGCCTGCTGCACGAACACCGGGATGTTGGCAACAAAGTCCGTATCAAAGTTCTGCGTGTAGTCGCAAATCGCAGCGGTCAACTGGGTGTAATTCATGTGATCTCCACCGTGACGGGGTCAAGCACTCCGCCGGCCCATAACTGTCTTGACAACGGCATAGGGATCATACCGATACTTCCAATCGAAGAGTCCCCCGGGCTGCCCACAAAGACCGTCACAGCCATCCGAGACTCAGGACGCGGCTGATACAGCGCCTGGGGCTCCGTGATCGTCCTCTTGGGCTCAAGCTGCGGGTGCTTGGGCTCATAGCACTCCCGGCAGACCTTGAACCCCCTCCAATCCTTGATGAGGGCGTTGAGCTTAAAGCGCTGCCCGCACTGATCGCACAGTGCAATCGCAAACTTGCCTGAAGCGTACCCCGCGCCCATGCGTCACCTGCTCTGGTACATCGGAACAGCAAAATAGCTCGACCGTTCCCGATCTTCCGCCGCTGCCCGAGCAAACTCCTCGTCGTACATCCCCTTGAGAAGCTGAATGCGCTCCGGGGCCTTCTTGACCGACAGGTAGTACGCCACGCCAGCAATCAAACACGGCAAAAAGCGGAAAGAGATGTCCGCAGTGTTCGTGAATGTCCCCGCATCCTGGATGCGCCGGATGGCGTAGTAGCGGAAAATGTAGGACTGAGTGGCATCCGGGGCCGGGTACAAGAACAGCTTGGCCGGGACCGTTCGCTGCACAAAGTACTGCGCCGGGCGAGACTGCGTGCTCTTGTTGGGAACGTGCAAGTACTCGGCGTAGCCGATGCGGTCAATCGTGATGTCCTGCTGGGTGGACAAGCCGGAGTTGGTCCGGATCACCGCCGACAAAGCGTCAACCGTGTCATCCGGGAGCGTGTACTCCGCTTGCCCCGCAACAAGAGCCACCTGACGCTGCTCAATGGTCCACAGGTTCAAGCCCCGGTTGGCCCACTCTGCAAACATCAGGTTGATCGAGCGCAGTGCCGTCTTCATGTCATAGCCGTCGCGCACCTCAACGCCGCAGCGCTCATACGCCTCGACGATGATGTCATCGAACTCTAGATTGAAGGTGGACGTCCCGGAGGTTGCCATGATGATCAGTAGATCGTGGCCTTACGAGCACGGGCTGCGCCCACGCCGCGAACCTGCACGGTGTCGCCCTGCACAGACTTCTTGACCGGCTGATGGGTCGGGCCGCCTTGCGGGCCTGCGGTGTCAGCACCGCGTGCCGTCACAGCCCCGCCCATGGCAAAGCCCTTTTTGGCAATGCCCTCACCGCGCATGGCCAGACCGCCTTTAGCATATTTCTTCATCATGTCACCACCACCTTTCCTAAATTTCATGCCCTTGCTGGACTCACTGTAGTCCTTAGCGACGGACATGGGAACACCCACTTTCTTGGCAAACGCGGGGCTGTGCGCCGCCGCATCCATCAAGCGCTTTTGCTTCTTACTCGTTGCCGGCATCGACATCCACCTTTTTGCGGCGAACAATCTCAGAGAACGGCTTGCCAGTGATCATCTCTGCAATACGCATGAGCGTCCACACAGCACCAATCAAGCCGAAGACCGGGGTCAGCAGTTGCAGGAACGAACCAATCGCTGCAAACACCGAAACGATGTCCAGCGTGTTCTTCACTACATCAGTATGTTGCGCCATCTCAGCACTTCCACGCTCGAAGCGATTTGTTAATCCGAGAGTCCGGGTTTTTGGCAGTCTTCGAGCTGGTCAGCTTGCTCTTCATCCCCTCCATTCGAGCGCAAAAGGACGCCTTGCGTCCTTTGTCTTGTTTGGTCTTGGGGCTGGGGGCCGGAGGCTTGAGGTTCATGCCCTGCGCCTTCGCAGAGGCACGCCCCCGGGCGTTTAAGCCGCCCTTGGGATTCTTGCCTTCTTTACGCTGCCAAGCGGGAGACGTTGCCATCTCAGTACATCTTGCACTGCTTGTTGCGGGCCATGCCCACACCACGCGGAGCCACAGAAGACGAGGGCTTCTGATAGTCCTTGCGCGGGGTCTGCTTCGGACCGCCTTTGCTCATGTCCTGCTTTTGCGCACCGGGCTGCACTTCGCCCTGGTATTCAGGAATCGCCATTTTTGCTGCACGTCCCATGATGGACTCCTTAACCGTAGATAAACGTGACCGAGGTCACGTTCGTGAGGGTGAGATAGGGGTCTGCTTCAAACCGTACACCATCATTTGGGATGAGGACATACAGGTAGCCGGTAGCAGAGCTGACAGGAGTGTCAAACTTCAGGAGTTCTGTGCCCCCCGCCCCGCCGTCCGTAAACGACACGGAACCGGCGGTAGCGGTCAGCAGCGCGTACACCGCCTTGATGCGAGCACGAGGCAGACCGATACCGGTTGCACCGGTAGCGGTCATCGTTTTCGCTCTTACGTCATACTGAAAGCCCATGGCGGACTCCTAATCAGGCCGTGCGGGTGAACACGTAGGCCGTTGCGCTGGAGAACATGATGGTGAAACGAGCAAGGCCAGTTGCACCAGCAGCGATAGTCAGATCACCAAAGCTACCGGGGGTATCAGCAGCAGCCGACGACAAGATGCCGTTGGTAGCAACAGCAATCGTCACGGTGCTTGCGCCAGCAGTGTTGTCCACATACAGGTCCATCACGGTGCCACGAGTGGCACCCAAAGCCGCGCCCAGCAACGTGCCGGTGGGCAGGGTGATGGTGGTGGGCGAAGCCGAAGTGGAGGTGATGTAGCCGGTGATAACCTGTGCGGCAGTGGCGACGGCCGTAGCGTTAATTGCAGCGGTGCTGGGATGGTTCTGGTCAGTGAAAACCAGATTTGTAGTGGTCAAATCCGTCACACTGGTGCTGGCACCAAAGGTGCCATTGACAGTGACCGCGCCCGTGGTGGAGCTGATGGTGACGGATTGAAAGCCGTTCTGGGAACGAACCGGGCCGTTGAAAGTGGTGCTTGCCATGATGATTCCTCACATGCGAGTCGCGTAGTAGTCTGCATGTCGTCCGCCGGGTCGGTCTACTACGCTCGGGAGTCCCGGGCTTGGCACAATATAACCCAAAAAAAAGGGGGCCACAAGGGCCCCCTTTCACGGTTTTTGGCGATTTAGGCGCCAGGAGAACCGTAGATGCCGCGCGGGTCAGACCAGCCGAACGAATAACGCTCGCGGGCCTTGTAGCGCACGTTGCCGGTGTCGAAGTCGCCTTCGAACGCGGTGCGGATGGGCGAACGCTGGAACATCTTCAGACCGTTGGGCGCATCGGTGATCAGGAACCATGCGTTGATGTCGGTCAGGAAGTGGTTGACAGCGTAACCCTCGGGGATCAGGCCCATGGACTTGATCGCGTTGATGTCGTTGTCGGCGCTGTTGGTGCGCAGAGTGGACTTCATCAGTCGCTCAGCGGTGAACTGCAGTTCCTTCGGAACGATCATCTTGCGGGCGGTCAGAGCGACCTTCAGGCCACGTTCGTCCGTGAACGCTGCGATGTCGATGATGCCCTGTTCGAGAGAGGTCTCGTTCAGGTCAGCAGGGACGGCAGGGCGGTTGGAGAAGTCAGGGCCCAGAGCGGTCGGGTGAGCGGTAGAGCACAGAGCCACGCCGTCGCCGCCAGCATAAGCACCGCCGGTGAAGGCGTTGTTCAGCACGGAGGCACCCTTGACCTGCTTGGTGTTGGCCATCGAACGAGCCAGGGCCTTGGTGTAGCGAGCCGACAGACGGTCGTAGAGGTTGTCCTCAACGGCCTCTTCGGTCAGCGCGAACGCCATGGCGATGGTCTCGTGGGTGTAGCGAGCAGTGAACGATTCCAGAGCGGTATCGTATGCCACGCCAGCACCTTCGGTCTTCACCGGGGCAGAGCCGAAGCCGGTCAGCATGACCTCTTCTTCGAACGCACGATCAGAGCTCTCGATGGAGAAAATCTCCTCGTGCTCATTCTCGTAGCGCTTGTACTCCAGACCGAACAAAGCGTTCAGTCCTGGCTCCAGTTCTTTGACAAGTTGGGAACGGGTAATTGCCATGATTGAACTCCCTTAGTCAGCCTGAACACCGACGCTGCCGTACTGGTGTTGGTTGAGTTTTACAACGACCACTGCGTAGTCACCCAGAGCATTGTCCGGGGACTCGTAGAGGCCAACGATTTTGAAGGTCAAGCCCTGGGTCGTATTGATCGAAGCCGAGGACAGCGAACCGTTGGAAACACCAGTGGTGGTGCTGCCAGTGGTGGACGCGGTCGGATCAGCGTTCTTACCAATGTTGGCCTGAGTAATTGCGCCATCAGCCTGGACCAGGAACAACTGGCTCGGGTCATCCAGCACTTCGCAGGCGATGATGCCTTGAGTGATGTTGATGCTACCGGGGTAGTAGTTTTTCCAGGTGGGCTTGTTTGCACGGGTGGGATCATCGTACTGCACGCCGTTGAACACGCCGGTGGGGGCGATGTTCGTGGATGCGTCGTACTTGACAACATAGCCACCAGAAACGGTGACGAGATCGCCTTGATAAATCGCCCCAGCTTGGTTGTCGGCGATCTGGTAGCCGTACTGCTTCTGAGCGCCAGTAGCAGACAGGTTACCAGAAGGACGCAGACCAAAAGGCTTGTTGGTGTTTGCCATTTGTAGCTCCTAAAAGGGTGGAATTGCCAGCTTTGCGTTAGGTGGGCTGGCGGAACGTGGTGCGCGAATCCCGCTCGGGGGCTTGAATTCGCATTGTAGAGTGGGCGTTCTCACGCATCATCTCGTTGTCCACTGCATGCAACTGTTCCTGGGCCTTGCGGCGGAAGTACACGTTGCGCTCCTCAATGGTTTCCTTGGGAATCTTGGCGAGCAAGAGTCCGCCCACAGCAATAACGCCAGCATGTTTGCCGTCGTCCATCGTGGGAAGCATGCCGTGGTAATCCTCCGGCACATCCTCCAGGCGCACGAGCTCATAACCTTCGCGCAGCTTGGAATAGACGTTTTGCTTGTCTTGGAAACCGTTGACTTCAGAGCGAATCCAACGGTACTCATAGCCCTCAGGGGCAGGCGGCGTGTCAAGACGGGAAGGCGGAGTCCACGGCTTGCGGCGTGCTTCTTTTTCACGGGTTGCACCGCTACGGGCAGCACGGTCAATTTTAAGTTCGCTCATCGTGATCACTCCTTCACATACTTGGCATATTCCTCAAGAGGAACGCCCAGCTTCTTTGCAATAGCAACCTGACTCGGCGACAGCCGGACAGTACGGCGCACACTATTCATTCCCGAACTACGGGTAGCAGGAGCAACAGCCGGTGCGGAACGCTGTTGTCTGGGGGGTTGGCTGGACGATTGCTCGCCCGCGAAGTGCTTGGGAAATTCATCCCGAAGTCTTCGATCCAGTTCAGTATAGTAGTCGTCAGAAGACGGGTCAATTCCCTCTTCTTCAACTAATTGTTGATGAATACCCCACGCTCCGTAAGTGAGCATGCGGTTTTGACCAAACCAGGGGTTCTTCTCCGCCCACGCCTCTGCCCGGGGGTCCGGAGCAGGCTTAGGTGCCTGCGCAGGCTGGGCCTGCTGGGGCGGCTGATAGGGCTGGGCAGTTTGCTGGGGCTGGGCCTGCTGCTGGTTTTGCTGACCCTGCTCCTGCAGCCACTGGGCCACCTGCCGCTGCTCTTGGACCATGGCGGCAAGCCGCTCCTGGGCCTCAATTTCAGTGTTCAGGTCGTTTTCTTCCCGGGCCTTGACGATGATCTGGCGCAGGGCGGCCTGCTGGGTATCCAGGCGGGCCTTGGCCTCGTTCAAGCGGCTGAAATCGGTGCTGACAAGCTTTTGCTGCAGTGCCTGGGTCTGCGTCTGCAGCCCCTTGGCGTACTCCAGGGCAGCCTGTTCGCGGCGCTCGGCCTCGCGCATGCGCGCGGTGAGCTTGGAGATGCGCTTTTGGACGTTGTCGTTGACAGCGTCTAGCTCATCTTTATGCGCCGAAGGCTCCTCTTGCCGGGCGGGAGCCGGTTCAGGAGCGGCATTTTGGGGCTCGCTGGATTCTTCTTCCGGGGGCGAGAAAGTGACGTTGGTGGCCTTCTCGTCCTCCCCAAGGTCAAACTCTAGCTGGTCGTCGTTGGTCACAATTGCCATTTATCACCTCACATGTGCAGGATGTCTTCTGGGTTTTTGATCGTCGCTAGGATTTCATCGTCATTGAGGATGCGGATTTCTCCGCCATCAATAGCCATGCGGGCTCCCGCGTACCGACCAAAAATAATCCAATCCCCCTCTTGGCACCAAGGGCCGCCGGGGAATTTTGCTTCGTCCTTGTAGGCCAACGGGCCAACAGACAGGACATAAGCACAAGTGGTAGTGAGCTGCTGGCGCTCGATGGTCTCATTGGCCAGCTCGATGCCCCCTTTAGTGCGGCGCGCGCCCGCGTAGGGCAGCACGATGACTCGCCAACCCGTCGGACGGGGCAGGCGCTCTCGCATGCTCTCGGCCTGCTCCATGTGGGCGGCCTTTGCAGCTTCATCCGCGACTTTTTGGGCAGCTTCAGCAGCGGCGGCTGCCGCTGACTCTTCCGCCCACTTCTTCTCCAGTGCAGTTGCTTCCATTTAGGTCCTTTAGAGGTCTTTGTTTTTGGCAAGAATGCCTTTGATCGCATCCTCGACAAACCGATACCCCTCTAGGCGCCCCATAAGAAAGCGGTACTGCTCCATGTCCTTGACGCCGCCGCTCATAAGCATTTGCGCGGTGTCTTCGCGCAGCCTACGAATGGCAACCTGAACATGTTCAGCGAATTCAAGCATGGATTTCTCCGATGAGGCAGACACTTTCCCTGTGCCTGAGAGGGGTGCTGCAATTGTGCAGCAAAACTACGCAATTTTCACCTTATTGAAGGCATCTTTCCGATAAACATAGTGGACACCGGGCGAAAGCTTCTCACTTTTGTCCTTACTGGGGCCTTCCCGCCGGGGGCGCGGAGGCCGCTTGGAGGTTTTGGAAGTCTTGTTGGCGGACGTTCGCGACATGCTGCGCTCCTTGTAGGTCGATATTTGCGTAATCCACGCCGGTCTTGGCTTCCAGCGTAGCCTCTTTCAGGCGCAGGTTGGCCTGATCGTCGGCGATGTCCGCCTGGGCCTTCTGGGCGTCCAGGGTAAGGCGAGCCTGATCCACAGCGCCGCGCTGCTGGTCGCGCTTGGCCGACTGATCCAGCTCCTGCTTCTTCAGGGCCACCAGGGGGTCTTCCTGATTGCCGGCCATCTGCTCTTGCATCTGCTTCATGGCCTGGAAGTTCTCGGCGACCTTAATAGCCACCATGGCCTCGCGCTGCAGGGCCGAAACCATGCGATCCGGGTCGGTGCCGTACAGCTTGAACAGCTCGACTTCCACGTCCTCTTCGGCTTTCAAGCGGATGTGCTCGAAGCAGTGCTTTTGCAGGATGATCGCCACGTTGGGCAGCGACCCCACGATGGGCGACATGCCAAACATCAGGTGCGCCATGATGTGCGCATCGTGCTGCTGACCAGCAAAGGCCTTGAGCGGCGAGCCGTCCAGAGCCTGGGCGTTCTCGCTGGCCGGGTCCTTGGGCTTGTCCACGTTCTGCGTGTTCAGAATCTGGTCGATGTCCCGCACACCGATGGCCTCATACATGCGGCGGTAGGCCTCATACATGTTGTGCATCTGCGGGGCGCTCTGAGCCAGTTGGAGCTGGGTCTGCGCCATGGTGATGCGCTGCGCCACCGAGAAGATGTTGGGGTCCGACACAGGCAGCACATCGATGCGGTCATCGAAGTCGCGGCGCTTGATCGTGCGGCTCTCGCCGGGCACCGAGTAGGGGTACTCATCGGGCAGGTACTCACCAAAGCCCTCGGCCAGCAGCTTGAACTCGATCTTCTGGCTGTAGTGCAGGCGCTTGTGGATCGAAGACATGACCGCGCTGCCCTTTTCCAGCAGCGCAATCGTGGTGCCCACAGCAGCATTCTGGTTGCTGTCGCCCACCTGCATGTCGGTGATGCTGGCTAGGCGGCGGCCAGAGTCCACACAGAAACCCAGCAGCGAGAACAGCGTCTGGCTTGGCTCCTTGTAGGGCAGCGGCATCAGAGTAGACGCAAGGTCCGCGCCGCCCGCGTCAATGTCGCGGAACTCACCCGGCTGCAGCGGCACATCGTCGTTCATGATGCGCGCGCCCTTGGCCTTGAAGCCAGCCGGTAGGTTGACCAGCGTGCCGGCGTCCAGCAGTTGCTGCAGCGCGCCCGTAGCCGTCTTGGTCAGGCCACCGACCAAGTGCAAAAAGCCAAGGCCATAGGAGCCAGGGCCCTGCACGAGCAGGTAGTGGACGTAGTACTGCTTGCAGCGGTACAGCTCGTCGCCTTCTTTCCAGTTGCGGCGCACGCCAACCACTTGGTTGGACACTTCGTCAATCGTGACGATATACGGCAGCTTGATACCAGTGGGCTCGCCCTTCTCATCCTTGTGCTCAAAGCCTGCAAGGTCCAGCTCAATGCTGAACTCCAGCATGGTGATTTCTTCGGGCTCAGTGGTGGCCTGAACACCGGTGGTGCGATCCATCTCTTTTTGGATGGTGCTCTGCGGCGTCTCTGCGGGCGTCGAAGCCTGGGCCGTGTCAAGGTACTGCCCGCGCAAACAGGCCTTGTTGTAGGCGTTGACCGACATGTACACGCGGTGGATGATGCGATCACACTCGCTCATCACCGACGAGCCCTTGTAGGGGATGTACAAGTCATCAGGCGTGATCAGCTTGCTGACCATGCGCTGTCTGTCTTCGTCGAAGTAGACCTTCTTGAACGCCGAGCCACCGTAGCCCACGTAGAACAGGAGCTGGTCGAACTCGGGCGTGTACTCCTCCATCACCGTGGTGATTTCGTAGTTCATGAAGTCGCGCACGCGGTCCGCCTGCATCAGCTTCTCGCGCGTCTCCTTACCCAGCACCTGAGTGCGCACCGGACCACCTGCGGGCATCAGCTCCTTGAGCGCCTGCGACTGGAACTGCACAATCGATTCGGTCAGCAGCGGGTGCTGCACGCCAGCGGCGCCCTTGAACGGCTTGGTGCGCTCCTCAAACGAGAAGCCCAGCATCTTCAGGCCCTTGCCGTACTGCTCTTCCCACTCCTTGCGCGAGGACTTGTCCGCCTCGTACATCACCATCAGCTCAGACGACAGCGTCTGCAGCACCGACGGGTCCATCACCTCTGCAAGGTTGGTGTCAAACGGCACCTCTTGATCATCTTCTCCCAGCGTCACATCAACACTGCCCGTCTCCGGGTCGAACTCAATTTCGATATCCGGCAAGTCCTCGACAGCGATGTCTTCGACTTGTACGTCCAAGTTGCCGGAGGGCAGGTCGTTGTTTTTCTCGATGGGCATGTCTAGTCCTTACAGATACTTGCGGTTGTCGTCGCGGTGGCGCTCAACCATGCCGCCATGGGCCTTCTTCTCAACGCCAAGAACATCGTCTAGCGCTTCCTGTAGCAGTCGAGGGCCATCTTCCTTGACTATAAACCGAGAGCCTTCGTTTTTCTTGATGATGCTGTTTTGCACCTTGTATATTGCTTCCATAAACGATTGGTTGTCCACCCGCGCAGCGCCGGTATCAAGCCGGTTTGACACGGCGCTGTAGACATCCAGCGCAGAGCTGTCCATCATGTTGATCCCGTCTAGGTTGTTCACCGACTCCAAGGGAGTCTCCCTAGCCAGCTTCTTAATGTAGTTCTGGATGTCGGGAAGAACGGGGGAATCTTTTAGGTCCAATCGATTGTTTGAGCCTTTTAGTTCCGTGATGGAGACCGTTGTAGGGTTGAGCTTTGCCCATTTTTGGTATTCGGGGGTTTTTGCAATATCCCCATAATAAGCGGCGCCGGGGTGGCGGGCTATAAAGGCATCATATTCTGCGTCATGCAAGGAAGACAAAAATCGATCCGGATTTGCCTCCACCGTGGCGAGCGTCAACTGAGCCTTAGGACGAGCGTCTTTGCCCATCAATAGATGCAGGCGGTTCTCTCCACTGCCTTCCGAAAGGGCGTAGTTGGCATTTTTTGTACACCAGCCGCCAGCGCAGCCCACATCCTGCACGATTTCTCGAATTTCCGGGGAGTCCTGTGTGTCCGGTAGACGAACCCAGGTGTTCCCCTCTTTCATTTGTACTCTGTCTAGACGACTGTTTTTGATGATCGCTTCTGACGCTGCCTGCTGACGGGCCTTATCCGTCCATTTGGTGTAGGCTGCCACGCGCTCAGATGCCTGCGCAGGAGACAGGCCCTTTAGCGTTTCGTCAGAGAGCTGATACTCTTTGGGGATGGGGACTTCCCTGCCATAGACTCGGAAAACTCCGTTGCTATTACGAATAGCTTCCATGGTTTCGACCATTTGAGGCAACTGCAAACGGTCGGTGACCTCTTCCCCCATCAAGTCATAGACGCGAGCTTCGGGATTAGTCTCCATCTGCGCGCGCAACGGTTCACGCAGTCTTAGAGGACTGTCCACAAAGTCGCCCACCCGAACAGGCTCGACTGACATGTCCACTTGGTTTTCAACGGCCTTGCCGTAAGGCGTAGTGGCTTCTCCCTTTGGGTTAAACCCTTCCCCTTGCCGCACATACTTTAAAAAGCTGCTGTCGCCGCTATACGCCTTTGCCGCTTCTTTGTCCGGCAGGAAATGCAGAGTGCGCCCCTGTTCGGCTGCTTTGACAAACTGGTCTTCCGGAGACGCCATGTCGCGGCGCATGTAGCGCCCCAACTTCTCCACGACCCAGTAGTCCAGAGGGCTGTCCATGGTGGCGCCAATTTGCGACTCCAAGTAATTCTCCACGGCGTCTACGCGATCTGTGCGAGAGGGGCCTCGGCGGAACTTGTCCGGGTGATATGCCGGACGCTCCATCGTGAACTCGCCGCCCTTGGGTTTGACAGCATAAGAGGCGCCAGGAGCCACCAATTCGCGGTTGTAGGTCTGGAAATCCTGCAGCATTTCCTTGGCCGCGCGGCTTCCGGCCTTGCCAGCAGCGATTGCACCGCGCACAGGAGCGGTCGGATTGACCAAAGCGCCGCCAAGCTGGCCCATTTCGTACAAAGCACGGGCCGTTGGCTGCGTCGGGGGCTCCGGACGGATGCCAAGCCGCGTTGCTTGCTGTTTTAGCCACTCCGAACCGAGGATCGGGGTCGGATTTGTGTACCCAAACGGGCGCATGACCATGGCGGGGACGTCCGCAAACACTCCAGCCACGTTATACGGCGTCTCCATGAGGCCCTGCAGCACCGCATCGTTGACTTGACCCGAGGACAGCGTGATATTTCGCCCAATTCCGGACCTCGAAGTCCGAAAAGCGGGGCGAGAAGCCGCTGCGATCTCCTCCGGAGTCGGTTCGACCTCTCCGCCGTTTGAAAAACCCACTACTTGCTTCAAAAAATTCGGAATTTTGACCAATCCGGTCGATTTTTTGTTCGCATTGCGCTGCGCAAGGTCCAAAAGAATCTGAAATTCGGTCGCTGCAGTGGCATCAACGTGCAGCGGGGCCGAATCCTGCATGTTTTTGCCCGGGGCAAACGCCCCTACCCCGTGCCCGGCGATCTCTTCCGGGGAGGCGCGATACCCTTTGTTAAACGAAGCCCAATCCGGGTTGACTTTGCGGGCCAACTCAGTGCGTTTTTTGCCAGAAACAAAGGGGCCACGCCCCACCATCTTGTCGTAGGCTTCGGTAAATTGGTTGCCCCCGCCAAACACACTGGACTGCTCACTGGCTTGTTGCCCCATCTGGCGATCAGCGGCGTGCGCCAACTCATGCGCCATCAGCGAAGGGCCAATAGCTGCCATGACCTCAGGGTCCTTGTGGACCGTGATAGTTCCTCTTCCCGCCGGCAGCCGCAAAGCGGTGAATACGGCATTGGTGGGCTCGGGCAGTTTTTTCGCCTTGATAGTGGGCATCGCATCACGAGTGGCGAGGTACTCCTCCATCAACCGATAAGCGTCGCCTTTGCGGGCCTCATTTTGCAAGCCCTCCAGGTCCACCTCGCCCCCGTCGGCGCGCTTGATCGGGATGCCGTACTCATTCTTGCCCGTGGTCTTTTCCCGAATGAAGCGCGTCACCGGGTTGGTCTCATACGTGTACGAGGGCAGCGGCGTGTGCGGGGGCAAATCCCGCGCATCCAAGCGCGTCTGGCGCAGGCCGGTCAGCGCATCGTAGACCGCCATCATCTGCGTGTTCGGAAACAGTTTGCGCATCTCCGGATCACGAGTGAGGGACTTGCCAGTGGTCTGCTCCAGCGCCGACAGAGATGCCAACTGCTCATCAAAGAACGGCAGCATCGCATCCCGACCATACTTGGCTTTCTCTTCCTTGACCCGCTCGGGCGTCATCTTCAGATAGCCGCTGGTCATCGGCATCCCAAAGAACTGCTCCAACTTCTCACGGTTGCTAGAGACGTTGTCCACAAACTGGCGAATCGGAGCCCAGTTCTTATTGAGCAGGTGATACGCCCGATACGACTGGTCCGTGCGCTTGACATCAGGCCGACCCAGAATGTCCCCGCCACGAAAGTCCAGCGAGTGCTCCATCTCATGCAAAAGCGTCTGCTCGCGCTGCGCGGGCGACTGATCGCGAGCAATCTGCACGACGTCCGGCGCGCGACTATCGACCGCGCCAAATATGCCCCGGGGCATGTTCACATCCGCAATGAACACACCCGGATTCATCGCCTCAACATACGCCTGCTGCTGCTCGGGCGCACGGTACGGCTCGCGCCCCACCAAAGCATCCGTGCCCTGATGGAACTTGACATCATCGGACACCATCTCCCCACCGCCGGCCATCCGCTGGGGCGCCTGTACAGGCGCGCGGGCCACGAGCGAAGACTCATCCCAGTTGATCTGCGACAGCGCATTCTTGGGTTTGTACTCGGCCAGCATGTCGGCAGCGCTCTTTTCATCCGTGCGCGCCTGCCACTCCTCACGCGAGAGCGGCTGACCATCTTCCTCTTCATCGCCCAAGAACGACAGAGCCAACGCCGCTTGATACCCCGCGCCCATGTTCTGGGCCGCCACCGGGGCAGGAGTTGCACGCTTGGGCGCACCCGCAGCAGGAGCAGGCATCGGGGCCTGAGGCGTGGTCGGCGCAGGCTGGGCCGTGGGCCGCGATTGAGGCATCCCCATCTTCGCATCCAACACCGCAATCAACTCCCTGGCACTCTTGTCCTTGAGCATCGTCGGGTTGGCCTTGATCGCACGCTGCGACAAGAGCTCAGAGACAGGGGTGTCAGGGTTGGCTGTGAGTAGTGTCTTTGCACCCTGGGCGCCAAGGAAGTGAGCTGCGTAAAGCTCCGTGGGGCTTGGATCACGGCCAAGAGCAGAGCGAAGACTCTTTGTGTTGGACTCCAAAATATTGAGGCCCACACGAATATTCTCATCCGGGTTGTTCTTCTGCCCAGGCTTTCCGCCAAAATCTTTCCACGTCTTATCGACGACCTGAAACAGGCCCTGCGCACTCGAAGTCTTGGCCTTGGCCGACGGGTCCAGCGAACTTTCTACCTGCGCGATCCGCACAGCAATTTCAGGGTCCAGGCCACGGGCCTGCGCTTGTTCGCGGATTTTGTCGATCAGGTCTTGGGCCATGGTCCGAGGTCCTCGGGACGGGAGAATGCGTCCATTGTAGAAGGCCTAGCCATAATACTCAACGGGGCTGTTGTCAATCTCCCGGTCATCTTCCTCGTCCGTATTGAGGCTGATGAAGTTGCCCTGACGGAACCGGTGCCACGCCATGACAGCGGTATCGACTTGGTCGTCGTTGGCTCCGTTGGGGAAAGCAGCACATTCCTCGACCAACTCCTCGGCCCACTCCTTGCCCTCTGGGTACCACACCATTCCCGATTCAAGGATCGGGGCGACAGCGTTGGCCCGGCTGATCTTGTCCTGCCCGGTCTTCCTGCCGCCCGGGGCGTACATGGTGACAGGGATGTTCAGACGGCGAAGTTCCTGCTGCAGCGGGGTTCCCGTTGCCTTGGCCTCGATCAGGACGTTGTCCGGCCGCCAGTACTGGTACTCGTCCTTTGCCACACGTTTGAGCTCCGGGAAGTCCCACCGGCCCTTCCTCACGTTGAGCAGGATCAGGTTTGCCCCAGAGTCCGCGTCGGGGTAAAATACGCCCCAGGTACTGATGACAGAGAAGTCGGCCGTCTCCTTCTTAGAGTAGGCGGTGTCCAGGCATTGCAGGATGTACTCGCAAGACGGGGGCTCGTCGTAGGTCCACTTGCGCCACCAGTTGCGTTTCAAGATTGCACCCTCGTCGTTCGTGGGTTGCTGCTGCCACTGGGCGTTCCACTTCTTCAGACCAATGGAGAACTTGACCTTCTCCAGTTCGTCGATCTTCCAGTACTCCGGCCAGAGCGGGCGTCCGGATGGGAGAATTGCCGGGAACTCCAGGACCTCCCACTGGTCGGCCTTCAAGTTACTCTGCATCTTCAAGAGGCGCCCGGCCGGGTCGTCCGTCTTCCAGCGGGTGTTGATCAGGATGATCGCGCCGCCCGGCTGCAAACGCTGACGAGGACCGGACTCATACCACTCCCACGTTTGCTGCATCGCGGTCTCGGAGTTGGCATCCTGTTCGTCCAAGATGTCATCCAGCACGATCACGTCACCGCCTCGGCCCGTCATCGCACCGCCCTTACCAATGAAGAACGCTTCACCGCCTTGGCTCGTGTTCCACCGACCGGCGGCCTTGGAGTCCGCTGACAGGGTCATCTGTGGGAACAACTCGCGGTACTTCTCGTCCTCGGCAAGGTTTCGAATCATCCGGCCAAAGCGCTGCGCAAGTTCCGCCGTGTGCGAGCCGACGATGAGCTTGGCGTCCGGGCGTTTGCCCATGAGATACGCAGGGAACAGGTAGCTCCCAAGCTGGGACTTCCCGTGCCGGGGAGGCATGGCAATGATCAGGCGTTTGCACTCGCCAGACACGACTCGGTCCAGAGCCTTGGCGATGCGCCGGTGGTGTTCCCCGACCAGCATTTCAGGCCACACGTATTGGCAGAAGTCGATGAAGTTGCCCGTTGCGCGGTCCTGGGCTTCCAGCAATTGCAGCCGGAGCTGCAGCCGCATCATCTCTTCTTCGGCGTCTTGCGGAGTAGTAGGTTGGTATGACATGGGCCAGGTTTTCGAATTTTTATAAATATACCCCTGGTTTGCGATTTAAGAAACAAGGGGGTAGGTCCAAGTTCTCAAAAGGTTTTCCTATGGCAAAAATAGGGCTACGGGGCCGACGCCTCAGCTTCGGCCCGTTTATGGCCCTCCCGGGGTAACCCCCCGGGCCCTGTGGGCTTTGGCGGGCGGCGGCGGGGAGCGGGCTGAGGGCCAGGGCATGCATGCCCTGGCTGTTGGCTATCGGGGCTCGCGCCCCGATAGCGATAACTCACTGGACAGGGCTGGCGCCCTGTGCTGCGTCAGGCGCTGGCCTTCTCTGCTTTCTTGGCGTCGTAGGCCTCGCGGCTGGCCTTGCCCTGGGCCTCGGCCTCGGACTGGGTGACCAGTTGAAGGCTCTCGAGCCGGACCTCGGCGCTGCGGTCCGTAGCGTAGTACACGCTGCGGCCGGCGTCGATGAGGTACTGATAGTCCACCGGGGTGAGGGTGAGCAGGAACCCGGCCAGTGCCTGGATGTCTTTGGTGCTCATGTTGTCGGGGAGCACGAAGCGGTTGCCGTTAATGGTGATGACTTTGGTCATGGTCTCTATCCTTTCTAGGGTTTGCCTGACCGGGGCCCCCCGGTCAGTGCTGCAATTATAGCGGACATTTTGTCCGCTGTGCAAGAATTATTTTAGAGGCTGATGCTCACGGACACCTCGTCACGGATCACGCGGCGGACCGTGTCGTAGACCTTGTCGCGCAGCGCGTCCGCGACCTCGTTCTCGATGTCCAGGTTGTTCTCCACCCAGGTCTCGATCTTGTCGTCCAGGTCGGCCTCGTCGTTGAGCCACTGGTCGGCGCGCTCGTTGAAGTTGTCATCGAGCCAAGCGCAAGCCTGGGAGGAGATGTCCTGGGAGAGGGCCTCGGGGCTCAGGCGCTCTTCGAGGGCCGCGATCCGCGAGCGCAGCGCGCCCAGGTCGGAGAGGTCGGGCTCCTGGGCGGGGGCCTCGGGCCAGACGGCGGCGGCGGTGTTGACCACCACCATGAGCGCGGTCCAGGCGGCGGCTTTGTTGCCGCCCTCGAAGGTGTTGATCAAGTCGCTGGCGTAGGCCAGGGCCTGATCCACAGTGTCGCGCTTGGCGAACATGTCCAGGGCGTGGGGCTTGAAGGGGTTCGTCATCTCTATCCTTTCTAGTCCGGGGCACCGTGCCCCGGTCCGACAATTATAGCGGACATTTTGCCCGCTGTGAATACCCTACCGCAGCAGAGGGATAAGGGCCACGGCCAACAGGTACAGGGCGCACGCCCAGGCGGCGATCGTGCTCATGGCCGCCCCGCATAGCGAAGATCGAACCAATGGCCGCGATCCGACAGGGTCACGTAACCCCGCCACCCGCCAAAGCAATACTTGGCGTCATCCCCGGACCAGAAAAACCGGTCCGAGTCCGCCCCCTCACCCAGGCGGTCAAGCATCCGATTCGCAAGCTCACACACTTCCTGGGCTTCGGCCGCGTCCGCCGGTGAGGGCAACTCGAGCCACACGCGCAAAGGCTTTTCTTCCATCGCTCTATCCTTTCTAAACGCCCGGCGCACCACGCGCCGCAGCAGCCACCATTATCCGCCGCCCACGGGCCGCGTCCAATGAATCATTTTTATCGGGGCCCGGGCCCCGATAGCCGGGGGCCACGGCCCCCGGACCGCGCGCCACGCGCCACGTTTGACGCGGCAAGGGCCAGGGACCAGGGGCCCGGTTTACCCTGGCGCAGCTAACCGCGCGAGGCCATGCATTTTTTGCATAATTGCCCTCGATAGCCGGGGCCTATGGCCCCAGCAATATCGATAGGTTAAGACAACAGTTCCAGGGCGCGCGATTTCAGGGCAGCGCCGGTGCCGAAAAACGCGGATTCAAGGCGGGTATTCGCGGAGCGGCCGCGCTCATGATCCACCAGTTCGGTAACCGAATTCAGCAGCGCCCAGCGCGTACCGGCCACGCCAGGGATATCCGAGCCGATGGCCTTACGGTTCTGGAATAAATCCATGATTCGCTTGTATGCCCTGGATTCGGTCACGTCCAGCGCGCCGGTATGGTACGGGCGCAGCAGCTCGCGCACGAAAATATCCGCATCCGTCGGGGTGATGGTTTCCCCGGCCATGCGGCGCGACTGGATCAGGAACCGGTCCCACGCATCGGCCACAATGCCCAGGTCCTGGCGCACCCGGTCCGCGTCGAATCGCTCGGAGTGCAGCACGCGCACCGTCTGATCCTTCGCGCCCAGGGCGGCCGTGATGGTGTTATTGCATACCACGCGAATCGTGGTGAATTTCGCGACGGTGGCCATAGTGCCATCGTAGGACGTGCCCAGCAGCAGATACGGCCGGACGGTATCCCCGCCCAGGATATCGGCGCCGGCGTTGACTTTCGCCAGTGCCCAGATACGGCGGCCGTAACTCAGGGCCCCGGCCGTCTCCATCTCGAACCCGCCGATTTCGGCCAAGCGCGACATGAAGCCCATAACGGCGGCCGGCTGTACCACGTGGTAACCGTCGGACACTACCGCCAGGGGCGCGCCAGTGTCGGACCGGTGTAGGACTTTGCGGCCCTCGAAGGCCTGGGGCTCGCTCGCGGCATCGGAGCGGAACAGTACCGGGCTTTCTTTCACAGTGTAGGCTAGCCCCGCCTCACGGGTCCACTCTTCGATTGTGGCGCCAGGGGTGAGCTCTTGCCCCAGGCCGTGCCAGGGCTTGCGGCCGGCGTATGCGATAGCGGCCGTGCCGGTGGTGGTGTCGATCATGTGTGCCATTTTCTCTATCCTTTCTTAAGGGTTTGCCTGGGACCGCCCGGCCCCAGTGCTTCGCATTGTGCCCGAACAATAGTCTATTGTG
>Ga0181343_1000400_pt1 | contig 19256 bp, 7 predicted proteins | sample Su13VDMLBSD_FD_130110 | JGI IMG/M metagenome (GOLD analysis project Ga0181343, IMG submission 130110) | Freshwater viral communities from Lake Michigan, USA - Su13.VD.MLB.S.D | ecosystem: Environmental > Aquatic > Freshwater > Lake | place: USA: Michigan | collected 2013-07-15 | reverse complement strand
TGGGTCATTACCAACAGGTAACGCTACTGGTGCTGTTACGGTCGTTACTAATAATGATAAGACTGGCTACTCGTTAACTCAGACATTTCCTACTAACTTCTCTACGCTTGCCATTACTGCTGGCGGTGCTACTACAGTTGGCACTAATAACGACAAAACGGGTTATGCATTATCGGCAACGCAAACCTTCAACGTTACTGGCAACATTACTGGCAACTTGTCTGGATCTGTTGGTTCAGTAACTGGAAATGTAACCGGATCAGTTGGTTCTATTGCTACAGGTGGAATAACAACAGCGTCATTTGCAGCTGGTGCTATTAACGCTGCTGCCGTTGCGACTGGTGCGATTGATGCTGATGCATTAGCAACAGATGCAGTTGAAGAAATAGCAGATGGCATTCTAAAGAGAAATCTAGATAGCTCAGGTAATGAAGCGTCTACTACATCAAGTGGTAGAACTGTAAGAAATGCGTTGCGTATCTTGCGTAATAAGGTTGACGCAAGTTCAGGAACGCAGGTTGATGTGTACAATGAAGCGGACACATCTGTTATATGGTCCCAAGCGATCACTACAAGTGTAAGCGCTGATCCAATTGTAAAGGTAGGTACGTAACTATGGCGAATACAGCGTTTCCAACGCATAACGAAGGTAAGATTTTAAATCTGTTATTACGAGGTGCAACACTCGCACCACATACAGGCGCACTATATCTGGCGTTTTTAACTAACAGCACTTCTGATACTTCACTTGTAGAACTTGCTCCCGCTGGAACTTATACAGGTACAAATGGTCGTGTTGCATTTTCCGGAGCTACACAAAATCAGTTTACGAAATTCGGCACGTCAACAAGTACTGCAGCTGACACAGCTGGATTAACATCAGACGAAACGCGATTAGTTAATCTTAATCCAATTACATTCACTGCATCTGGTGTAACTCATAGTGGTATTGTTGGCATTGCTATCTGTTCAACACAGGCTGTAAACACAACTCCATCGGCCATGGCACAGGATACAAGCGTAATTCTTTATGGTGATCTCACTGGCGGTTCGGTTACTTTAACTGCTGGTCAATCCATTACGTTTGCAGCTGGAGCCATTGTGGTGTCCTTAGACTAGTTTAATGGCATTACCATTAGGCGCTGGCTACATAACAGTAGCTTTTATCGCTGCAAGGCTTGCAGCACCAAGTACTACTACGTCTGGTGCAGCAAGCCTTAATGGCGTTGCGTCTCTTACTGCTCTTCCATCTATCCAAGCATCATCATCCATCGTTGGTATTGGAAGAATAGATGCGGGCGTATTATTTCCAAGAACATCTGATGTAACGGGAATTGCAAATGTAACTGCATCTAGTGCACGTGTTGGTGCATCTAATGTAAATGCACGAGCAACTGTAGATGCAATTGGTACACGCGTTGGCACATCCAGTGTCAACGGATTTGCAAATCTTACTGCTGGTATTGGTTTTGTACGCACATCTGATGTTACTGGCAAAGCTACATTAACTGGTGCTAATGCCTACGTTGGCGCATCTGCTGTAAATGGTTTTGCAAATGTAACAGGTAACCTTGCGTTTGTAAGAACAGCGGATGTTATTGGCATTGCAACGCTTAATGCTACTGCAACTGGATCCGCCGGATCAAACATTACTGCATATGCAAATCTAACAGCAGCAGTAACTATTAATCGTGGTGCGTCTATCACAGGAATAGGCGATGTTACTTCTACTGGAACAGTAACGTCTGGCGTATTAGCTACATCTACAATCAATGGTGTTGCTACACTTAATGCATTACGCGCTACACAAGTAGAGTCTAGTATTATTGGCATTGGATCGCTGACAGCGCTACGCGCAAGTCAACAGCAATCCAATATAAATGGATTAGGTAACGTATCTGCACTACCGGCAAGTCAACAGCAATCATCGATTGTTGGAATAGGTAACATTGCTGGTCTACCTGCAAGTCAACAACAATCTACTATTGTTGGGTTGGGTAATGTCTCTGTTACTGGCACTATAGCCAACCCAATTTACGCAACCAGTGATATTAACGGCATTGGTAATATTACTGGTGCTTGGCAATATGGTGGCAATAGTGTTATACGTGGCATTGCTACAGTTGATGGTTATTCAATTAATCCAAATAACCCAGCTATACCAAAATTTGCAACAATCAACGGCAAAGCAAATCTAACAGCAACTGGAATACAACCATTATTATGTGAGTGCCCACCTTGGATTCATGCTGACACTACTGTATGTGCATGGGAAGTTGATGACTCCGCAATATGTAGCATTCAGTCTACTTCTTCTGGTGCATACCCTCTTCCGTTTACGTTGCCCGTGTTTAGAATGCATATACTTGGAAACACTGTTACTTTAACTACAACAAGCACGTCTTTGTACGAAACTGACGAACCTGTATGCGTTGATTACAATAATGTGCCAACTGATGTTACTGTATATCAAGGTACAGCTAGTCTTGTAAAATCATTTAAACGGAGTGGATGTAACTAATGGCATTACGACAAGTCTCAAATAATCAGCAAGCTTTTACCATTGGTGATCGTGCATTCACAGGTATTGATACATACAACCAACCAAATAAGCTTGAGCAAAATTACTTTCAGTCATTACAGAACTTATTTGTTTATGGCAACGTGTTGCGTCCTCGCAATGGATGGTTGTCGGTATGGATGAACCCATCAGGCCCAAACTTTAATTACACTACTTCTAACCCAATACGCGAGTTATCTGTACTTAAAGATAGCGGTCAGGCAAGTCGATTAATATTTGCTAGTGGCACAAATATCTATAGCTACGATACGTCGGCATATTTAAGCACACCTCTTACTACAGCGAATCAGCCAGTTATTCTAAACGATCGTTGGACAGGAACACCAATTAATATTGGTTCAGCCGAGAACGTCCGTATGGTTAAGCACGGGCAGTACTTATACGGTGCTAGTGGTGGCACACGCCCATTGTTTCGCGTACGTATGAATGGCTCATCTGTTGAAGCTGAGAATGTACCGCAGTTAGCAAATGAACAATTAAAAAACATCAAGCCACTTGCAACCACATCTGCATTAAAGGTGATGGCAGATCCACAGATCAGTAGTACTTATACAACTCCAATTTTGACTACCGGATTTAGCACATTAGATTCCTCACTATTTGCAAGTGTAGTTACAAATGGCAACTTCTCTAGTTCCACTGCGTCTGGATTTGGGCAATGGAACTACAACACGACTGATGTTCAATATATAACTAGTGGCACAAAGACAGTTGGCGCAAACACATTTAATACGTTTGCCAATACAGCTAAAAACCCACAGGATATGATCATAACAAGGGATGGAGCTGCAACACAGAGATGCCTTAAGCTTGATCAAATTCAAGACTTCATTTACCAAGATATTGATATACGAGCAATCAACTTAACTGATGACAGTGAACCATTTACGTACTCTGTAATAGCTGGTGCATTAGATACTGTTGTTGTAGCAGCTGGACATGGTTTATCTCTTGGCCAAAAGATCAAATTCCAAGCAGCAGTCGGCGGTGTGTCTACAACAACAACGTATTACGTAAGCACTATTCTTACGTCTACAACATTTAAGGTCACTACTGATAGCACGTTGGTTGGAGCTGCGTTCTCTTTCTCTGCTGCACAAACGAACCAGCAATATAAGGTTGCTCGTAACTGTGGCATGTATGTAGTTACGTTGTACTTGTGGAACGAGGATGATCTAACTAACTTTATTAGTGGCAACACAATGGACGTACGTATTCAGGGAATGAAGAATACGGCAACTACTGCCTTTACAAATACGAACTTAATTGATGGCGCAGAAGTTTACTACAACTGCCAGCCGGGTGCTGCACGTACAGCAAATGACTGGCAGAGATTTGAGATTCTCGTTGATTTCCGTGAGTATGACAAAATCCTTACTGGTATGCAGATACGCATATCAACAGCTTTTCATAGAGGTGGAGACAGTTACGTTCTTCTTGAGGATGTTGCTATTCATCCTGTTAATAGTTCTGTTGCTATAGCTGCTATCCAAGATGATCCAAACAAACTGGCTAAGTTAGTAGGTAAACAGCAGAACACTACGTTTAATGCAACTGCTCCAGTAGACCAATATGCAAGATACTTAGCAAACGAATATATCAAGATTGATCTTGGGGCCAACTATCAATTTACGGAGACCGAATCACTTAGTATCCGTGCATCATTTCCAGAAACTATCAATGCTAGTGTTCCACCGTTCAGCCTTGGATTTAGAGTTGGCAGTAAAACTGAATGGACTGGTCAATGCACATATGACAAAGAGCAAGGGTATCTGACATTCCAGTTATTCCCAGTTCCGCAAGCTCACAGAAAAGATGTTAGGTACTTATACTTCAGAGTTGACTACGACCTTACAGACTTAAGAACAGATGAATGGTTTATTAGTTTTGGTGAGGTTACAAGGCAGGGTGCATTAACGCCAAGCAGTAAATACACCTATATGTATACTTTGTGGCGACCCTATACATTACCAAGCAACCCTACGGCAACAACCGGAAACGCATGGGCTACACTACCTGAGTTTCCCGGAGCTGATGGTTTTGAGACAGGTCCTACACAGTTTAGTGCAGATGTCATTATTACTGCAGCTGTAAACCAAGTGACGTTGCGATTGAGTACATCTGACCTGCGTAGGCCGATTACAAACTGTGAATATAAGTACGCATTGATATATCGCAAGAACGTGCTCTTTGGTGACAACGTGCCACGGCTCATTGCCGTTATCGATCTAGATAGCGGAAATGCATACTCTGACGGAAACAAATGGACTGGTGCCACTGCTACCATTACTGATGCTGGCACACGTGAAATTACATTTGTGGATCAGGTTCAAGATTCCGGGTTACTATTTGACAATGGCGCAGGAACACGTGGTTATAGGTTTAAAGAAGGACGAGATCAATTCCCACTTGGATGCGACACACTAGCGTCATTCAATAACCGGCTGTTTGCTGTAAAGCAAAATACTATCTATGCCTCATGGGCTTTGGATAGAACAAATGAGTATGGTCTTTACACAACGGAGGTTCCAAACTCAGCTGATCCAGAGGTGTCATTAAAAGGCGCAAGCTTTACTATTAGTAGTAAAAATGACGAAGAAAAAATACAAGCAATGCATGTCATCAATGGAGATGGAATGTTGCGCGACAATAGCACGTCTAGTGCGCTTGCTATCATGCGCGAATACAGCTTGTACTTATTGACTGGTGACAATCCACTTAACTTTGCAAGTCAAGGTTATTTACAAGGTCAGGGGAATGGTCTAATTGCTAAACGTGGAGCGTGTACATTAAATGGTCGTTTGATGCTAACGACTAGTTCTGGCATTGCTGAACTTACTGGCACTAGGCTAAGTCCAGTTGGTTTGCCACTTGAAGGCATTCTTAATATGCGTAGCCAAGACTTTAGTCCATCAGGAACATTGGAATATATTCGGGCTGAAGCTTATGCAGATATTGTTTTTGCTGAACATGACAGACGGTTATTTGTGTTAGCTCCTACGGTTAATGAGACCTCGTCGCAAACGTGCACAAGATGCTATGTATACGACAGCCGTAATAAAGGTTGGGTGAACTGGACTAACCCAACAGCATTTACAAGTATTGTTTCGGTTGAAACATCTGATGATACACAAGAACTATATGCTGGTGGACGTGATGGTCGATTGTATAGATTCCAAGGATTTGCTGATGGGGTTTATAGTTCTGCTGCTGGAGCAAGGACTCTAACTCCAATTAGTTGGAACGTCATTTCTAGAGCTTATGGCCAGACGTTCGCTGAAGGCAGTATGTACTATAGCGCAAATAAGATCCACAGTTTAAATTTACACGTCAGTAACGAATCAGCTTCAACCATTGCACTGGATTGGGGAATACGTGGAATGAACAATGTTGCAACTACAGGAACTTATACATGGCCAGCAAATACTGAAAAGGTTGTGTCTTTGAGGCAAATATCACGATCTGCCGATAGACAGACATTCAACGTAGAGATTACTGGGCAGACGCAAAGCTCATTTTTGTTTCATGGATTTCACGTAACTACAACCGAAGGTAACACACCGAGGAGTTAAGCCATGCCAATCATTTCCGGTATCACTCCTACAGAAGGAGGTAACAGTTTACCCCCAGACAGAAAATTGCGAGGCCCCGGCAAAACTAATGCTGTGTTACCTATCTCTAATTTTCGTGGCACGGAAACTGTTCCATATACAGCAAGCTTTGCTGGCAACTACTTTGCTAACGCTGCATTTACTATACCCATAGCTCCTTCTATCATCTTATGTGATGCAACAACTGCGTCGTTTGTAGTAACACTTCCTCCAGCTGGAAGTTGTTATGGCAGATATGTCGAATTAATTAAAGTTGATTCATCTGCAAATACTATTACGTTTACGCCTACAGGATCCGATCTAGTTAATTACTATTCCACGTGGACTGGCTTAACTAAACAATGGGAGACTGTAAAGTTTTTGGCTGTGATTGATACTAATAGACAGGCGCGTTGGGTGGTAATGCTATCTAAGCCTGTTGTGTAGTAAACTGGAGGTACTATGGATCCCGCAACACTAGGTCTTATTGCAAATGTAGGTTCTCAATTTTTAGGTGGCCTCGTGAAGAAGCGCCGTAATCCATTTGAGTCCGAACAGTACGCTGCTCTAAATAAGTCACGTTCTCGTGATAGATACTTTGACTCTATGCTTAAACGTGGCGAGTCAATGGCTGCTCGTTACGAGCCAACTATGCAGAAGATGGCAGACATGTCTATTGAGTCTGCAACAAAACCACTGACAAATACAGACATCTTCAAAGGTGTTGGTCCAGCTGCATCATTGCTTCAACAACAAGGCGATGCAGCACGTGCATCTGCAACTCAGGCTGCTACATCTCGTGGATTAGGCGGTGGCGTTGCAGCTGGTATGGGTCAGTCTGCTACTAACGCAATTAACTCAGCCATCGCTGGCAACATTGGCAACTTTGCAAGCAATTATGAATTGTCCGCGCCACAACGATTAGCACAAGCACAAGGTATTGCTAGTGGCATGTATGGTCAAGGCATGGGCTTACAGCAAGGTGCTATGGCTGGAAGTGATGCCAATATGGATCGCCGAATGGCTATTGGCAACCAGATCAACCAGTTTAACCAAGCAGCAGACGATGAAGCTAACGCAATGACTGCAGCTTTAGGGTCTGCTGTTGGCGGTTATTTCGGTAATCAGGCAGCGCAACGCAATACAAATAAGCAATTAGCATCACAAGAACGAATGCATAACGATTTTCTTGCCAAACTTGGAAGTATTGGCGCAATTGGTTATATTCCTAATAGTGGTTATGTTCGTAATACCGGACTTGGCGCAGCAAATAACAAGTACAACGTAGGACCAATGTAGGTGAAACCATAATGGCTAGATTTAACCCACAAGCTTTTTTAGCTGGAATGCAATCATTGATGGCTCCGCAACAGCAAGCTGAACAACAAATTGCACAAATGCGTATGCAACAGATGGATAAAGCCCGTGAAAATGAGGCATTATTAAATCAACGTATGTTGCAGGGCAAGCAACTTCAGATGCAAGAAGCTGAGAATACACGTGCTGGTGAACGATTTGCGCTTGATAAAGCAGCTGCAGAACGGCAAAAAATTGCAGATGAACGAGCTGGCAAAGCAGGTGACCTTGCGTTAGCCCAGCAAAGGACAGGTGCCGCCGAGGCATTACTTAAACCAGTCTCTACTGCTAAAGATAAGTTATTAGCAGCTCGCACAAAATACAATGCTGCTGCAAGTAGGCCACAAGCATATAGTCGTGCTGATTACACAAAGATTGTAAATGATTTAGTTGAAGCTCAAGGCGCATACAGTAATGCATTATCTACACAAAAAGGATTGCTTAAATACGTAGCTCCTGATCTAAAGATTGATGACACCTTGTTTGGTACTCCTGAAACAGACATTTCTCCTCTTACTTATAACGATGCGGTTAAAGCATTACGTGCCGGTGGTGTTACAGGAGGCGCTACAAAAAATATACAGAAAACAGATGCTGGCGTAGGAGCAGTAGATATTGAGGCACCTGTTCCACAAGAACCAGAATTAGCAAAACTACAACGGATGACTCCGTTTGACTCACGGATACCACTAGCTAGTCCAATTGCATCCGGGCCTGTTGAACCGGGATCCATGGCGCGTCCAGTTGGGCCGATGCCGGAAGTTAATTTAGATCCAAGTACAGTAGATGCATTGTCATTATTAGCACCTGCAACATTAGGCCTTGGTGTAAATGCGCCAGCTGGTATTGGAGCAGTGGCTCCTCCCAAGACTGCTGTCAAAGGTGCAAAACCAGCCGTGAAACTTGGCAAAGATGGCAAGCCACTACCAGCTCCATATGTACCTAAGCCAATGCCTCCACGTCCTGTTAGGCAACGCGTATTCCCAGAGCCAGCCGAAATGATTTTGGCTGCCGATGAGGAAGCTGAAGCATTGAAAATTGCTGATGCGTATAAAACACATGTTGTAAATACTTTTAATATTGATCCATTGGATGAAAATTTTAATGAAAAATATTATCGGTTTATTGCCGATCCAGATAGGTTTAAAGCGTTTACAAGTAGATTCGGTCGTGAACTTGGTATTCGATTTCCGGAAGCTGCATCATCTATCTTAGCTGCAGCAGAAAGTACTGTCTTAGGTGAGTTGGGTAATCGTGCAGATGTTCCTACTGCATTACGTGCAGCCTTGACTGATGTAGCAACAAAAACTGCTGGATTGCGTGAAGCACGAGATGAGGCTGCCTTTAAGAAGACAATGCGACCTCTTACAATTGAAGAAATGCAAGCTAAGATCAAATACTACGCAGGTGGTGGAGCGAGAGGTGCAAAAACAGATGATCCATTTAAAGGAATAGAGGGGCGTACAGCAGCAGCCCGTACGTATGGACAAAGAGAAATAAGTGAACTGGATAGCATTATTAAAGAGTATGAAGGAGCATTAAAAGTCGGCAAGAAAAATAGTCCTAACAACTGGAAAACCTATATATCCAATCCTGCATATAATATGTATGGCCAACAACAAATTGTCAATGAAGCTCGTCAATTGAAAGCAAAAATTTTGACACAACAACAATTTTTACGAAAGTTGATACCAAATAAGGAGCAGTTTTATTCAGCGTTTATTTCCTTTGATCCAGTATCATCAATTAGGAACACAGAAATCTCAAATCGATTACGAACAATAGTTTCAGAACAAGGTAGTGGTTACGCACCATCTGATAATGAATCACCGGCAGTAAGCCCGACAGCAATGCCAGATGACCCAACGTTTTTGATGCCTTAGTAATAGTTTTTGGTACATGGAGTTTTAATATATGGCAGTAGATCCAAATCTTAAGAGATGGTTAGCAAACTATGACACAGCTCGCAAACTTAAGCGCAAGGGTATGCGACAGATGTCAGCCATTATTAATAACACCCCATCTGTTTTAAATGAGGCTCGTAAAAGCGGACTTATTGATGATCGTGGATACGGCGAACGCCTAGCTGATTATCAAAAAGCACTGTCATCTTTGTCTAAAACTCCTGTCACACGAAACGGAATTGCATTAACTAAGCCAAATGGTAAACCACTCACCCATATTGAGTTTGTTCAACAGGGTGTCTATAAGCCATCTGGTGATCTTGAAGGTGTGCTTGAATCATTAAACCAACGCCAGCAAGCCACTAAAAAAGCATTAGTAGAAGCTCCAGCAAATCCTATTGTTGAAGGATTTAAACAAACAGCTGATTTAGGCTGGCAAAGTTTAGTTGGTGGTTGGAAAGGTATTCAGAATCAGAATTTAAAATATGAAGCATTAGGAGATACGAGAGAAACGGGTGAGGTTGATGAACAAGGAAATAAGAAGAAAGAAATCCGCCCATTAATTTTTGGTGCTCCAGCCGACTTATTAGACTACATGCCAGCAGAAAAACTAGCTGAGCAAGTACAAATGCCAGAAACAGATACCGAAGCAGTTGGCGCGGAAATCGGAGCTGGCCTTGTTGATGTTGCATTTAACCCAGTTAATATGGGGCTACTTAGTCAGGCTGGTGGATCATTATCCAAGGCAGCAGCTAAGCGTGGCATTAAACCTATTTTAGGTAGTGGCGCTGTTCAATCCTTGCCTGTTATCGGAGGAATAACTAGTGCACTTACAAAAGATCAACGCTATAACATTTTTGATCCTTTGTCAGCAGCATTGGCTTGGCAACAAGATTCTCCGTTAAAGTCTCGGTTATTAGAAGCAGAATCTGTCCAACGACAGAAAGCTCCGATGGCACGTGCTGGTGTTAATGTTATTGGTAATGTTTATCAAGCTGGCGCATTTGGTGCTGATGGATTTTTAAATGGAACTGTAAAGTCTTTAAAGCAAGGTCGCGATGCTATTCGCAATATCAAAGCCGATCAACTAGCAGTTAAAACTACGGCAAAACAAGTTGGCCTACCAGCATCAGCTGCAGCTACGCAATCAACTAAGTCAGTTATCAAATCAACTCTAGATGCAATGGATGCATCTGGACAAATTCCATCAAATATTGGATGGGCTTTATATAACATAGTCCCTACTGCTGCAAAACAAATTGCATCACAAGTTAAACCTTATAATCCAAAGACGGGAGAAGGTTACGAAGCTCCTGATGCTGGTGAGTGGTTGCAGGTATTAGCTGGTGCAGCTATTTTAAAGCCTGCTGAAAACAGTATTATTGCTAAAGCAGCCGGGTCTGCAAATGAATTAACTGCACAAGCTCAATCAATTTACACGGCAAAGAAAGTCTACAACAGTGCTGTTGATGGGTTGTATACAGATCTCCCTATTCTTAAAACAGTACAAGATAGAACGGGCCTCAACAAAGATGAAGCTATTGCATATTTAAATTTATGGTTTGAAAAAAATGTTGGCAGACCAATTTCGTCTTATGCAGATATTGCTGTTTTACAAAGAATAACTGCACCAAGCAAAGACTGGGACCCACGATCTGGTGTGTCGTTTGAAGATTTTCAAAAAAGCAAATTTAATGCCGATGAACAAATTCAATTTGCGTTTGACGCACAAGGAAATCCGTCTTATCAAAAAATGGGTAAGATTCCATCTATTTGGGATGCAGGTTTAATTAAACAAATTCAAAACACCAAACGTTTTGATACAGATACACAAGATGCAGCTGGGATGCCTATTCCAAATAAGCATGATGAGGCTATGCATGAGATTCTAAGTAAGTCTGGTATGGGCAAATATAGCCGACTTACTGAAAAGAATCTTGCACGAGATAACGTTAAGACAATCATGGCACAGATGATTAAAACAGCTAGTCCGTCTAAGGAAGACGTATTAGATGAGGCTAATCGACGTATTCAGCGATTGCAAATTCCAGAAGTAATTACAGAAGATGAGAACGGCAACATACGCAGAATTGGATTAGATCCAGAGTTGTTATTTGCTATTGATATTACTGATGTTGATGCTGAAGCTGCTTTAACAATTGATGCAACAACTTCTGGTATGAAAAAAACAAGCGTTGACGTTGAACTTATTCCTAAAACAATCAAGGCTTTTAATAAACAACTGACATGGAATGACGTTAAAGCTGGTAGACGTTATTCCGTTAAAGGCTTTGATGTTGGCGGTGTCTACATAATGTCCCAGCCAATTGGTAGCCAAGACCCATCATCTGCAACAACTGTTTTAGTTGGACGAGAGCCGTTACAGAAAATATTACCAAAGGGCGAACTTGGAACTAGAATTCTGCAAGATATTGAAACAGCAATGACAACTGGTGGAAATCCTTTACAGGGTCGTGTTCCTACAGTTGTGCTTGATGCTGGACAAAAACGTGCAGATGTACGAGATTTTCCACAAAGTGTTTATGTAAATGGTCGAAAGTTTAATGCTAGATATCTTGGGCAAGAAGGTGATTTTACTTGGTTTCAGTTACCCTCTGGTGCAGTTATTAGACAAATTAAAGCAGCTAGAGCTGGAGCAATTATTCGCGACACACCACTTGCGCCACTATCTGGATTAAGTAGTAATGCTAGAATTTATGGATGGAGTGCTACTTTACTTGATCAAGCACGTAATACGATTCCAGATTACATGGATGTTTTACTTGATCCAAATGATAGCAGGTCACTAGTTCGTATTCATTTGACTGATGTTGATCAAAAGGCTATTAAGAAAATACGTGACAAATATAATTCCGAATTAATACCAGAGCAAAATAAACCTGCCCCAAACCCAGATAAATTACGTACAGATTACGAAGCAAAGATTAAAACTTATCTACTCAAGTTAAATAAACAGGGTAGCGATGAACCTACTACAAACTACTTAGGTATGGAGCAACCAATTAAAGTTGGTGATGTTGTGCTTATTCGTTCGTACCAAGAAGGTACTGATATGAAGCGGGTAACACCATTACGAGAAGAATCTAAAAGAGCAGTTGTTGTATCAGTGGGTAAAAATGGAATTGGCGTAAAACTAGCAGGTCGTTTTGATGATCCAACTTCTCTAATTCACAGTAGTTTATTAGTGCCAGCTGATGTCCAGCGATTAAGTACTGATGACGTATTTAATCTTGCAAATTTAGATGACGAAGCATTGGCTACTGCGCGTCCATTCAAAAGAGAAACAGCTGAACAACGTAAAGCAAATGAAGAAGCGCGAGCAGCTGATGAAGCTCGTCGTTTAGAACGCACTGAGCAACAAAAAGCAAATGAGTTTTTATCGCAAATTGCCGATATTGATGAAGTGTTTGCAGCAACTAGTGCTGATAAGTTAACTCGTGTAAGTTCGCCTGAAGAAGCTTCAGTTATTCTTAAACGCATACAAGATCGCCGTCGGTTAACTCCACGACAGTATGGAGATATTATTTATACTGCGTTACGTAACTCGACACTTGATAGTCACGATCATATTGTTCAAGCTGTTTTATCTGAACCAGCTACAGATGTAACAAACACATCCTCTGTCATACGTCAGAATGAAGCAATTAACGGATTACGCCGATGGCTTACTTCTGGTGAACTTGATGTTATTGCGGATGACGCTGCAGACGTATTGTTTTCTAACCCAGTTCCACGCACACAAGTACAACGTGAGTTATCTCTTTCCGATATCAATACCGTTGCTAATTACGCATTGCGCACATGGAAGTCCGGTAAATTAGAAACTCATGTTTCTAACGTGCTTAAGAACACTCGATCATATGCAGGGTTGACAGCAGAAACACAAAAGCCAATTGCTGAGCGAGTCATTCTACGTGTAAAGCAGATGGGTTCTATCGACGTTGGCCTAAGCGCAATATTACAAAGACTGCCTAAGCAAAATGATAATGCGTGGAAGTATGTAGCAAAACTTTCAACTGATCAACAGCTTGATTTACTTGTGCGATTAACAGAATCAGAACAGTTCTTTGATCCAAAGTCAGAAATGAATCAAAGCATTGAGGCGTTCAATACAGCTATTAAAGCTATAGCTGGCGAGCCAACATATAAAAGTATGCCAGCAATTAAGTCTGGGTCTTACATGGACATTGTCCGGACTACTGTTGATAGTCGAACTAAGGTTGCTCAACGAATGCTTGTTGACTCTGCCAATACGTATTCACAATCACGTGACCCAGCAACTATTGACAGCCAGTCTGTAAAGTATTTTGTAGACAACCTGCCAGAAGCCGAGCGAGTTAAGTTTGTCAATCGTTTACTTGGTGGATTATCTGATAGTGCTCGCGAACAAATTGGTACGTATCTTACTGAAACCACGAAGGTGTCTGGTGACTTATCACTTAAAGACCTTATTGAATTTGCAAAGGTAAATAAGTTGCGTAATCTTACGCAATTGCAAAATGCAGCCGATGCACTAGCACGTGGTGTTACAGCACAAATGGCATCTATTCGGCCAACACGTGCAAGCGATCTTGACACCGACACTGGCTTAGCTAGTTTTAATGAGTGGTTTGATGTATTAGAAGTTGATCCAGAATACTTTGGTAATAAAGATCTGCAGGACATGTTGCTTAGCAACAGAGAAAAATATGCGCAGGAATTAGAACAAAATGGATTTGGCGAGTTTATGGCCACATTCATTGACGATTTAACAAATGTGTTTAAGTCATCTGCTTTCCGACCTGAAGCTGTGTCCGCTTTAGCAGAAACTGCTCGAAACCAAGCTAAGAAAGCGTTTGAAGTTGTTACTGCTAATGAAGCAAAGAGGATGAGTGTTCTAGAACGCATTGACTCTGCCGATGAAGCAGTGTTAGTAGAATCTGAAACAGGTTTAGGTAATGAGCGTCAAACTGCACCAACAAGGCGTAGTGATTTTGCAGAAATGCAAGAGGCAATTACAAAGCTTGCTGAAATTTCCGTAGATAACTCTGATGCTCCAAAACCACCAGCAACTGTATCGAAAGATGACGTTGTTGCAATGCGTAAAAGTTTACGTGAAACAGCGCAATGGTTAAGGCAATATGGGAACACTAACGTATCTGCACTCGACTTTATACTTCCATTACCGGGTAAAGCACGTGGCGGAGCTGCATTCCTAGAAGGCAGCATTGCTGATGCTGCACGTATTGCAGGTGATCGAGAATCTTGGAAAGTTGGTGCAAACGGAGAAGTTATTCTTACAAAGTTTGGTGCAACTAACCGTGTTGGAATGGCCCAAGTATTTAAGAAAACATTGGGTATGCCTACAAATGCTGGTGATCAAGCACGGTCACTCATTGCTTCAATGGCTGAGGACTTAGCACTTTTGTGGGACATGAATGCACGTAGTTATGCTATGCGCGTCATGGATCATGAGTTGCAATTTGGAAATGTTGAAGCTGGTGATTTTTACGCACGTGTTTTACAGGCCGTACGTGATTCTGCAACAAATCCAAATGACGCTGCGATTATTGATCAAATCATAGACTACGTCAAAGCTAATAATACGTTGCTGGAGTTTGATTCTAACGGAACTCCTAAGTCTATTGTAAAGAGATTGTTCTCTGGTATTAATGGTGCATTTGGAGATAACCTCTCCGAGTTTCTGCAAACTCATAGACTTGCACAGCTCACAAATGATTTCTATACGATTAACGCCCGTCTACTTTCAGGCGGATCTAATCCAACTGACTTTACTGTTGGATCAAATATTCGTGGCGCTGAAGCATTTATACATCGAGTACACCCAGTGTCCGATGACGTTAGCCGTAATGTAGTCAATATGGTTTTGCATTTAAACCGAACAGGCAACGCTGGTCGCAATGCTTATGCACTTGCACACGAAGTGACGCATGGTGTTTATCACACAATGCCTTGGCAGCAAAAATATGAACTTGCTAACAATGCTTTGCGGTGGGCCACTAACAACTATAAACCACAAAGCAATAGCAAGGATGGTGCAATTCAAAGAGCATACAAGGCATTAAAAGCTGAAAAAGCCACAGTTGACGAAGCTAAAAAGTCAATGTCTGCTTCTGACTATAAGTTGCGATATGAGGTTGATATTGCAGACAGAGATAGCATCACATATTCCGATCCTGTAATTAACGAGATCGTAGTTGCATATCTTACGAATATGGCATTGTCATCACCACAAGTATTTGCAGGTACAGATAACTTTGCTTATAGCGCATCTGCCTCTTCTGCTTTCCGTAGCTTTGGCAATCGCCTTGGCGCTGCAATTCGGTTTATGAATGAAACACTGGACTATGGTGCAGTAGATGTTGATCGGTCTGGTGTTATTGCTAGATGGACTCTTGGTGGTGATTCATTTTATAACCGTGATGACAAGGGTCGCGTGTCTCATTCCCCACTTGAGCGAGGATGGCTTATTCGTTTAGCAATTGGCGATGAGGCAGAACTTGGTAAGTTTTTAACTCCTTTGACTGAATCACAAGGTGTATTGCGAACAGCTGGATCTTTAACTAAAACAAATAGAATTGATATTGCTGGGACACGATTTGCATCTGTTTTTAATAGAGCATTTGGTAAAAGCTATCGAGATATATCTGTAACTATTGAATATTTAGTCTATGCCCCACCAAGTAAGTATCAACAATCCGTAATCAATACTAAACTCGTAGGTGCAAGTCCAACAAGAATTGATGAAGGTTCGGACATTCAAAATATTAATTATTCAGCTATTGAACAAATAGTTGATGACGGTGTTAAAACAATTTACAAAGTCCGTGAAAATGGAAAAGTAGTCTCACGTCCTATTGACATGAATAAAGGTGACTTTGCCTATGTAGTGTCAATGAAGGATGGAGATAAAACATACAAGTTCTTATTACGACCGGAGGCGTTAGCTGGATTTGGTACTCGCGTATCAGGCTACAGTAATGAGGCTTTTTCAAAGCAGTCGTCAGCCATCATTTACGCACTTTATGGTGGATCAAAACGAATGGTTGATGCTTTATCTGGGCGTTCAGCTTACGATGATGTAGCAACATCAGAAGCAATGATGGCTGCAACGTTGAATTCAGATATTGTGGATGACCAAAATCCTCTGGGAGGAATGCCACGGGGTCAAGCTAAAAGCTTTGATCCGGAAGATTTTAGCGACCCTAATGTTGAAAAATCAGGCGTTAATGCACGACAGCAAATATTTAAAGACGGAATAACTAACGAGTTGGAATGGGGTAATGCTCTAATAGAGGGTTTAAAAGATGCCCAAGGTGCAGATGTCCGCCCACAATTTATTGCATTGCAAAATACATTTGACAATTTACGACTTGCATTATTTGGTGGATCTGCAGATGGTACGGCTTTATCTGGCGGTTCCAATAAAACTAATGCAACTTTTTACGGACGTAAAGATAGTAATGGATATCTTTCAACTCCTGAGATTTATTTAGTTGGAAATGCGCAAAGCGATGTACGCATTGGATTTCGGCAACAGATTGCCAATGAATTGCTAATATTAGCCGAAGGTGTCAATGCTGACAATGTAGCAGACGGATTAGCTAAAATGGCTAAGGCAGCACGAGAGTCAAAGGGAATACAAGACTTTACTAATCGCATGATTGGATTAGGTGTTGATCCAGCAGATTTAGATGCTCTGTTGCAATCACGTATTATTGACTACAGGAAACAAGGTGTAGTAACACCGGGTAGTAGAACATTTAAAGTTATTGATAACTACGCAGCTATTAAAGAATTGTTACAAAACAACTTACCTTTTGGTTACAGTGAAACAATTAATGGTGGCATTAACGGCAAACCTATTTTTGATTACCTTAGTCGTTTGACCCAATCAGATGACACTAACTTAGCTAATGTACGCAATCAAAATATTATTTTGTCGCACATTATGAAACGGTACATTGACCTGCATGAGCAGACTGGTGTAACGTCAATGACCGAGCTTCTGACAAAATTGCAAAGTCCTCTTGGTCAGGATTCATCCGTGTATCGAGATTTTGTATCTTTTGCTCAACGATTAAACGCTGATGCGGCATTCCGCGCTCGTGCTTTACGTGAATGGCGAAACTATGAGTTGGTTGATGTTGCACCAAAACGTGGAACTACACCATGGTTAATTCTGAGTGAAGTACCAGATGCGTCCCTGACTCCAGAGCAACGTGCTGCATTAGCAACTGTCAAAAAACCAGAAGGATTGAAACCGTTCTATGCTGTCAACCCAGATGATGGACGAGTTGTATTAGCAGAACGAAATCCAGTTGATGGCAAATGGGTGTTTAGTGATAGACCATTATCTAGAACTGATATTTCTGGTACAAGTTTATTTAAAGCAACATCTATGATTTCTGATGCAGCAGGTAAGCGTGGAAACTTATCTGATGATGAAAAATTATTTGGCGCTGTCATAAAAACTAAAGATGGTGAAACGTATCCAATTGAAACATATGTTTATCTAAGTCCACGTGATACGGATAAGCCTCACTCTGTCTTGCCCAAAGACTTCTTAGATCCTAAGACAAACTTGTTGGTTGGTGGTTCTGAATCGTTAATGACTTTATCGGCAGCAATGAAGGATACTCAAGATCCAAAAAGGCCAAATAGTCAGATTATTACTATTGCATTACCTCATAGAAATGAATATGTTGGTGGCAAGGTTGACATGACATCTAAGTTCCGAAACTTAAATGACATCCTGTCATCCTTTAAGACAGCAAAGCCCGGAGAATTAGTTACCCTTAGAACACTTGAAGTTCTTTGGGATGCTAAAGAAGATGCATGGCGTATTCGTGACCGTGGCATACCATTTACTGAGGATGTTGTTCAAAATAGAAAGCTAGGTCTTGGCGGGTTACTTTCAACAGATAAATCCAATACTGCCGGTATTTCTTTACCTGAAGTTCATATTGCTAAAATCTTAGTACAGAAAGCTCTTAGCGAAAATAGTCCACTTGCCGAAAAACTGCGAACAATTTCTGGTTCTGAACGAAAAGGCGCAAATGGAAAAGTTATTAGTAAGGGACGCACGGTTGCATCAAAAATGGATGATGCCGATGAAACGTGGGGCTTAACTTTATTCTCTAACGGATTTAGTCAGCGCGACATTGAAATGCTGCGCAATAATCCAAATCCAGATGACATTGGCAGATTAGTAAAAGAAGCAATGGAGCCAGACGAGGACGTTGACTTTATAAACCTTATTGATGAAGATCCAGACATGGATCCAAACAAGGTTGAAATTTCTGTAGATGCCAATGGAATAAACAATGTCCGTTCTGGTAGTAAGGTAGCAAAAGCTCTTAGTGTAGCAGCTCGTGGTAGTGAAATTGGATTAAATGCAATAGGTCAAGGATTACTTGAGGTTGATTCATTTGTGCGTGTTGCAAAGTTGTCTCGTGACTTATCTGCAATGGCAAACCAGAGCTACCTGAATGCTAACTGGCTTGGAGATTTCATATCACTTGCATCTGGTAGGAGACCGCCAATGATGACTAGTGTTGCACTAGCAATACTTGGCATGGCTCCGAACTTACCAAGTATTAAACAATCTATAAATAATCCACGTCACGCTTTAGCTCAAGCTGGCGATACAGCATTTGGTGATAAGGCAGTACACCTTGCCATTGAAACTGTATTGAATTTCGTGCCTGAGTTATCTCTTGAAGATATGCAAGCATACGGATTAAGCCTTGACTACTTAAAGCATTTCAATGTCGCGCTGACTAAATCCGTTAGAGAATAAAG
>Ga0181343_1000399_pt1 | contig 19348 bp, 19 predicted proteins | sample Su13VDMLBSD_FD_130110 | JGI IMG/M metagenome (GOLD analysis project Ga0181343, IMG submission 130110) | Freshwater viral communities from Lake Michigan, USA - Su13.VD.MLB.S.D | ecosystem: Environmental > Aquatic > Freshwater > Lake | place: USA: Michigan | collected 2013-07-15 | reverse complement strand
CCACCACCAGTATATTGAACTTCGGCTGGGCATGTTACATGATGCAAATAAACTTCACCATCAATAAATGCACATCCATTAATTATAGTGTTTTTAGAAACACCTAAATTACAATTTACTACTACTTGATTTGGACATTCCAAATTCATGGAATCTGCTTTAAGAGATATATTATGGTCTGCTCTTAAATTAATATTACCATTACCAGAACTCATATTTAGTTCTTCACCAGCAACAATATTCATTCTTGCATTAGAACCTATTCTGGTATTGCCTAGGGACGAAATATTCATCCCACCAGCACCTACACTAAGATCATATTTGTTAGCAACATTTAACGAATATGTCCCACAAGGAAATCTAGTATTTTCTACTTCTTCTGTATAGGATACAGTTTCATTTTTTACAAATGATCCTTTTCCTTCAATTGTTACTGCTTTTGGTCTAAATTCACCTTTTACGTCTTTTCTGATAGGAGGAAAAGTATTTACTACAGCACCAATAGATTCATGTTTATCTTTTTCGTAAGTAATTAATTGATTTCCACCAGCTTTAATATTACTTTCAATTGGTATTAAATCTTCTGCTACTTTTGTTAGAACTTCTCCTTGATTAGTTTTATCAAATTTTTGTGTATTAGTTACATCAGCCATAAAATTATATTTAAGATACTCCTAATTCAGTATGTTGAATTTTTTTACTATATTCAGTAGGATTCATTCCTTTTAAATGATTGGTCCAATTTCTTACTAATGTTAATTTAACTGGATGCTTATAAGTTTTATTTGGTCCTCCTTTTGAAGCACCATCTTTTGTCGGGTCTTTAATTACTCTTTCTTTTTGTGAAAATTGAGATGCATGAGCAAACGCTGGACCAGCAGTTTGTACCCATTCATCGTAATATGTTTTATTATCTGGATCACCATAAGTCATGTGATGATCACCACGATAGTGTTCATGTCTATCACCCAAAACTATAAATGCACTATCTCCTTTAATGGTATGAAATTCATTTTGATTAGTTACAGTAGTTTTATTTTCTACATTTACTTCAGCAGTTAAATGATTTCCTATTTCTTGGTACGAACCACTATAATGAGAAATTTTAATTTTTTCGAAATCGTCTGTTTCTACGAATTCTATTGAACCTGCTTTACTATTTAAAACCGTTTGTCCAGTAAAGAAGAATGGTTCGCCATCTTGCATGTTTTCTGACCCAGCAGGATAATGTAAACTCGGATTAGAACCTTGTGGATTCATTACACTATTCCAATCAGATTTATCAAATACATATCCTATATAGACAGGACGATCTAGACTTCCTCCTTCGAAGAAAACCCAGACTTGAGCACCAACTCTAGGCACAGAAAACATTCCTTTCGTAGCATTATTAATTGGTGAAGGAGCTAGTGATTCATTATAAACATCACACATCCCCGTTTTATATCCAGTATCAAAACTTCCGGGGACTGCATTTGTAGCTAAACAAGCTTTTGGTGCAACACTTTCTCCAGAAGGAGTTATACTTTCATCTCCTAAAATCTCTCTAAAATCTCCACCTCTATGTCCTTCTCCTACTGTAGCAACTCCAGATTTTGCATCAAAAACACCAGCAGTTCCACCCCCAATTAATGGAGCAGCTTGCTCTGCCCATATTAATACTTCACAAAATTTCTTCAATGCTTCTTTATTAAACATTGTATTAATATTATCTCCTCCAACAAATCGAGCACCATAAACATCAGGAGATAATCCTAAATCTCTTGCTAAATGAGATGTAAATTCTGGTATTGCTATTTTAACTCTTCCTCTTCGTTCAGGGTCATTATTTTGCATTACGATTCCTCTAAAGAATCCGTAATGTTTTTCTTCAAATTTATTTCCCATATTATGTTAATAATTTAGTTTGTAATTGAGCTTTTTCAATAAACTTAGTATGTTTGTCTATTCTTTTAGCTAATATACCATCAACTTTAAAAGCTTGTTTTGATACAGAATCTGCTATTTTTCCTACATGTTTATCTACATTCATTGCTACCTTTTTACTAACTTTATTAATAGCAGATTGAGCTAAACAATTTAATAAATCTGCACCCATAGTAGAACAGTTTTGTTTATCTTTAAAATAATTATCCATATTAGTTGCTCTATCTAATAAATTTTGAGTATCTATTAATACCGAAGTTATATCTAATATTAATTCTTGTATTCGTCTTATGGGTGACAATACAGAGTCAATCATTTGATTTACTCTGTTATAAATTACTTGAGTTACAGAAGTAATTATAGCATTTACCATTGCTCCTACTGCCAATGCCAATCCAGATAATATGCTTGCTGGACTTATGATTTTGCCTACAATAGAATTTTTAAGACACATCAATCCATTTGATGCTGATATTAATCCATCTACTGTTTTATTTACTGGATTTAAAAACCCAGTTTTAGCACGATCAAATAGAAGACCCATATAATTATTTACTGTATAAAACAAAAAACCCCGCATTAAGCGGGGTTTTTATTGAGTAAACTACGATTAAAACTCTACAGCAAATCTACGTCTTTCAATTGGTCCACGATTATTAAATGTCGGAGCACCAGTAGCAGATGGCTGAAGTGTAGCACTAGCACCAGTTACAACTGTAAATAAAACAGTACTACGATCTTCTAAATAAAGAGCAAAAGTAGAACCATTATAAACAGGATTAACTTTAATAGATATATTAGGAACTGTAGTAGCTACAGATAATGTAGCAGTTGCTGTTCCGGCACCAGCTATTGCATTATATAATACACCATCAACAACTTTACCACTATAAGTGGCATTAGTTGTCATTAACACTACAGAACCATCAGCAGCAGTTAAGCTAGGTCCGATCATTGGAGGAGTATCTGAATTTACATTATAAACAAAGCTATCAAATGTCATAATAGTATTTAGCTTAAATTATATAACTTTTACAGAAAAAATAGATAAATACTCATATGAATTTCGATGAATTATATGACTATATGATGCTATTAGAATCTAAATGTACTAAAGTTACAAAGAAAGCACATTCTACTAGAAAAGGAAAGAAGTGGACTAAATGTGCTCGCCAACCAGATGGTAGTATTAAGCGTATACACTGGGGTCAGGCTGGTGTGCGCGTAACCGGAAAAAGCGGTAATACAAAAAGAAAGAAGAGTTTTAAGGCGAGGCATGGCTGTAGTCATGCTAAAAAAGGTTCTGCCAAGGCAGCCGCTTGCTCGGATTGGCGATAATTATTCTTCTTTTAAAATATAAAAGTTTTTATGTTTTGAATTTGTACCATCCTTTTTAATATTATTATAAGTATTTCTCAAATTTCTATAATCTAAATTATTTTCTTTACAATACTTGAAAATTTTTCTAGTAATTGTAATATCGCCTTCTGGTGAAACTATAGTATATGTTTTAGATCTGGATTTGATTTTCTGTGAATTTATATTTCGATGAAATTCTAATCTTTGTAATTCTAATTCTTTTTTCTTAGTATCGTCATATTTTAATTCGTAAAGTTTTATATATTTTGATACAAGATTTCTACTTATTTTTAATTTATTAGATATATCTTTTATTAATTCTCCATCTTTTAATAGTTTTTCGATGTCTTCTTTATATTTTAATCCTCTATTATATGTATTTTCTTTCATGCCTTTTATTTGTTTTAATTTACTTTGTTCGTAAAAATCTTCTCCATATATTTTTTTAATTTCATCTACAGAAGGAGGTTGCGTTCCTCCTTCTAATACGTTACATAAAATACCACCGTTTATTTTTCTCCCATATTTTTCTATTAATATTTTTTCTTGGATTAATGCATCTTCTTCGGATAAATCATTTAATAAAATTGTTTCTTTAAAATCTTCATTTTTATTTTGTAATGATTTTAATTTACAATACAAAAAATAATTTGTTATTTTATTTGCTTTAAAATTTTTTCTATGATTATACATTCTTCTATCTCTTCCTTTTCCTATATAAAAGCAGTTTTCGCTTTGATCAAATAATCCATAAACATAATAATTGTTCATGTAATTATTTACCAATCTCTACATGCATTATTTATGATTTATATTATATTATAGATAAATAATAATTATAATGAATAAAGATACCAAAAATATTTGGAATGCTTATAAGTTACTAACAGAAATCTCTAAAAGAGACATGGATTTAGTAAGATATGATAGACCTGTAGAGGAATTACCATTTGATAACATATTTGGTGATAAATTAAGAATTGTACTTCCTATTAGTTTAGGTGAAAGTTCTGATTCTTTTTTTGATAGTCTGATATTTAATATAGAAGGAGCTATAACTCTTGATAAATTTAAAGCTAAATTTCCAAATATACTTAAATTTGTTAGATTTGATTATAAAACAAAAAAAGCTATCGTAAGAATACAAACCCAAATGGGTGAAAAAGATAGAGAAGAAACATTAGCTTCTTTAGTTGATAAAATGTATAAATGTGATGTATTTCCTAAAGATTATAGAGACAAAGCTATAAAATGGATTGAACAGAATGTAGCTCAATTAACGCCATCTGCTTATGTAGTTTTATCTAGATCTGTTATAGATAATTTAAGAATGTCGGACATCTCTGGTATTGAATCATGCCATTCTCCCGGTGGTGGATACTATTCTTCTTGTTTATCAGAAGCAGCAGGTGGTGGTGTTATTGCATTCGTTATTGATGGTGGAGAATTAAAGAAAAAACAAATAGAAAACATAGAAACAGACGAAGAGATATTTTCTGATAAAGATAGATCAGTAGAAGGTTTAGAAGCTACTTATCGTCTTCGTATGAGAAAATACTATAGTAGTCCTACTGGTTATTTCGTATTACCAGAAACAAAAGTTTATAAACAAAGTACAAGAAGTGGAGTAGGTAACTCTGTTAGAGTGCCCGGTTTAGTAGAAGTTCTTATCGATTTTTTAAAATCAAAACAAGAATTAAATAAAGAAGACTTAATACAATTGTTTACAGATAAAGATATTGTTCGTAAAGGAGGAAGTTACGAAGATACAGCAGATAGTTATTTATTTAATCAATACTTTGGTGGATCAGATTTTCGTGGATATATAAATCATGAAGAAGAAGAATTAGATGAAGAAGAATCAGAACAAGCTCAAAACGAAAGACGTTATGAACAATTTCAACATGAACTTGCCGATTTTTATAGAAGATCTGGTGTAAGAGAAGCCCAACATGTTAATAGTAGTTATGAGGTAGAAACAAGTGATGACGGTGATTATATATATTATTATGCATTCGGATCAATAGAAATTGATTTAGATGATATATCATTAGTAGATGAATACGATGGAACTGATGACGAATTAGATGATATAGAAGAAGTAGAACAACTTCGTAATACAATTATCGGTAATAATAGATATAGATATGAAAAAGTTACCGAAAGAAAGACTAAATTTTATAGAGTATTATTTAGTGAATTAGATAAAATAGGTATAGATAAAGATGACGTAAGAAGCTTTCATTATACTCGTAATGGATATACAGTAAAAATGTATGAATTTTTATCTGATTATAATAATGATGATGGTATGACATCTTCTGATGTAGATAATTATCCTCACTTTTTGAGAACTCTAATGGAGTGGAATGGTAAATATAACCAAATAAAAACTGCTTTTGTAAGAGCTTTATCAATTGCTGGATACGCTGATTTAACTGATAATGAAAAGATCACGTATGGATTAGCTGATTATGATGAAACTAAAAGAACATTTACATATGCTCCTAACTCAGTAACTAAATCATATTATACTCCAAAAAATTTAAAGTATGAAGGAAATTGGGCTTCCTTTATTATCCAAACTGGTATAAATCCAACATATTTATATAATGTAAAAGACGAATACGGAGTCATAAACAAATTAAAAAATGATATTAGAAGTATATTAACATTGTTTATAGAACATAGAATGAAGAATTATTCTGATCAACATGGAGCAGAATGGAGAAATGATTACGAACAACAAAGATTAAAATTAGAAAACTATGATTTTGATATAAGTTTCGGGATCAATTTCAATAACTCTTGGATTCATTTTGATATGAGATTACAAGATCTTACAAGAAGAACAAATCTTGATGATTTAAATGAAACTGCAAGTGGGTTAGCATATAAGATTTCTTTTGAAGTTGAAGATAGAAACACGTTTGCTATTAGAGCTATAGATGAAAGTATAGATGATGTTAAAAATCTAATTAAAATTTGTTTTTATAAAACTTTAAAAATACCATACGATCCTAGCATTACTCGATTAATGTATGCTTATAGAGAGTATTTAAAAAATTTAGATGAAGTTAAGATTTAGCACATTTTATATTAAAAGTACTATTTTTATATATTTTAATTTGATCTGATCTAAAATGACGTACATCACCACCTTTAACTAAACATACTGCCCATATATCATTTTCAAAAGTACCACTATTAGTCACATAAATAGCATATCCTTCTCCTAATGGAGTAATTACAGGAATTGGGTTTTTGAATTCTAACATAAGGTTAATATATATTTTTTACTTCCTGCATCCCATATTTTAGCATACCCATGATTAATCATATTTTGGGATTCTGTTAAAGTTTCATCATAATTTTCTAATTTTTCAGACAAAACATCTTTTCTATATTTGAATCTATGTTCTCTGATTTGATATGTGTTGGTATACCAATAATTAGGTTCTGTATTTTTTATGAATTCAAATCCCATATTCTCATATAATTTTCCATTAGACCATCTTCTGTCTGCATAACTTATAATTTGATTTGGATTATATTTATTTATAAAATATTTAAGTAATTTACTAGCACCACCAATTACATTCACATTTGATTTAGAACAAAATCTATTTAATTCGTATACATCATTTTTAGTTTTAGATCCTAATGCAATTCGCTCTTTACCAAAAGTCATTACAGATATTAATTCATTATTATAATATAATCCATAATTTATTGAAGTATTACTATTCCCTTGAATATGATATTTTTCTAAAAATTTAGATTTAATATTACTGTTTATTTCTTTTACATTACATTTTCTTGCATATATTTTAGTGTCATTTAATTTTAATAAATTTTTTAATCTACTTAAAACTATTTCATTTTTCAATTTAAATTCATCTTCAAAAATTTGAATTAAATTAATCCCAGCATTTGAAGCTAGGTCTGCTTTTAATTTATGTAAATTTTTATCTTTATGATATTCAGTATGCCAATATAAACCATGTAATTCTATTCCTAATTTATGACTAGGAATATATACATCAATTTCATATCCGTTTAAAATATTTCTATCTCTATAGATAAAATTTATATTATTTTCATCTAAGAAATTTTTAATAAAAATTTCCATTTTAGTTCCTGTTGGTTTACATTTTCTACACTCTAAATGTTTATGGTATTTTATAATTGCCTCAAATTCATAATTACATTTTTTGCATTTCCAGTTATACATTTTATTTCCATTTGAAAATCCTTCATATTCTTGAAATGGAAATAATGGCATAACTATATCACCATTAACTAAACTGTTATAATAATTTAATCTAAATTTAAATGAAATCAATTCTGGATTATTTTTAGGTTTTATATCTCCAGATTTAATTCTTTCTTTAAATTCTAAAGATTTAGCATAATTATCAACTCCATATTTTTTAATATTTGTTTCTTTTAATTTATTTTTTCCTTGTTCAGAAGCTAAAAAATTAGTTGTACCATATTTAAGTAAATTAGTTTCTTTTAATTTTTTTAATCTTTCTGGAGATTTCATATGACAAGATCTGCTACATGTAGCTTGCCAACCATTATTAGAATTAAAAATTGTATCTTTTGCACAAACAACACATATAGGTTGAGTATTAATATTTTCTATAAAAGAACGAACTCTAACAGAAAATGAATATTTAGTATTATCTAAAAATTTAGTTTCTGTATGAATTGTATTATATAAATCAATTCCAAAAATATTAATAAACATTTTGTCTTTTATAAATCTATACGAACCTTTATAATTTTGTTTTAAAAAATCTAAAATTTTATTTCTTTCTTCTTTCATATACCTCCTAATATATCATCAATATTTATTCTTTTCAAGTATTATTTTCCGTTTAATCGTCTATAGTTTCAATGGATCAGTATGATTAATTTGAGTAATAAAAAACCCGCAGATTTCTCTGCGGGTTTTTGTAAGTTGCTTATTTTTAAGTACTTGTGACCTAAAAATATACGCTAGTATTACCGGGGGTAAATGCCTGACCAAGATTTTTGAGAATAATTGTATGATAATACAATGCGGCTCCGAAAATATTGTCTACCACGCCATATCTGGTCAATAGACCTACGCGAGGAGCAAAATCATTTGGACCAATTGTTCTCTGAATCATAACTGGAATGTATGGGCAATAGATGATACCAGAGTCATAGAACTCAGTACCTTTATAGCCTAACAAGGCATATTCAACACCGGGGGTTGTTGTAGTGTAACCTAGATCACCGTAAACACTGCTGTTCTGAACTTCAGTGCGAGTGTCACGATAAACTTGGAAACGACCACCTAGAGAACCAACTTTAGCAACTCCAGTTGACTGGGTGCTAACATTGCCCTGAACTGTTACCCACTGAAATTCGGGTAGCATTTCAAAAATTGCACAAACGCGAGGAGTTGCAACAATAAAGTTTGCAGGGCCACGACGATTGCGGATTGCAATGCGGTTTGCTTCGATAATAACTCTCTGGTAGAAGTCACGATTACGTTCAACCAACCAACGACCATCGGCAGACTGAGGGGACCAAATAGAATATCCTTTTCCGAAACCACCATTTAAGGAAGTCTGGATCATACGGATAATCATTTCACGGTCAATTTCAGCTTGGATCTCATATGCCATAGCATTAGTGATCTCAGCATCAATGTCGATACCGTTCATGTTCTTTAAGTCCTGCTCAAGTTCAACTGACCATTTAGCACCAAGTCTACGAGTACCAGCTTCAACAGCAGTCTTCTCGAATGATACTTCAACAGTTGGGATGTTTGCATTGATTTCGAAATTCTTTAGAATTTCAGCAACGCCACGATCTTGGTCTGAGAAGTTCCATTCACTATTACCTGATAGTTGAGCAGAAGCTACGCCAGTATAACGAGAATCTAGATGTTGCCATCCTAGTTCGTTATCTCCACCGGGAGATTTATTAAATGGAGCACCAGCAGATCCGTAGTAATTTACTGTGGATTGTGTATGAACACCGGGAGCTGGTAACCATTGACCGTTAGGAGTAGTATAACCAATGGTTAAACCACCACTAATAACGGGAGTAGCAGATCCAGCTTGGCTGGCATCTTGGAAGTTACCACCAAGTGATTGGTTGCTGTACTTATAACGAAGTGCGAATGCTAGACCAACAGGTCCAGACATAGGCTGAACGCCAACAATTTCGTTGGTGATCAATTCGGGGAAAGTACGGCGAATCATGGGGATAAGGATTTTTGGTAAACGAGAATCTCCACCTGCGTAGAAATCAGTGTTTCCAAAAGCATTTCCATTAGCTCCATTATCAACTGAACCGAATACTCCACCAGTTCCACCAGCTACGTTTGCTTCACGTAAGCAATAAGCTTCTTGGTTTTCCAAGAGCATTGCAGTGTTTAAACGAGTGTGTTCATCTTCAATTGCAGCTACATTCTTACTGGTGTAATCTAGCACTGGTTGCCATTTTTCCAATAGGACTTTTGCGCGATCTTGATCAATATATGATTGTGCGGGTTTGATTTGTTTCATATGTGTTTTTTGTTTCTTTCTTTTTCGACCTCAAGCATGTTAGTTGAACATGCAGGAACTCAAGTATGTTATACTTCTACCAAATTTGTAGGTAAACATATTAGTATTTACCTAATTCATTTAAATAATTTCGGACATGCGAAAAATTATTTTCAGAATTTGAAATTTCTTCTTGTGTATCTTCTTCGATAACAATTCTATCAGATTTTACTTTACGAGATTCGAAAGCTTCTTCTTTTAAAGTTTCTAATCTTTCTTCTTCTTTCTTATCGAAAAGTGATAAAGTGTAATCAATATTTTCTACAATAAATTTTGGAGACTTGCCTTCAAAAACGCGAAGAGCATATTGCTTCTTCTTAGGATTCAAATGTGCAGTCTTTTGTTCTAAAACCAATGCTGCTTTTGTTTTTTCAAAAGATTCACGAAGTGTCTTAGCTTCTTCTTGTGCAGCTTTTAATGCAGTCTTAGATTCATCAATTTGAGTTTTACCATCAATCAATGCATCCTTTAATGATTCACTCATTAGTGCAGCATTAATTGCTAATGACTCACGAAGATTGTTAAGAATGATTCTTGCTTTTTGATTCTTAACTGCTTCATTAATAGATTTCTGTGGAATTTTCGATTCAATGAAGATATCAATATAATCGGAAATCTTATCAACCAAATCAGATTTAAATTGATTGGCTTGTTCTTTAATAATGGATTGATAACGATTTACAACCATTTGTAATTTTGCAGCATTATTAGTATCAACTGCTTCTACAACACGTTTAAGTTTTTTAGAATGATCAGCATCAATAGCTTCTAATAGTTGTTCTGCTTTTGCAGTGTATTCGATATCTTGCTCCATCAATGCTTTTTCTACATGAATCTTAACACGCTCATTTACAGCACCATCAAATGCTTCTTGGATTTGTGATAGGGTTTCATCTGTTAAGATACCCTGTGTTGCTTCCTTTAAAAGTTTAGAAATTTCCATAATATTAGTTATCTATTTTATTTATTATTTTTTAGATCCTGACTTCTTTTCTTTCATTTTTTTCAAGAAAGCAGGCATTTTGTCTTTCTTTTTAGATGCTTTTTCAGAATCTTCTTTTTTTCCGAATGGTTTTAGTTTGGAAGCTTTTTTAATTTTTTGTTTTACCTTTTCCTGTATTAGGACTTCCAAATATTTATGTGCTTTGCTATAATTATCTTCAATTATAGTATCAACAAATTTTACGATATTTTCTTTAATTATATCCATAATTGTATTTAGTTAAATTTAATTTTATTTAAGAAATCCAAAATGCATTCTTTCAGATAAGCTTCTACTTGCACTTTTGGTAACTTTGAAATTTGTTTTTCAAACCCATCATAGATTTCTTCAAATTGACCTGACTCACCAAGAACCCATTGTTTAGATTCTAAAATACCATTTACGAAAGCTTTAGGAAATGAAGGATCAGCAACACAATCTATTGAAATTAATCTTAGATCCTTTACAATATTTTTACCACCAGATGCTTCTTCTAATTGTCCTAATGCTCTTGAACTCATTCCCACTTTTACACCGTCTTGAATTAAGGAGCGAACTATTTGTCCACATGGAGTAGTTAATACTTTACTTTTTCCATGAAAAATATTACCGTCTTGTTTTAATTCAGTTACTATATGACAGACTCTATCTAAATTAACTTCTGCGCTGCTTTCGTGATTTAATGTTCCTAATGCACGATTAGTTTTTATCATTTCACTGGTATAGCGATCTACTTCCTTAACCATTTCTTCTATACGATATAATCTATTATTTCGATTGTAGTTTTCTGCCATCATGTATGGTCCTTTAATATAAAGAGTTGCAGGACTATTTCTATCTTTCTCTTCGAGAATATATTCAAACTCTTCTTCTGGAGCAGGTTTTTCTACGATCAATTTTAATGACATAAAATTATTTAGATTAAATTATTAATTTTTTTAGTGTAAATGATTTAAAATACCAAAAAAACCTAAATAATCTTATGGCTGAAGATATAAAAATGATATATGAAAAGTATAAGGAAGTTTTAAAAGAAGCTTTCGAAGAACCTTTAGATCCTAGAAAGGCGTTTGATAGATTTGTAGATAGAGGTAATTATGGTGGATCTGGAGGAAAAAGATTTGGTGGAGGAGTAAGCCTTGCTGGTACGGGATTAACTCGTAAAAATCAAGAATTTGCAGAGAAAGAAAGATTTTGGGATAGAGAAAAACGTGAATCAAAAATACAGTTGTCTCTACAACATGACTATTTCACTGATTTAGAAAAATTAGCAGAAGATGCTGATCCAGAAAACCAAGAAAATATACAAGCTTTATTTGATGAGTTAGATCAAGTAGGTCATAATGTTTTGAAATTTGAAGATCATTATCTAGTATTTGATTTCGAATTATCAAATCGAATTGCTAATTTGGATGAACAAGCTAGATTAATTCTAAATGATCCAAGAGCAAAAAAAGGAGCAAAATTTTTTAAAGAAAAATTGATAAACAAAATGTTGGATATTCCTGTTTGGTATTTCAGAATTAGAGATTCTGGAATGGATATACCAGAAGGTCCAGCTAATCCAATCACAATTTTGCGTATAACCAAATGGTGTGAAAAACCAGAAAACAAACACTATAATATGCCAATGGAAGTATTAGAAGATGGCTCGATGAGAGCAAAAGCTTCTTATACTGGTTACAAAGGACATGAAGGTGGAGAACAAATACAAGCAAACATTATGCCTTCTGGTGAAAGTGAAAGCGAAATGAGAGACTTCGAAAGAAGAGGCATAGAAGTTGATGCTCCAATAGAGGGAAGTCCAGAAACTCCATATCTACCAAAAAGAAGAACACCAGAAGATATTGCTCCTTCATTAGGAGAACCAAAAAATGTTTTTGATAATCCAGAAAGAGAAAGAGTTGAACCACCTAAACGTGTAAGAAGTGTAAAACCAAAACCTAAACCAAAACCAATAAAAAAACCAATTGAATTAACACCAGAACCTGTCTCTAAACCAAAGGCTAAACCAAAACCTAAAAAGAAACCAGAACCCACACCAGAACCTAAAAAGAAAAAAGAACCTAAAAAGAAAACAGAATCAGAACCTAAAAAGAAAACTAAAAAGAAAGTAAACGAATCTTATAATAAATTTATTAGAATATTACCTTTTTAAAATAAATCCTTTTCAGTAAGAATTAAAAATTCAGCATTAATATGGGAAGCAACTTTTTTAGCTGCTTCCCATTTTGCTTTATTAATACTCCATTGAGTATTCTCATAAAGCATTGTAGCTTTCTTTTTCCTGTTAGAAGGTTTAGGTGGTTGTGTTTGTGCAAAAGGTTTAATTTCAATTAGATATTTTTTAACAACATTTCCTTCTTTCCATACTACATAATTATCTACAAAATATCTATGATATCTATTATCCACCGGACTAATATAAGGAATAATAATTTGTTCTGACCCCCACTCTAATACATTAGGATGACTATCAGCCCATATCATAAATTTCCTTTCATAAGAAGAACGAAAGATTGCTGCTTTTCCTAAATTTTTCTTTTCTATTATAAGATCTTTTCCTATAAACTTATCTGGATTTTTAGGTCTAAAAATACCTTGAGTGAATCTTTCATCTTTTTTAAATAAAGGAGGCATACTATTTTTTAAATAAACTAAACAATCCTTTAATTGTTCCAGATGGAATAAAATAAAATGTTGCCGCTACTAAAGCTAAAATAACAGTACATGTTATGTAAAATTTACGATTTCTAGCAGCTTGATCTTTTTTTAAAGTTTCATATTCAATGTTTGAAACTACTAACTTCCCAACTTCTTCTTCGTTCTTTTTCTTTAATTCTTCTATAGAATCCTTTTCTTTTTCTGCTTCTGTTATCACTTTATCAATAACTTTATCTAATTCTGCTCCATTTAAATTTTTTAATTCTTTACCATCATCAACATCAACTCCTAATAAAGACTGAGATTTTTCTAAAAGATTTTTTACTCTTATAAGATCTATAGTCCCAGAATTTATTTCCAACATTTGTGTTGCTTTTACTAAAAAGTCTTTAGCATCATCAGTTAATCTTTCTTGTTTTTGTATTATTTGTTGTTGATAAATAGTATGTTTTGTTGCTGGTGTAGCACAACCAGAAACAAATAAAAACATAATTATTATAATATAATATATATTTTTCATAAATTAACCTACAATCATGCAGGGTAAATCCGCGTCTCCAAGTCCCGCCGCGTTAGTATACAACTGTTCTTCTAGTTTATCTCTTTCTGTTATACCATCAGCTTTAATATCTGCTGCCCATGCTTGACCACCAAATATATTAACTCCACTAAATTTCCCGCGAACATAACCAACTCCTATTTTAGTAAGAGCTAATGCATATTTGTATACCCATTGTTCTTTTATTAAATCTCTTAATGGCTTTTCAATATAACAATCTAATACTCCATAGAACCTAACAGAATCTGTAGGTTCTGGATATATTTTGAGATATTGAGTTCTATCATTAAATTCAAAAGATCGTTTTAATGCTAAAACTTTTTCTCTAGTTTCTAACCAATTTTTAACAGTGTACCAACTGATAAGATCAAAACCATAGTTACCCATTGCATAACTAAAATAAGTTTGCTGTGCTAAAGTTTGCTCTATGGTAAATAATGTATTAACACCAGTGGTAGATCCTTCTTCAAAATTTATAACTGCTATTACTTTACGATAATCCATAACATCATAATCAAACATGTTATTATAAATTAAAGTTGGTTGAGTTGTATCAACAACACCATTCATACTCATTGGATTAGTATGAGAAGGAATAAAATAAGAAGATATTGGTATTACATTTAATGTTGGATTTGAAGAAAATGCCGATACTAATGTGATATATGAACTAGTATCTAAAATAAGATTTCTTTCTAATCCATCAGGAAATGCAGCAGAAAGTTCTGGGCTTAATGAAAAAAATGCTTTATTTAATGAAGATACAGATATAAAAAAAGTAGATTCATTCAATAGATATGGGGAAGTATCTACTGATTCTGTTTTATGTGTGACCTTTTCTCTTAAAGATAAATTACTATTTGCTAATGTGTATAAATAATCTAATCTTATTCCTCTTCCTTTTTCATATAATGCAGAATCTAATATCAAATATTCTTTAGTGTATCCTGCATATTTAGAAAACATTTCACAAGCTAATGCTATGTTTTCGAATATCTGATCTTGATGTGCTTCTACAGCTACTAATGGTGCTCCTATAGCTCTAACAATTCTATCTGCCAATCTACCAAAAGAATCAATCTTATTATTTAGATTAGTACTTTGGAACGCTTCTATTGGTGTAATCGGACATGCCATTTAATTATTTAATTAAATTATATTGCAGAACCTAATTAAATAAGATAATATATCAGTATGAAAAGAGATATGTTTGAATTTTATCATATCCCAGAAGAATATGCGGGTCTAGGACGATTCGGAAAACTTGTATGGTGTGTCGAAAACGAAAAAAATATATTAACTGAAGGATTAATTACTTCTTATCCATTTTCTTCAGTTTTGGCAATGTTAAACACAAAATATGGGGATTTAATTACACATATACAAGCCGATCCATTAACTCCATCTATAAAAAATGATAAAATTTCTGGAATCTCTTTATATATAAAAAATACTTTATTTAACGAAAATGTTTTAAATAGTATTAAAAAAGATATAGACGTATATGGATATTTTGTTGCTTTCTATCAAAAATATAATATATCAGAAACTGGAATTTTTATTGAACCTAAATTTCCATTTATAATTGATAAAAAATATTTAAAAAATAAAAAATTCTTTCATATTACTAATATCAAGCTTTTAAATAAAATCAAAAAAAATGGATTGACCCCAAGAGAATCACAAACAACTTATAATCATCCGGGTAATAGAATTTATTTAATGGCATCAAAAAATACTGATTTAATAAACAATTTTAAACTTACTTTATCTAAAAATAAAAAATGGAATATAAATGATATAATTATATTGGAAATAAATCCAAAAAATCTAGAATTTTATATAGATCCAAATTTCAATAATGACAATATTAAATCTGATATAGCAGTTTTTACTTTCCAAAACATACCATCAGATTTAATTAAAGTAGTTTAAATTTATTCTGCTTCAGCTTCTGGTGCTGGAGGTGGAGTTCCTTCTGCACCTGCTGGTGCTGCACCAGCCTCACCTCCAGCTTCAGGAGGTGCTCCTTCTGGTCCTGCTGGTCCTCCAGTAAATGCTGGTGGCATTCCACCTCCTCCACCACCTCCTCCTGCTGGAGGTGGTGCGGTTTCTCCACCTGCTGCTGCTTCAGCTTGTTGAGCAGCCATTTCTTTCCAGTTTGGACCGAATTGTTCAATTTGAGTTAATTCCCATCTTAACTCTTTATCTTTTCTTAAAAATTCTCTGTTAGCTTTAATTTCTATATCAGTCCATCCTAGATATCTCTTCTGAGCAAAAGTAGGAGATACAGATTCATTAGAAGCTAAATTACCAAAGTTAGAGACTTTCAATTCTAGTTTTTGGCTTTCTCTTAGTTCGTAAAAATTTGTAGGTACATTAAAAGATACTTGTAAAGAATCTTCTTTTAAACCAAAAGACTTCCACATCCCTTTCATTTGCAAATGAGTCATGAAACCATTTTTAATACCGTTTGCAAATAATTGCTGTTGTCTAATTATAAATCTAGCAAACTTTAATTCTTCACGAAGCATGTCTGTGCCGTCACGAAACGCATCTTGTGGATCTAATCTAGTCGTAGGAACTTTTAAAGATTGATAAAGCTTCTTAACGAAGTAGAGTAAATCTTCTAATTCCCCTAAATTTGCTGCGCCAGCTAATTGGGTGACACTTGTACCTTCAGATCCAGCACGTTTTGCAAACCAAAAATTATCTAGAATAGATTGAGGATTGAATTTTTGTACAATACCACCTTGATTTGGATCATAAGTCTTACTGCTCCAGTAATTTGTAATTAATTTACGAAGATATGCTTCTGCTTTTGGAGCAGGCATATTTCCCACATCAACATTAAACACCAACCTTTCTGGTGCTCTGGCAAGACGATATATAACAATTGAATCTTCAATCATAGACAATTGTCTATATGCTCTTCGACAATTTTCCAAGAATGGTAGACGCATGGTTTTGTTTTCATTCCATACTTCAGAATTTACATAAGTAATCTGATTTTTATCCATAGGAATAAAATCAACACCAATTTGTTTTAATGGATTGTTAGGATCGAATTTTGGTTTTCTATATAAGTATCCTTTAACCATTACATTTTGCACATTAGAAAATACAGGATCAATTAATTCTGTTGGAACTTGAATTACACCTAAAATTCCTTCATCTGTATAATCCTTATGAATAATATGTTCCCAATATATTTCGCCTTCAATTAAAAACTGTCTAAAATATCCCCATCCCTTGTGTTCGAAATCGAAATAGCTAGTATATTTCAAAAATTCCTTCTGGAGCGCATCCATTTGGAAATTAGATAAAGAAATGTTTTTGTATTTTAAATTCATGCAACTATTTGCATTTGAATCTATATTAATACATTCATCACATATTTCATCTAATGCATTTGCTACTTCTGAAAATGCCCCCATTATTCTATAGTCTCTAATTCTTGCTGCTTTATCCTTTTGGATATTAGCATACATTATTTGACTATAATGTTTATCAGAAGTTACTTGACCTAGAGAAGAATTATTATAATCAAAATTTTGAGAAATAGAATGCCTAGATAAAGCTTCTGCTCTTCTCGTTCCAGTATCTTCGAAATATTTGTATTTTGGATTTAATGTATCAGTAAGTTTTGTTACATCAATACCAGTATATGGCATTTTTGATGAAATATAATTCATCAATTCTCTACCAAACGTAGATGTTTTACCATCATTGAAATTATCAGCCATGTTTTTATTTATTCACTATACACTTGAAATATAGTACATTTGTGTATCAATTGAATTAGTATCTTTCCAACCTATAGGATTTGTTACAACAAAATTTATATTCGCATTTTCAGTAAAATTAGGTAGATTTATATAAATGGAATTTTTATTCATTATCTTATAATTTTGTTCCGGTAAAACGAATCCACTAACAGTTGGATAATATGTATATGATAATGATGTTAAATTAGTATAAAATGTACTAGAATCACTACTAATTAATATATTTGTAGTATATTGAAAATTTTGTCCTAAAAGTATAAAAGTATTCTTATTTCCAACAATTACATTTGTGCCAGATAATTCAAAAGGACCATTATCTCTATTAACATAAAGATTTGTTATTAATGGTGCTCCAGAAATAGAAATAGTTTCTGAAACTGTTAATCCATTTTCAGCAGATAAATTAGTAGAATATGAATCGTAATTCAAATTATACTTTTCTGTTAATCTAAAATGACTATTAACAAAATATATATTTTTATAATAGTCCTCTTCAGCAGCAGGAAATAACCAACCTTTAATAGTAAAAGTTGTATTTCCTGCAAATCTAGGTTTAGTAGAAGATTCTATATCAGTAGGGTATTCTACTTGAATAGATCCATCCCACAATACTTCAGATCTTATTTCTTCTATATTATTAATTCTAAAAGATTCTGGGGTTTTCCAACATATAATTATATATGGATTAGAATAAGGAACAAAATTTGATATTATTTGCTCTAAATCAGATTGATAATTGGTTATTATACTTACTGCCACACTGACATTAACCGGAATCGGCATGGCTACATGAGTAGTAAATTTGCCCTGTATATCTCTTCTTACAGGTTCATAAAACCCATCAATCTTATTGAAAACTCTAGATTCGTCTCTTTGGATTCCAGTCATATTGACTGATATAACTGGCAAAGTAATGTTTTGTGCCTTATTTATCAGATCTAAGAATACTCTTTCTTTTGGAGCATGTACATATCTAACTTTTATTCTTTCTTTTTCTTCTCTATCTTTATTGTAGCGAGATATAACTACATCATCCATTGCAGCTATAAACTGAGTCAATAGATCACGGATTTCAAAATTAAAAGTTTTATTATACATAGCTACTATAATATATTTAGTAATATCAGTAGCTTACCGTATTCTTAAATTAAACGAATCTAGCAGTAAAATATCGCGGCAATTTATATGCTGATCTAATTACTGTATCAGAAATAGTCCCATCTAATATATAGGTTACACATTTGTCTTGTTTTGACCTAACCCCTCTACCGCAAGCTTGAATAAGATTATTTAACATCTTATTTACATACCAATCCTTATCTTCTTTAAAAAGCCTTTTAATCCTTTCATCATACAAAGGAAGGTAGGCAGCTTTAATTACAATTTGAAACCTAGCTAAATCCTCCTTTAAATCAACTCCATATGCCATTGATGGACTGACTAGTATTGTTGGTTCTTTAGATTCGAAATGCAACTT
>Ga0181343_1000398_pt1 | contig 19398 bp, 28 predicted proteins | sample Su13VDMLBSD_FD_130110 | JGI IMG/M metagenome (GOLD analysis project Ga0181343, IMG submission 130110) | Freshwater viral communities from Lake Michigan, USA - Su13.VD.MLB.S.D | ecosystem: Environmental > Aquatic > Freshwater > Lake | place: USA: Michigan | collected 2013-07-15 | reverse complement strand
CCCGAGCGCCACGCGCGCCAGCTCGCACACCGGGAGGTACACGGCCACCCTCGCGGCGTCGCGCTTCGCCTCGGAGTAGCTCTGCGTTGCCAACCACTGCACCACCCATGCGCCCACCGTCGTGGGGGCCTCGGGGGAACTCTTCGAAGGCGTCGAAGAGTTCGAACCATCCGGGGCGCCCGGAGAGTTCGCGGCGCGCACGGGCTCCCACTTCCCATCATCGTAGAGGCCTTGGAGTCGTTGGGCGTAGCGGTGCGCGTGAGACTTCGCGCCGGGCTCCTTCGAGGTGACGGGGGCGCCCTCGCGGGTCACTTCGACTTGCGCGGTCCGATACTCGCCGCTCGAGGTGCGGGGCTCACGGTGGAGGAGGATTCGCGCCACCCATCGCCCCCGGCGGTAGGTGGCCTGTCCAGTGCGCGGGCGTGCCATGGTCGCGAGGCTATCGCACGCGACCTGGGAGGGCGTTCAGTTCTGCGTCGATTTCGTCGGGGGCGGCGGTGCCCGCGACGGGGAGCCCCTCGACCGCGGCGTCGATGGCCTCGGGCGAAACCCACGCGTCGCGGTGCGAGCTCTGGCGGATGGGTACCCCGCGCGCGGAGCACCACCGGCGGAGGCCCTCGGTAGAGAATCCGCGGAGGCGGGCCTCCTCGGGGAGACGCACCCACCGAGGGCGCGCGGGCGCGTTGTCGTTGGCGGGCGTCGTGGGGCGCATCACGCGTGCCTCCTCCTCGTGGTGTACCCGCGCGCTTGAAGGAGCGACTCCGCCGCGGCCTGTGCGGCCCGCGCGCGGCGCTTCAACCCGTCGCGAAGAGCACCGCCGCCCACCCGCGCCACGCCGGGCTCCTCGAGCGGCTGTTGAATCTGGACGCAGATCATCTCTTCGAGCGCCGCGCCCCACCTCCCGAGCGCCTCCAGGGCCGCGGCGCGCGCGGCTTCGCGGTCGGGCTCTCGGAGCTCGGAGCCGAACACGGACACGAGACCCGAGCGTGCGCCGGTCCAGGCGGTGACGTAGGCAACTGGCTTCACGGAATCACCTTCGGGTAAGGCTTCGAGGCGGGGAGCAACCGACGCGCGGCGCGGTCCAGCGCGAAGAGGTATCGGTGCTGTCCGGGGTGGCGCGCCGTGCGGGTCACCAGCGGGAGCACCTCGGAGAGCCACGCGCGCGCCTCCTCCCCCGCCCTGGGAGCTCGCGCGCCCGCGCGAAGGAGCTCCTCGGTGGCATACTCCCGGCCCTTCTCGCCCGCGCGAATCTTCGAGATGGCCCGCGCCGGGAACACCCGCCCATCGGGGAGGAGCCTCACCGTCGCCCGCGCCGTGGTGCCGTCATAGGTCGCGTTGGTGGCCTGGTAGATGGTGCCCACGTGGCCCCCGAAGACCGCCGCCCCCGAGGCGTCGCGGCGGCGCATCGGGTCGGAGTGAGACACCACCCCCGCGAACCCTTCGAGGCGGAGGAGGTGGAGGCATCGCGCGAGGAACCAGCTCTCCCCGTTGCCGCGCACCGAATCGAGGAGGACGAAGCGTCCAAGCTCCACCGAGGTGTCCGGCGCGAAGGGGCGCAACACCGCCGGGTGCATGGGCACCGAAAACACCGCGACCCCGAGGAGCTCCCCGAGGCCGTAGAGACCGAAGCGACGGCGCGCCGCGGGGTAGCTCGCGGAGTAGTGGTGCCGCACCACGAAGTCCCGCGCGGTGCGGTCGTCCGTGATGGGTGCCACCTCGTGGCCGCGCGGCTCGAAGGTCTCCCCGGCGGGGCGGTAGATGCCCCGGCGCTCGCTCCATCGCTGGACCAGCTCAGTGTTCAAGCGGCCACCGCGCGCTGGTAGACGTTGGCGTGGACGATGGCGCGCGCGACCTTCGGGCACACGCTGTTGCCCGCGCACTCGATTTGCTCCGTCTTGGTGAGCCTCCGCCCTCCAAGCTCGGGGTCGATGATGTAGTCCGGCCGAAAACCCTGTGCGTTGAAGAGCTCGCGGGGCGCAAGCATCCTCATCCCGATGTCCGTGATCTGGTAGGCCACCCCTCGAATGGTCACCAGGCCGAATCGCGCCTTGGTGGTGACGGTGTGGAGCGGGTCAAACAAGCTCTGTTGAGACGTGGCCGCGCCATCGGCGCCGTAGTATTTGACCAGGAAGGCGCGCACCTCCGCGGCGTGGCCCATCGCGCCCGCGGTGCCCACGCTCGGGAGCTCGAGTTGTGCGGCCACGAGGGAGTGGTGGTCCTTCGAGGTGACAGCGCCCACCGGCCGCTCGAGGCCGTGGCCGACGACACCCCCGTAATGCTTCGCCAAGAAGGTGGCCACCAGGGCGTGCTTCTGTCCGCCGGCCACCACGGTTCCGAGGGGCTTGTCCAGACCGGGCACGCGCGGCGCCTGTCCCTCGCGCTCCCCGTAACCCGTGGTCACCAGCGTGGGCGAGATGAGCGCGAGCTCACCCCGGTTGGCCGCGGTGACGGTTCGGAGCGGCGCGTCGATGGAGTACACCCGCTCCGTGTTGCCCTGGTGGGTCAACGGCACGATGAACGGGCGCGCGGCCTCAAGGACGTAGCGGCGCACCCCGGCCGCGATGCGGCGGAGCGTGGCCTCCGCCAGCGGGCGCCGACGGTCGAAGATGCTCGGGCACGGGAGGCTCCAATCGATGATCTCCGCCGCCGTGCGATAGGGCCTCCCGCGCCCCGGCCCGTGCGTCGCGTCGGGCCACACGATCGGGAGCCCATCGCAGCGGGCCACCAAGAAGAGGCGCTTTCGCGTCGTGGGCGTGCCGTGGTCCGCTGCCACGATGGTGCGGTGTTCCACGCGATACCCGAGCTCCACGAGCTTCGCGCGCCACGCTCGGAAGTCCTCCCCCTCCCGCCCTTTGATCGGGTGGCCCTCATCGGACAACGGCCCCCAGGTGAGGAACTCCTCCACGTTCTCAAGGAACACGATGCGCGGACGCACCTCACGGGCCCAACGGATCACCACGTCCGCCAGACAGCGCACCTCCTTCGAGCGCGGTTGCCCGCCCTTCGCCTTGGAGAAGTGGGTGCAGTCCGGCGAGAACCACGCCACGGCCACCTTCTGAGAGCCGCACGCCTCGCGAGGGTCCACCGCCCACACGTCCTCCTGGTAGTGCTTCGTGTGCGGGTGATTCGCCTTGTGCATGGCGATGGCCGCGGGCGAGTGGTTCACCGCGATGTTGGCGGGGCGCCCGAGGGCGTCCTCCAGGCCAGAGCTCGCGCCGCCGCCCCCGGCGAAGTTGTCTACGATGAGGCCTTCCATTACGCGGCCTCCCGGTCCATCACGTAGGTGTTGGCCCACGGCGCGGGGACGCGGTCGCCACACACGCACGCGGCGAACTCCTCACGGCACCCGTGGCACTTGTCGGTTGCGACGATGATCCATTCACCGTTGACGCGCCTCCGCCCACGCTTCCACCCCTTGCCCACACCACGAGGAAACACCCGCGCGCGCTTCGAGCTCATCTCAGGCTCCTTCAATCGTCGTTGAATCGTTCGCGGCACAGTCCGCCAGCGCCCCAAGCGCCGTGGCGGGCGAGGGGAGTCCCGCAACCCCGAGGCGCGCGGGCGCCGTGGTCTTCGGGTCGCTCTGTACCTCCGCGCTCCACACGCCGTGCGGCGACCGCTGCGCGCGCACCACGCGGAGGGACCGCACCGGCACACCCCACGCGCTGGCCACCTCAACCGCGGCGAGAAGGGCCATCGGCACCAAGGCGTCCAGGCTGTGGGCGGGCACGCGGCGCACGGTCACGAGGCCTTCGTGAGCGAGCCGTCCACCAGCGACCATCCGGCAACGGGCGCGTCGGGCTCGCGGCACATCTCGCAGCGCACGGCGGTGAGGCCGTTGAGCGCGAGCAACCGCGAGCACTGGTGACACTCGGTGGACCACACCGCGTCCGCCACCGCGGCCCCGTGCTCGCGCCACGCGCCCACGTAGAAGAGAATCGAGGGCCACACGCCGTGGCGCTTCACCGCGGCCTCCTCCTCCACCACCAGGAGCCCCTCGGGCTCACCGCGCTCGAGGAGGAGCGCCGCGCACAACGCCCGCTCGGGGGCCGTGCGGAGGTACGCCAGCACCTCGGAGAGCGTGGCCGGGAGCACCGGCGCGGGAGGCGGGAGGAGGAGCGGCCCCGCGGGCTTCGCCGGGGCGAGAGTCGGAGCCGTGGACACCGTCACGCCTTCGAGGCGCATCCGCGTGAGGCACTCCCCGCAGAAACACTCGCAGGAGTGATCGCCCGCGCGCTCCGCCGCGGCGTGGCAGTCGTCGCACGCGCCGTCCTCGTTCTCGGTGAGAGCGTTGCACGCGCCGCGGCACGGGCGCGCCGTCTCGACGGGACCGGCCTCGCGCTCGCGGAGCGCCTTGTCCGCGCCGGTCACAGCGCACCCCCGTTGAGGCTCGTGGTGCAGTCACGCTCCCACGGGAACGCGTCGCCGACGGTGACGCGGAACCACGCGTCCACGTCCGCCAGCACGGCGGCGGTTGCTTCGTCTGCGCGCTCGAAAACCTCGGTGCGCGTCGCGACGCACAAGTCGCATTCGCACTCGGGGAGGACTTCGTGGAAGGGGTCTACGTCGTGTTGCGCCACCGCTCGCTCCGCCGTCGCACCGTGGAGTGGTGCGAGGCGGGCCTAGGATACGGTATCGCGTACGCAACGCAAGATAAAAGTACGTAAAACCGTACTCAAGCGCAAAGTGCCTAGATTCTAGGCCTTTCGGTGGTGCGGGGCACGTACGCGGTGCTTCCGAGGCGCGCGGCGTTGACCCCCTCGGGGAGGTCGCTCACGGCCTCGACGCGCGCGACGTACTCAATCCCGCCGCAACGCACGGCGTCCACGCCGGGTGGGAGCACGGTCTCCACGAAGACCACGGCTTCAACCGATTGGCCAGCGGCGAGGGGAAGCGCCATAGGTGGGCACGGTAACACCCACCCCCACAAAGACGCAACAGGCGTTCAGGTGTCAGGCGTGCGGGGGCGTGTGGCGGAGGACGAAACGCGCCATATCCGCGATCATGCTGGAGGTGACCGGGTGGCGCACCCACACGCGCGCCTCCGCCACGTCGCGCCAGCACCACTCGGGCACCGAGGGGTCCAGCGCGCGAGCTCCCTCGAGGAGCTGGGGCCAGAGAGGGAGGGCGCCGAAGACCACCTCCACGCTCCCGGCCTCGGTGCGCGGGCGCCGGAGCTCCGCCAGGTCCCCGTTGGCGGCCACGAGCTCCTCCACCGGGCGGCGGAGATAGGCCACGAGCCCGTCAATGATCCCCGCCCCCGCGCCCGTGCGCCCGTTGACGAAGTCATTGAGGCTCCCGGGCGCGACCCCGAGGGCCTCCGCGGTGCGACGCTGGACGCCACCGTGGTCCGTGGCCGTGATCGCCCGGACCAGCGCGCGCAGAGATTCGCTGCGCGCGGCCCCCACGGTGGGCCGTCCTCCTCCTCGGTCGCTCGCCATGCGCTGGAGCCTGGGGCTCGCGCGATACGGTAACACGTACAAAATGCTTGCCTTTCGGTACGCGATACCGTACGTTGCGGCCCCATGGAAGTTACCGGCCCCGCTCTTCGCCTCAAAGCCCTGCGAATCGCGCACGGTCTCTCACTCCGCGAAGCCGCCGGGCGCGCGGGCATCCCCGCCAGCTCGTGGCAGACCACGGAGGAGGGCGCCCTCCCCAACGCGCCGCGCGCCGTGGTGATGGCCCGCGTCCTCTGCACCACCGTCGAAGCGATCTGGGGCGACGTGGTGCTCCCCGAGGCCTCCACCTCCTCGGTGAACGCGTGACGCCCGCGACGTACCGCGCGCCCGGCGTGGGCCTCGGGTTCGTGGTCGCGCGATCCTGCGCGAACGCCTCGTGTGAGGCCGTGCACGTGTCCTCCTTCGCCCCGAGCGCCACCCTCGACGGGCTCACGGCGGGCGTGCTGGCGGACGAAGACTCGCGCCGCGCCGGGTGGCGCCTCGGGCGTTGCCCCGAGCACACGGCGGAGGTTGCGTCGTGAGCGCCCCGTCCTCGCGGGTCCACCTCCCGGTCCTCTTCGGGTGCGTGGCGCTCCGGTGCACACTCACCACGACGGCGTGCGGCGCGCGCCACCTCGCGCGCGGCGAAGCTCGCTCGGGTCACACCAGCGCGAAGTTCGTGACGTGCGCCGGGTGCGCCCTCGGTGCCCACCACGCTGGCGTGGAACTCCCCGCGCCTCCTCCGCCGCCCGCTCCGAAGCCCGCCGCGAAGATGTGCGGTCGGTGCCATCTGCACCCCGCCGCGACGGTTTTCACGGGGGCCAAGAACTCCACGCCGCTCGAGCAATCGGGGTGGTGTGGTCGGTGCCGTCACCGGGCCCGCGTCGATGCGCGCAACGCGGTGGTGCGCGCGCCCAAGGTCCGCGCCACGTGCGAGCGGTGCCACGAGCGCCCGGCGGGCCGCGTGCTGGCCTCGACCGCGCCCGAGACGCGGACGTGGTGCCCGGTGTGCCGTCGCGACGCGCGGCGCGCGCGGGAGAAGGGCGTCACCCTCGAGCCCGTGGCGTGCTCGAAGTGCCACAAGCGCCCCGCGGCGCGCGTGGTGCCCTCGACGCGCAAGGGCCGGGAAGGGTGGTGTTCCACGTGCCGCTCCAACGCCTGCACCGAGGAGTACCAGCGCCGCGTGGGCATCCTCCCCGAGAAGCCCGCCACGGTGGACGCTCCGTGCGAGCGGTGCCACGAGCGCCCCGTGGGCATCGTGCGCCCCGACACAGCACCCGCTTTTCAGAAGTGGTGCGTGCCGTGCCGCGATGAGGTGAAGCAAGGCAAGCCGCTCGCGCGCCCCGCTGCGCCCGCGCCGCTCACCCTCGACGCCTTCGAGGCCCTCTTCGCGCCGCGCCAGCTCGCGCCCGAGGCGCCGCGCGGCGGGTTGGTGCTGGCCATCGCGCCGCGCCGGGTGATCCACGAGAGCGACCCGTGTGCGGTGCTTGGGTGCAAGCACTCCATCGGGGTCACGCGCACGAAGCGGAAGGACCTCCGCGAGCTCTGCTACGGCCACCGTGCCGCGGTGCGCACGATGGAGCACCACGCGCGCAAGGAAGGGGTTGCAGCATGAGCGCCCCGGACTTCGCGACGGAGCTTCACGCGGTGGTGCAGGAGGTGGAGGCCCTCCTCCTCCAGAAGAACGCCGCCTATGGGGACTCGGCGCTCTCCCCGGTGCGCATCTTCTCGCAGCTCGGCCCCGAGGCCGGGCTCCGCGTGCGCATCGACGACAAGCTTTCGAGGCTCCTCCGCGGCCGGGACGCGGGCGAGGACGTGGAGCTTGACCTCCTGGGATACCTCCTCCTCCTTCGGGTCGCGCGCCGTCGTGGCCCCGATGGTGGGGGCGAAGCGGGCGCTCCGACGCAGGGACGGACGGCGGAGGGGGCGGTCCCCTCTTCCCCGCCCTCGCCGCCTTCCATCCGTGCGCCGGGGCCTCGCAGCGCCGCCAGCGTGCGCGCCGCGCGCCACTACTTCGAGCGCCGTGAGCGGCAGTTCCGCAACGTGCCCGCGGGCGTGACCTTCGAGGCGTGGCTTGCGTCCTCGGAGGGCGTTGCATGGACAAACGGCACCCCGTTGCAGGGTGGCGCGGCAACGCCTGCAACGCCGGGCTGCAACGCCCTGCAACGCCGGGCTGCAACGCCCTGCAACGCCCCTCCTCCCCCCTCGCACTCCCCTCTTCTCCCTGAGAATTCGGAGGTTTTGGAGGAGGAGGAAGGGCGCGTGTGCGAGGGGGAGAGCGTTGCAACGCCCTGCGACGGCAACGTTGCAACGCCTGCAACGGCAACGGCTGCAACGCTGCAACGCCCTGCAACGCCTCCGCCCTGCAACGCCCTCGAGGTGCTGGCCAACGCGTCGCGCGGGAGGGTCTCCGGGTTCGCGTCCTCGCGGGACCAGCTCGCCATGGGCGCCGCGCTGGCGGACGTGGGCCTCGTGGGCGTGGCGGAGCTCGAGGCCTTCGGGCGGGCGCTCGCGGGGGACGGCGCCTCGAAGCTCTGGCCCAAGAGCGAGGGAGCGCGCGCTCGCGGGGCCCTCACGGTGGGTTTCTTCCTCGGGCGCGCCGGGGACGCTCGGATGCTCGCGGACGGCGTGACGCGGTGGCGCGAGGCACAGGCCCGCGCGGCGGAGGCAGCGCGCCCGGTGGTGGCGCCCGCGGCGCCGGCGGCGGGCTCCGCCTCGGTGGCGAGCACGGTGGAGTTTTTCCAACAGCGACGCGCGGGGGCGCGGCCGGTGGCAGCGATGAAGGAGGCTTCGAATGGGTGACGGCGGCGGAGCGATCGGAGGCCAGCGCCTCCACGAGATCATGGGCCCGGTGGACCTCGAGGCGGAGCGCGCCGTCCTCGCGGCGGTGCTCCTCGACGCGCGGGGGGAGGAGGGCGTCCTCTGGCGCGTGCGCGCGCTGGTCCGCGCGGAGGACTTCTCCGACCCGCGCCACGCGGTGATCTTCGAGGCGATGGCCTCGGTGGGAGACCGCGGCGAGGACATCGACATCACCACGATGGCGGCGGAGCTTCGACGCCGTGAGCGCCTCAACACGGTGGGCGGCGCGCAAGCCCTCGGGGACCTCACGGACGAAATCCCCACCCTGGCGCACGTCGAGAGCCACGCGCGCCTGGTGGCCGACGCCGCGCGCGTGCGCCGCTCCATCGACGCCGCGCGCCAGCTCATCGTCCGCGCCGCGCGTGGCGCCCGCTCGGAGGAACTTCTCGGGTCTGCGCGCGCGGTGATGGACGCCGCGAGCGCCGACGCGGAAGCGGACCTCCTCCCGCTGGACGTGGGGCTCGAGGAGGAGGTGGCGCGCATGGCCTCGACCGGCACCCCGGCGGGCCTTACCCCCACGGGCCTCGCGTCGGTGGACGCCGCGCTCGCGGGTGGCCTGTGGGCGGGCCAGCTCGTGGTGCTTGGGGCGCGCCCGGCGGTGGGCAAGTCCGCCCTGGCGCTCTTGTGGGCGTGCAACGCGGCGGAGCGCGCGGAGGGCGTGGTGGTGTTCGTCTCCCTCGAGATGCCGCGCCGCGACCTTGCCATGCGGTGCGCGGCGCTTCGGTGCGCGGCGGACCCGTCGAAGTCCCCGGTGGACCTCATGGGCATTCGGGAGCGGAAGCTCTCGCCCCTCGACGCGCAACGCTACGCGCGCGCGCTGGACGATCTGCGCGGGCTCCCCCTCCTCCTGTGCGACCGGTCCTCCACGACGGTGGTGCAGGTCCGCGCGATGGCCCTCCGCGCGAAGGCGCGCGCGGGCCGCGTGGCCCTCGTGGTGGTGGACTACCTCCAGCTCCTCCGCCCCGAGACGGCACGCGACTCGCGGGAGCGCGAGGTGGCGGAGGCGTCGCGCGCGCTCAAGGCCCTGGCGGGTGAGCTCGGGTGCCCGGTGGTGGCCCTGTCGCAGCTCAATCGCAAGGCCACCGAGCGCAAGCCCACCCTCGCGGACCTCCGCGAGTCGGGCGCGATCGAACAAGACGCGGACGTGGTGATCCTCCTCCACCGCGACGAGGACGGGGTGGCCGCGCACATCGAAAAGCAGCGCAACGGCGTGGCGCCCACGGAGGTGCGGCTCGGGTGGTGCGCGCCCGCCGCGCGCTTCACCGAGGCGGGGCCCGCATGGGGAGGCCGTGGAGGCCGGGCCCTCGAGGCGGACCACCCCGCGGACACGGACGAAGGGGACTACCAATGAACACGTTCAGCGAATACCAGCGCGCCGCGGCGCGCACGGGCGGGACGGACCTCCTTCCCGAGAACGCGGACAAGGGCCTCAACTGCGCCGCGATGGGGCTCGCGGGTGAGGCCGGGGAGGTGTGCGACCTGGTCAAGAAGTGGCAGCACCACCGCGCGCCGCGCGACGCCATGAAGCTCAAGAAGGAGGCGGGGGACGTGCTCTGGTACCTCGCTCACCTGTGCAACGTGATGGGGTGGGACCTCGGGGACATCGCAGACCTGAACGTCGAGAAGCTCCGCGCGCGATACCCCGCGGGCTTCACCACGGAGGACAGCGTGGCCCGCCGTGACGAAGGGGGCGCGCCGTGAAGGCCCCCTTCTCCCGAACCGTGGACATCACTGGCCTTCGCACGGAGAGCGAGGCCAACGACCACGCCCATTGGCGCGAGCGCCAGAAGCGCGCGAAGCACGCGCGCGGCACCGTGCTCGTGGTCCTCGGGGCCAACGTGAGGCGGAGCACCATCCCCGCGCTGGTGCTGGACGTGACCCTCACGCGCGTGGCGCCGTCCTCGGGCCTCGACGATGACAACCTCCGCCCCGCCCTCAAGCACGCGCGGGACGGCGTGGCGGACTTCCTCGGACTCAAGAGCGACCGTGACCCGCGCGTGGCCTGGCACTACGCCCAAGAGCGCGGGCCGTGGGCCGTGCGCATCACCATCGCCGCGCGCGCCACCGAGGCCGCGGCCCCCGGGGAGACCGTCCTCGAGCTCTCGGACGAAGAGGTGGCCACGCTCGAGGAGGCATTCCGCGCGCGCGTGCCGGTGCAGCTCACCCGGCCGGACCGCTCGCTCCGCCTCGTGTGGGGTGACCGATGAGCGCCGCTCCTCCTCCGCGCCGCCCGTGCCTCTACCACCCCGAGCGCGCCGCGCAGCGCCGCGGCCTGTGCTGGACCTGCCACACGAAGTTCCGCCGCGCCGGCGTGCCCATGCCCGCGATGGACAGCCCCGGCCCCCGGCCCTGGACCCCGGCGGAGTTCCTCGTGGCGTGGGTGGCCTCGCTCTCCCCCGAGGCCCGCGCCGCGCTCCACGACGCGACCGCACCCACCACCTCCTCCTCCACCTCCGAGGCCGCATGACGCTCGCCTACGCCAACGAAGACCCCGAAGAGAAGCGCGCGCGCCGCGTGGCGGCGGAGACCCTCGCGCGTGTGGAGCTGGTCCGCGCCGCGCTCGGTGCTGTGCTGGCCTCCCCCACCCTCACGAAGGACCACCGCACGGGCGCGCCCCTGTCGCAGCTCGAAGACGCCACGAGGACCCTTCTCCTCCTCCACTGTCCCGAGCTCTGTCCTCGCCCCGCGGAGGGAACGTGACAACCCGTGATCCGCCTGTGACATCACACCGGGTCACACCCGATCACACCCCCTCGAAGGGCGGCGAGGACGCGCGGGCGGAGGCCGCTCGCCTCAAAGCGGAGGGCCTCACCGTCTCGGAGATCGCGCGCCGGGTGGGCGTTGCGCGGGAGACCGTCTCCCGGTGGGTGAACCACAAGGCCGTGGAGGCGGTGGCCACCGAGCGAGCCGCGCGCGCGCAAGGCTTCGAGGACGCGGTGGCGGAGGCTCGCAAGGTGCTCAAGGCCTCGACCCTCGACGCCGCGCGCGTGCTCGTGGGCCAGCTCGCGGACACGGACCCCGCGGTGGCCGCGTCGGCCGCGAAGACCATCCTCGACCGCTCGGGGCTCCCGCGCGTGGAGGTGGTGCACACCGAGGCGGAGCCCCTCGACCTCTCGGGCCTCACCCCCGAGGAGCTGGACACCTTCGAGGGCCTCCTTTCGAGGGTGAAGGGCGGCGCATCGTGAGCCTGAACGAACACCTGAACGCGCTCCGAATCTTCGGGGCCCCCGGTATCAACCCCGCATTCTGCCACACCCGAGACGAAAGAACGGAGCACGTATGAGCCACTGGCAGACACCGCCCGCCCTCGACCCGCGCCCCGTGCCCGCCGCCTCGAAGGGGCTGCGCGCCCTCGGGCACACCGGCACCCCCGAGGACTGCACCCACCCGGCGTGCGTCGAAGCCCGTCGCGTCAAAGCGGGCGTGACCCGCCAGCGCCGCGCCCGAGGTGGGGCGGAGGGTGCCGCGCGCGCCCTCGCCCGTGAGCCGGTCCTCCTCCCGGTCGTGAGCGAGCTCGCGCCGACGCCCGCGCCGCCGGCAGCGGAGGGCCCCTCGACGCTCACACTCCGCGTCCCCGTCCCCGAGCTCCGCCCCCTCACCGTCCGTGAGCTCCTCCTCCTCGCGGCGGCGGACGTGGCCGGGGACGACACAGCGAAGGACATCCCCCTCGGGGCCCTCGTGGTGCGCGCGTGGGAGCGTGACCACGACCGCTTTGGGCTCCCGGGCTTCGAGCTCCACTACCCGCACAGCAACCGCGTCCTTGCGAAGCTGGCGGGGGCGGACGGCGTGTGCGGCTCCCTCGGATGGCTCCGCGCCACCGGGGAGCCCAACACGTGGAGGCTCACTCCGAAGGGGAGGAAGCGCGCGCGCGACCTCCGCTCCCTCGCGGTGCTCCTCGAAGCGAGGGCCGCGGCGTGAGCGACCGCCAACGCATCCTCGTGGTGACGGGCTCGCGCGCCTTCGAGGCGGACGACCGCTCGCGGGCGTGGGCGCGGCGCGCGATGCTCGGGGCCTTCCACCTCGTGGGGCCCTCCATCGTGGTGCACGGTGGCGCGCCCGGGTGGGACCTCTACGCGGAGCACCTGGCCACGTGGTTGGGCCTCCCGCGCATCGTCTTCGCCCTCGGGCCGCGCCAGCTCATCGCGGAGCCGCGCATCCACCTCCCCGGCGGGGCCTTCCGCGCGGTGAAGGACGGGAAGCGGTACGGGTACAGCGCGCCTCTCCCCCGCAACGAAGCCATGATGCGATGGGCGGCGGACCAGCTCGCCACGGGTCACCACGTGGACGTGGTGGCCGCGCGCGCCCCGTGGTCTTCGACGGGTGGCACCCTCGACGCGGTCAAGCACGCGCGCGCCTTCGAGCTCCCCACGCGAGAGCTTGAGGTGCCCTCCGAGGCGTGGCCCGCGGGGAGCGACGAAGGCACATGAGGGCCTCCTCCTCCCCCTCGCAGACGGTGAGGCTCCTCGTGGGCGTGGTGACCGCGCTCGCGGCCCTGTGCGGCGGGCTCGCGGTGGCCCTCGTGGTGTGCGCCTCGAGGTGCCCATGAGCGCCGCGGTGTCCCTCGACCGCGCGCGCGCCGCCCTCGACCGGGAGCGCGTGAAGCGTGGAGGCCTGCGAGAGTTCATCCGCCGGGCGTGGCCCCTCGTGGAGTCCGCGGAGCTCAAGTGGAACTGGCACCTTGACGCCATCGCGGAGCACCTCGAGGCCGTGACGCGCGGGGAGGTGCGCGACCTCGTTATCAACGTCCCCCCGGGCACATCGAAGACCCTTCTGGCCTCGGTGCTCTGGCCCGCATGGGAGTGGACGCTGGACCCCGCGCACAGGTTCATCACCGCGAGCTTCAATGATCGCGTCATCCTCCACAACGCCAGGCGCGCGCGCACCCTCGTGGACTCCCCGTGGTTCCGCGCGCGGTGGCCCGAGGTGACGTTTCCCACGGGGGCCAGCGCCTCGAAGGCCGTGGACTTCTACGCCACCACCTCGGGCGGGTGGCGCTACTCGGTGACGGTGCGCGGCGCCGTGCTTGGGATGCACGCGGACACCCACGTGGTGGACGACCCCATCGACCCGCAACGCTCCGCGCTCGCCTCGGGCCTTGAGCTCGAAGCGGTCCTTCGCTGGCACCACGAAACGATGGTGACGCGCTTCCGCGATCAAACGCGATCGCGCCGCGTGCTGGTGATGCAACGGCTCCACGAGCGGGACCTCTCCTCCGAGATGATCCGCGCGGGCGCAACCGTGCTCTGCCTCCCCATGCGCCACGAGCGCGCGCACCCGCACCGCTACGCGCGCGACCCGCGCACCACCGAAGGGGAGCTTCTTGTCCCCGAGCGATACCCCGCGGAGACCGTAGAGCGCCTCGCGGAGTCGCTCGGACCCTACGGGGCCGCGGCACAACTCCAACAGCGCCCCGCGCCCGCCGGCGGTGGTATCTTCAAGGCGGAGTGGCTTCGCCGGTACTGGACGACCCTCCCCGACAAGGGCGCCACGTGGACCATCTCCGTGGACGCGACCTTCAAGGGGAGCGAGGGCGCGGACCTCGTGGCGATTCAGGTGTGGTGCCACGTCGGGCCGGACCACTACCTCGTGGACCGCGACACGCGCCGAATGTCCTTCACGGAGACCCTCGCCGCGATTGAAGCGATGGCCGTGCGATGGCCGCGCGCGCTCACGAAGTTGATTGAGGCGAAGGCCAACGGGCCCGCGATCCTCGACACCCTCAAGGGCAAGCTGGCGGGCCTCACGCCCGTGGAGCCCGACGGCGGGAAGGAGGCGCGCGCGCACGCCGCGGCCCCGCTCTTCGCCTCGGGGAACGTCCTCCTCCCCCACCCCGAGCGCGCGGAGTACCCCGACGGGCGGCGCGGCGCGGTGTGGGTGCGCGGTGGCGTGGCGGACCTCTCGCGCGACGCCGCGGAGGGGAGCTACGAACACGCCATGGTGAGCTTTCCACGCGCGCGCCACGACGATGACGTGGACGCCACAACCCAAGCTCTCAACCACCGCGCGGGGAGCTACCTCGCGCGACTCCGTGCGGCGATGGACGCCGCGAAGAAAGGCCTTGCACCGTGACGATTCTAAACAGCCTTCACCGCGCCGCGGGTGCCCTCCGTCGCATCGCGCGCGGAGACTCGTGGATCAACAACACCACCGGGCAAGGGCAGGGCACCGGGCGCAGCGCGTGGGAGTACCAGCGCGCGAACCTCCTCCCCTATCAGGTGCTCTCGGACCTCTATCATGGCGATTCCTTCGCCGCGAAGGTGTGCGAGGCCCACCCCGAGCACGCGCTCCGCCGCGGGTTCACCGTCACCACGGGGGACAAGGCCGTGGACAAGGTGCTCCTCGCGTCGTGCGAGGACATGGCGCTCGCGCGCCGCGCCTCCGAGGCCTGGACGTGGGGGCGCGCGTTCGGCGGCGGCGCGCTGGTCCTCGGGTGCGACGACGGGCGCCGCGCCCACGAACCCCTCGACCTCTCGACGCTGCGCGCGGTGCGCTTCGTGACCACCGTGGACTCCTCCGAGCTGGTCCCCGACACGTGGGAGACCGACCCGCTTTCCCGTCGCTTCGGGGAGCCGCGCGTCTACCGCCTCCAGCGTTCGGGCGGTGGCGGCGGGATGGACACCAGTGCCGTGCATCACACCCGCGTGGTGCGCTTCGAGGGCCTCCCCACGACGCGCCCCGAGCGCCAGCGCCTCAACGGGTGGGGCGCGAGCGTGCTGGCCCGCACGTACGACCTCCTCCAGCAATGGAACGGTGGGCACGTCGCGGTCAATGACCTCCTCCTCGACGCCTCCCAAGCGGTGTGGAAGGTCAAGGGCCTCCTCGACATCGTGTCCGGCGATGCGGCGGAGCTCTTCGAGGAGCGCATGGCCCTCGCGGACCGGGTGCGCTCCACCTTCCGCGCGGTGCTCCTCGACACGGAGGAGAGCCTCGAGCGCACCGAGGTGGGCGCGCTCACCGGGCTCCCGGACCTCCTCGACCGCTACGCCCTCCGCGTGGCCGGCGCGTCCGGCATCCCCGTGTCCATCCTCCTCGGGCGCTCCCCCGCCGGGCTCAACGCCACGGGGGAGAGCGACACGCGCGGCTTCTACGATGACGTGTCGGCGAAACGCGAGCGCGTCCTCCGCCCGGCACTCGAGCACGTGGTCCGCCTCATCCTCCTGTCCTCCGAGGGGCCGACGCGCGGGAAGGAGCCCGATGCGTGGAGCGTGGAGTTCCCTCCCCTGTGGGAGCCCACCGAGGGGGAGAAGGCGGACCTTCGCCTCAAGGTCGCGCAGACCGATGCGGTGTACCTCACCAACGGCGTCACCACGCCCGAGGAGGTGGCCACCTCGCGTTTCCCAGCGGGCGGTGGGTGGAGCATGGACACCACCGTGGACCTGGGAGCACGCGCGCCGCTCGAAGCCCCGCCCGCGGTCGATGGCGCCCCGAAGGTGGACGCGAAAGACGTAGACCTCACGCCCACGGAGGAGATGGCCTCCGCCGCACGGCGCGCCCTCGAGGTGCGCGCGGAGAAGCCCGAGAGCCAACGGGGCATGGAGGACACGGGCATCGCCCGCGCGCGTGATCTGGCCAACCGGCGCACGCTCTCCCCGGAGACCGTGCGCGAAATGGTGGCGTGGTTCGCGCGCCACGAGACCGACAAGGACGGGGAGACGTGGGACGAGCAGGGCAAGGGCTGGCAAGCGTGGCATGGGTGGGGCGGCGACCCCGGCCGCGCGTGGGCGGAGCGCAAGGTGGCGGAGCTGGACCGAGCGGAGGCCGCGTGACGCAGCGGGCGCGCACACCGCCAGGGCCTCGTGGCCGACGCCGCGCGCCCGCGCGCTCGCGCCCGCTCGGACCCTCGGGCCTTCGTCCTCCTCCTCCCTCCGCCGCGGAGATCGCCTATCGGCGCGCGCTCCTCGCGTGGGATCAACAGACCACCGAGGCCCTCCACGAGATGCTCCGCGCGGAGGGGCTCCTCCCCGCGCGCACCGATGCGGCGGCGGACGGTGCGGCCGGCGGCGGTGCCGTGGTGCTCACCGAGGCGGACACCGCGCGGGCCCGCGCGCGCCTCGCGGAGCTTCTGCGCGGGTTCCTCCTCGCCATGCGCGCGCCGCTCGAGGTGCTCCGCGTGGTGGAAGCCCGCGTCACCTCGCACACCGAGGCCGCATGGAAGGCACAGTTGAAGGAGCTCGGGGTGAACATCACCGACGTGCGCGCGCCGGACCTCATGCACCTCCGCGCGGTGTGGAGGCACCACAACCTCGCGTTGATTCGCACGCTCGCGGAGGAGAAAGTACAGCGCGTTCGCACGGTCCTCGAGGAGTCGCCGGGCTCGCGCGTGGAGGACCTGGCGGAGCGCATCCGAGCGAAGACCGGCACCTCGAGGAGCCACGCGGAGCTCCTCGCGCGAGACCAGGTGTTGAAGCTCAACGGCGAAATCGCACAGGCCCGACACAAGGCCGCGGGTGTGACTGAATATGTCTGGCGCACGTCGCGCGATGAGCGCGTCCGCTCGCGCCACAAGGCCCTCGAAGGCACGCGGCACGCGTACTCCGAGCCCCCCGTGGTGGACGAGAAGACCGGGCGTCGCGCGCACCCCGGCGAGGACTACCAGTGCCGTTGCACGGCGGACCCCGTGCTCCCCGGCCTCGAAGATATCACCGGCCCGTGACGCGGTTGTGAGGGTGCGCGCCGCTCGCATCGTCCTCCTCCCGCGGTAGGTTCCCCGTCGCTCGCTCCGCTCCGCTCCGTCGTCGTTCTCCTTCTGCGTGTGGGCACCGGCCCCGAGAGTCCCCCCTCTCGGGGTCGTTGTCTTTGCGAGGTGCCGTGACGGGGTTGCGAGGGTGCGCGCCGTTGATTCGAGCGCACGCGCGCACGCACGCTCCGCCCGATGTCCCGCACTCGCGTCACGCGCGCAGACCTCTCGACCGCCCCCGCGAAAGTGGTGCGGTTGGAGTCTGGCGCTGTGCGCGTGGAGGGGGCGGTCACGCGCGTGGGCGTGCTGCAATACAGCGACGGCGCGCGCACGTGGGGTGAGCTCCACCTCCCCGAAGAGATTCACGCGCCCGCGTCGCTCGCCACGCTCCCCGGCATCGCGGTGACGGACGACCATCCCACCGAGCTGGTGACGCCCGAGACATGGGGCGAGGTGGCCATCGGCCACGTAGCGGACTCGGTGGGCGTCGAAGCGGACACGGGCCTCGTGGTGGCCTCCCTCGTGGTGAGCTCCGCGGACGCGCTCGCGCGCGTGGACTCGGGGGAGCTCACCGAGATTTCGGCGGGATACACCTGCGAGGTGGACCCCTCGCCCGGGGTCTACCAGGGCACGCCGTACGAGGCCGTCCAGCGCGGCATTCGTTACAACCACATCGCCCTCGGGCCCGCCGGATGGGGCCGCGCCGGGAGTGATGTCCGCCTCCGTCTCAACGCCTCCGCGGTCGAAGTTCGGCCGCTCATCACCAAGGATCACCCGATGGCCGACACGACCCGCAAGGACGGCGAAGCGCCTCCTCCTCCTCCTGCAGACCCGAAGGAGCCCGCGATGGACGCGGGCGCGATGCGCCTCCAGGCGCTCGAAAGCGCGCTCGCGGACTCCCTCAAGGAAAACGCGAAGCTCAAGGCCGACATGGAAGCCATGAAGGCCGCGCCGCCCACCGAAGAGCAGGTGCCCCCCATGGTGGCCGACGCCATCGCCGCGAAGCGCACCGCGCTCGTGTCGGATGCGCGCGCCGTCCTCGGGCGCGAGTGGAAGTCCGACGGGCTCTCCACGGCGGACGTTCACAAGGCCGTCGTGGCGAAGCGGTTCCCCTCGGTGAAGCTGGACGGGCTCTCGCCCGATGCGCTCCGCGGCATGGCCCTCGCCGCCATGACCGCCGCGCGCGAGACGGCGGACACCACCGAGCGCACGGACGCCCTCCGCGACGCCCACCCCGGCCCCGGTGGCGCCACGCGCTCGGACGCCGTGGACCTCTCGGACCTGGACCCGCGCGCCGCCCTCGACGCCCTCACCAACACGCGCTTCGAGCGCGAGCACAACCGCCGCGCCGCGGCGGTGCAGGAGTAAGCCGCCATGGCATCGCCCGGCCCCGTTCAGACCTCCACCTCCTCGACCCCCGGCAACGCACCGGCGGGCACCATCGATTCGTCCACTTACGCCACGGTCAAGAGCCGCATGGCCGCGGCCATCCTCGTGGTCGGGCTCCTCGCGGGCTTCACGTCGGGCGCCTCGACGGTGCGCCACCTCGAGGCGGACGCCGCGGACCCGGACGCCTTCCTCGCCACGGGCGGCGCGTCGGCCGCGACCGCGCAGACCATCTCCGGCGCGTCGCTCAACGGCGCGACGGGTACGGCCACGCTCCGCCAGGCGCGCAACGTCACCCTCACGTTCTCGTCCAGCACGGATTGGGACGCGACCACTGCCGTGGTGACGGGCAAGGGCGTGGACGGTGAGCACACCACCGAGAGCCTCAGCATCCCGAACAACGGCAACGCCACCGTCACGGGCTCGGTGCTCTTCACCTCGGTGACGAGCATCTATGTCCCCGCGCAGACCGGCACGGGCGGCACCTTCACCGCGGGCTTCGGGTCGATGCTCGGCCCCATCAACGCCGCCGCGGCGGGCGTGGTGGCCTTCGAGAACACGCGCGCAAGCGCCAACTACGCGGTGGCTGAGATGGCCCCCGTGGTGAGCCAGGGCCGCGTGTGGGTGGACTCGGAGACCGCCGCCTTCGAGGGCGCGCCCGTGTACGTGCGCATGGTCGCGGGCGAGGGTGAGAGCCTCGGAGCCGTGCGCCACACCCCCGACAGCACCGATTGTGCGCTCCTCCGGGGCGCGCGCTTCGCCAAGACCATCGCCGCCGCGGGCCGCACGCTCGTGGAGCTCAACCTCCCCTGAGAAGGGCGAGAGGAACCACCGCCATGCCGCGCACCCAACGCACCGACGCAGACATCCTGAACCGCTACCTCCGCCGCGACGCCGCGGCCCCCCTCTCGCCCGCGCGCCAGCGCCGGGTGGACACCTTCTTCCTCCCCGCCGCGCGCGTGCTCGGCGCCAAGCTCGGCGCGCGCTTCGACTCCCCCGACTCGCAGCTCGTGCTCGCGCGCCAGCTCGAGGACCTGG
>Ga0181343_1000397_pt1 | contig 19402 bp, 16 predicted proteins | sample Su13VDMLBSD_FD_130110 | JGI IMG/M metagenome (GOLD analysis project Ga0181343, IMG submission 130110) | Freshwater viral communities from Lake Michigan, USA - Su13.VD.MLB.S.D | ecosystem: Environmental > Aquatic > Freshwater > Lake | place: USA: Michigan | collected 2013-07-15 | reverse complement strand
CGAACAGGAGAAAGGGGTATGAAACAGATAATCGTAACACTACTGACAGCAGCATTCTGGCCGTTTACATTCTGGCTGGCAGGCACTGACCTTACGCAGCGGGGGGAGTCCTTGGCGATCTGCTTTATATTCACTGTTGGATCAACCGCAATGACGTGGGCTTGCCCTTGGTGGAAGGAGGGTGGGGGGTGATGAACCATAACGGTATTTTTATAAAAGAGGCGGACTACTAATGAAAGCATATGACAAGCAAGTGGGCGGTGGCCACTACAAAAAGCTGAAAATCCAGCCTATGCAGTACAGCATGGCGAACGAGTTGGACGCGTGCCAGCATACGGCGATCAAGTACATCACAAGGCACTGGGACAAGGCAGGCAAAAAAGACCTGTACAAGTCACTGCACACAGTACTGCTGCTGATCGAAGAGAAGTACGAGTGGACTGATAAAGACAGCGCGATACTTGAGGCGGTGATGGGAGCGATGAGCGATGAATGATGAATAACACCGAGTGGGACAAATTCATGGCGCGCTTGAAAGCACTGCCGCCACTGAACAACAAGCCACGGCCCGTGGATACCGATTTCTGGAGAGAGATGGATGCGATGCAAACGAGCCACCATAAAATAGAAAACCAACGGTTGAAAGCGAGTCATTGAGCAGAAGAAACCCGATAGTCCACAACGAGTCATTGGTGGCGAGAAAACCATAAAGAACAAAACGAGTCATGTGATCATAGAAACCCGAAACAGCCGAACGAGTCATACAACACTAGAAACCCATACTCCAAGAACGAGTCAGGTGACCAAAGAAACCCATAAAGGTCTAACGAGTCAGGCGATCAGAGAAACCCATAGAGGATTAACGAGTCACCATAAATAAGAAACCCCGGAGCAGCGAACGAGTCAGCCCACCAAAGAAACCCGAAGTCCACAAACGAGTCACAGTGTTTAAGACACCCAGAGATCAAAAGCGAGTCACGGGAGACAAGAAACCCATACAAAAATAACGAGTCAGGGAAAATGAGAAAACCAGAGCCTTAAAACGAGTCACACACACGAAGAAAACCAGAATGGGGTAACGAGTCATTGCAGTCAATAAGCCCGCAAACCGCTAACGAGTCAAACATGAGAAGAAAACCATGGGAAGCAAACGAGTCACTTGAGAGGAGAAACCCATCGAGCCAGAACGAGTCACGAATGCGAAGAAACCCATCGAGCTCAAACGAGTCATGCGATCACAGAAACCCGAAGCATCCAAACGAGTCATACCAGAGAAGAAAACCATAAGCAAATAACGAGTCAATAATTCCCAGAAAACCAACATGGCATAACGAGTCATACACCCTTAAAGAAGGAGCGATAACATGAGCGATATTAAGATAATGGTACGCGGTGCGTACGACATACAGAAGCTGCGCATTATGATGGGCAACCGGATCGTAGGTAACTTCAAGGCGAAGCTGGGGCAGAAGCCGGGTATGAGCGAAGAGGAGCTAGAAGAAGCAGAGAAGACTATCCTCACTACGCTGCGTGCATCGTACAAGAAAATTACTGATGGCGTTACTACGTTGCCACGGCAGGCCAGCTTCAAGGGTGACGAAGTAATTAGTAGCTACACAGAGCTTGTGCTTGTAGATCAGTACCTGAGTCTGGAGCAACAGGAAGATAAGCAGTTCAGCCGCTTGAAGAACGTGCTGAAGGACTTCCCCATCTACAACGAGTTCCTCGAAAACATATACGGTGTTGGCCCTGCGATGGCCGGAGTCATTGTGTCGGAAATTAACATCCACGCAGCCGAGTACCCATCGAGCCTGTGGAAGTACGCAGGGCTGGATGTAGCCGGTGATGGTAAGGGCCGCTCACGTAAGAAGGAGCACCTAGAGGAGTCTGAGTACACCAACAAGAACGGCGAGCTTGCCAAAAAGATGGGCATAACTTTCAACCCGTTCCTGAAGACTAAACTGGTTGGAGTGCTGGGTTCATCGTTTATAAAGCAGAGTGCCGTCAAGTGCCCCTATCGCAAGATATACGACGACTACAAGCACCGACTGGAGAACATGCCCGCACATGCCGAAAAGAGTAAGGGGCATCGACATAACATGGCCGTTCGTTACGCAGTGAAGCGGTTCTTGGCCGACCTGTATGTCGCATGGCGTACCCTCGAAGGTCTGCCAGTCGCAACCGAATACAGCGTGGGTAAGTTGGGTATTGTCCATCGCGTAGCTGCGTGAGGATAGTATGAAACGACCCAGCGACACGCCGGACCCGGAAGACAAAGTAATACTTGCGGGCAAGAGTCGTAACTACATCATTGGCTGGAACAGAGTTAAACATAGAGGAGACAAGCATGAACCTGAACGAATTGCTGAACCCGTGGGCCGCGCTGCGCCGGGCAAAGCTCGAAGTGGATACACTAAGAAGAGAGCAAGCCCTGCTGGTTGAGGAGCTGATTAAGGCACAGAAAGCACTGACCCCGCTGGAGGCACATAACAAAACCAAGAGGACACCGAAAAAATGAGCTGCAAATGCGAAGAAGGTACGTGGGGTACAGAGAACAAGAACCCCATCTGCCGTAACCCAGTGTACACCGAGGGCGTGCTGTGTCTGAACTGCGCGCATGACAAAGACTGCCACGAGAACACCGATGCCAAGAATACTAAGTCACAAACAAATTGAGGCCCGCAAGTTTTGGAGGTTGGCAGATAGCACGGACGAAGGCAGAGATATGTTGCGTCAACGCCTTGCTGAAGATGTCGCTGCGTGGGAAGCTGCTGGTAACAAAGCAACTGAAGTGCCCATCGGCGCAAGCGGCATCAAGGGTAGCGTGCTTCCGTACTACATCAAAGCACAGGCCAACGGGCTGAAGAAAATCAGGAACCCAAGGAAACAAACATAAAATGAATAATCCCAGCCAAGCGTGGTCCTACAGCAGCATCAAGACTTTCGAACAGTGCCCGAAGAAGTACTACCACCTCAAGATCGCCAAGGACGTTAAGGATGAAGGCGGACAGGCGAGCATTTACGGCAATTTGGTGCACAAGGCTGCGGAGGACTACGTGCGGGATGGCAAGCCGATACCACCAGAGTACAGCTACATGCAGCCTGTGCTAGACGCATTGCTGCAAATCCCCGGGGAGAAACACTGCGAGCTTAAACTGGGCGTAAGTTTGGAGGACAACAATTACTACCCAGTTGACTTCTATGCCCCGGGCGTGTGGTGGAGGGGCATTGCCGACTTACTTATAGTGAACACTTCTACCGCCTACTTAGTTGACTACAAGACTGGGAAGAACGCCAAGTACGCAGATACCAAGCAGTTGGACGTATTGGCCGGCGCAGTATTCACGCACTTCCCACAAGTTACGCATATAAAGTCAGCACTTGTTTATTTGGTCAGCAACGAGCTGATAAAAAAAGAGCAGGTAGCCAGCATGGCGAAGTCCTATCTGGCTACGTTTGCCCCATCCCTTGACAGACTACAAGTTGCGGAACAGACTAATGTGTGGAACCCAGTCAGTGGGCCACTATGTAGATATTGTCCAGTTACCACATGCGCACATAACCGCAAATGAGAGGTGCCTCATGGCCAGAAACTATAAAGAAGAGTACGCCAACTACCAAGGCTCAGAAGAACAGAAGAAGAACAGAGCCAAGCGTAACGCAGCACGCCGTAAGGCTATGCGCGAGGGCAAGGTAAGTAAAGGTGATGGCAAAGACGTGGCACACGTCAAAGCTATGGATAAGGGTGGTACCAACGGTGATGGGGTGCGCGTAGAGTCAGCACCCGCTAACCGCTCGTTTCGCAGGGACGCAAAAGGAAATTTGGTATCAGAAACCAGCAAACGCGAACGTAAAAAGAAGTAACACATATGCAAGTGGTACAAAACACAGCGTTAGTGCTTAAAACACGTACCCCCCACAAACTACTTGACGCAGGGGTAACACATAAAATTCTGTCCGAGCAAGACGGCATGTACGAAGTAGCCGTACGTTGGACGTTACCGGACACACAAAAGCTGGTTAACGCCGGGGGTAAAGACGTACCATCACCTATGCTGCGTGACTACACATGGACGGGCAAGCTCACTCCATACGCCCACCAAAAAGAAACTTCAGCGTTCCTATCCCTACGAAAAAAAGCATTCTGTTTTAACGAGGCTGGTACTGGTAAGACAGCATCTGTTATATGGGCTGCAGACTACCTTATGAAGCAAGGGGCTATAAATAGGGTGCTGGTCATATGCCCTCTGTCCATCATGAAGTCAGCATGGCAAGCGGACTTGTTCAAGTTTGCTATGCACCGAAGCTGCGCAGTGGCCCACGGTGCCTCAGAGACACGCAAGAAAATAATATCCTCCGGGTGTGAGTTTGTAGTAATAAACTTTGACGGTGTTCAGGTAGTGCAAGATGTCATCCTTGCCAATAAGTTCGACTTGATCGTGGTAGACGAAGCTAACGCGTATAAAAACGTGCAGACCAAACGGTGGAAGACACTAAACAAACTGGTTACTCCAGATACGTGGCTATGGATGCTTACTGGAACCCCGGCTGCCCAGTCCCCGATGGACGCCTACGGACTAGCCAAACTAGTTAGCCCGGACAAAGTGCCCAAGTATTACGGGCAATACCGCGACTCTGTTATGTACAAAGCTACCCAGTACATATGGAAGCCTAAACTAACCGCAGACAAGACCGTGCATAGCGCCCTGCAACCCGCCGTAAGGTTTGAAAAGCGCCAGTGCCTAGATTTACCAGAAGTCACGCACTTGGATAGGGAAGCCCCCCTTACCGCGCAACAGATGAAGTACTACAAGGTACTTAAGAAGCGTATGCTCATGGAGGCGTCTGGCGAGAAAGTTACTTCTGTAAACGCAGCCACAAACTTGAACAAACTACTGCAGCTGTCAGGGGGTGCGGTCTATTCTGATACTGGGGAGGTCGTAGAGTTTGACGTAAACAACCGCCTCAATATAGTGCTCGAAGCTATACAGGAATCCAGCCATAAAGTGCTTGTGTTTGTACCGTTCACACACACCATAGAACTACTTAAAGAGTTCTTGGACAAAAATAACGTACCCACTGAAGTTATATCCGGGTCGGTGTCCCTCAACAAACGTAGCTCTATATTTGACGCGTTCCAGACATCCCCTACACCTAGAGTTCTTGTAATACAACCCCAAGCTGCATCGCACGGCCTTACCCTAACCGCAGCGGACACCATAATCTGGTATGCCCCTGTTGCAAGTGTTGAGACTTACCTGCAAGCTAACGAGCGCATCAACCGCCCCGGCCAGAAGAACGCCATGACTATAATACACATTCATGGTAGTGACGTTGAGCGCAGGTTGTACGCCATGCTCCAAAACAAGATACTAGACCACAACAAAATTATTGATCTTTACCACAAAGAAATACAATCAGACAGTTGACATTGTCAAACCCGATGGTAGACTGATGCTCCCTTAACAAAAAGGAGCCAAGTTATGACCATCTCTGCAGACCGGCTAGTGCAGTCCTACATGGACTTGCGTACAGCCATACAAGAACGAGAGGAAGAAATAAAAACGCTGAAGGAACAGCAATCTGAAGTAAGCAACAAACTGTTGGAGTTGTGCGCTGAGCAAGGCATGGACAGCCTTCGCACTGAGTACGGCACTGTAAGCCGCAGGGTTTACTCTTCGTACTGGACCACAGACTGGGAGCGTATGTACGAGTTTATCGCTGATAACGAGGCATACCACCTGCTTGAGAAGCGCATACACAACACGCACATGAAAGAGTTCCTGCACGACAACCCGGACAAGCTGCCAGTTGGCTTACAGTCCGAAAGTAAATACATAGTATCTGTACGTAAACCCTCTAATCGGAGCGACTAATATGTCCAACGACGTTTCAATTTTCCGCAACAAAAACGCAGTAGGTGTGTCGTCTGAACGCCGCCTTACCAAACTGGGCCAGAGCATTGCCTCTACGTCCATAAACCGCCGTATCCAGACCAACGTCAACGGCACGTTCAAGAAGCTGGTTAACGGCGAGCAGATTGGTAGCGCCGTCCGTGGCGAGATGAATGTAATCATCATCAACCTGCTGCCCAGCGTGTCTCGTGTGTACTACGCCAGCAAGTATGACCCCAACGCAGAAGCCACACTGCCAAACTGCTGGTCTAATCTCGGTGACGCCCCCGAGGACAACGTACCAGATGCGATGCACTCAAACTGCGCCGACTGCGACATGAACGTAAAAGGCTCGGGCCAGAACGGCGGTAAGGCATGCCGCTACCAGCGCCGTATTGCTGTATTGCTTGAGGGAGATACTACTGGTGACGTTTATCAGTTCAACGTCCCGGCCAAGTCTATCTTTGGTAAGGGTGTTGGCAACGAGCACCCGTTTGAGTCGTACATGAAGTTCCTCACGGCGAACGGTGAGTCCCCGGATACTGTGGTAACTGCAATCCGCTACGACGACGACGCTGACTCTATGGAGCTGCTGTTCTCCCCTGTACGTCAGGTTACGGATCAGGAGTTTGAACTTGTACAGCAAGCTCAGAATAAGCGGGAGTCCGACAAGTACGTACGCATTACCGTGGCGCAGCTTGATGGCGTGACGAAGCTGCCTGTAAAGGAAGAGAAACCGGTGGAGGCCCCGAAGCCTAAAGTACAGCGTAGCGAAGACCCTGACGACGACGACACTCAGGCTGAGGAAGTAGCGGAACCCAAGAAACGTGCTAAGTCTGCCAAGTCGGAGACAATAGCTGTAGTTCAGAGCAACGAATCACTGGCCTCCGCGCTTGGAGAGTGGGGCGCCCAATGAGCCATGGCTACAGCGTACATCTGGTTAACCTGAACAAGCAGGCTGACAAGAAGTCGCTTGGTGCGCAGCTTGGCAGGGTCTGTATAGCAGAGAATATTCCGGTGTCTGTAGTAGCTGCAGAACTGAACATCAGCCGGCAAACCGTGTACAACTGGTTTGCCGGTTTGGTGGAGCCTTCCAAGGATAGAACTAAGCGCATACAGGCGTTTATCAAAAAAGTTACAAGGTGATGCATATGGATGGGTTTGACCTAATAGGGTTTGTCCGTCCTGCGGGTGGGTGGTATGCGCTCATTGCTGTCCAGAACAAGACTAAAGTACGGCAGCTGTTTTTTGAGACGCGGGAGGAGCTGGATAAAGCTATAGAGGACTTTACAGCACGGCGGTGGTGTACGTTTTTTGGTTTGGCCAGATTCAAGACTGGCGAAAACCGTACGCATGAGAACGTGGACGCGATGAAGTCTTTCTGGGTCGATATTGATTGCGGCCCGGGCAAATCCCAGATAGACGAAACCACAAAGCGACCCACAGGATACGAGACACAGCTTGACGGACTCAACGCACTACGTGAGTTCTGTACCAAAACGGGGTTACCAAGGCCATTGTTGGTTAACTCTGGTAACGGTATACATGCGTATTGGGCGCTTACAGAGGAGATGCCTGCAGACGCGTGGGACGTTGTGGCTAAGCAGTTCCGTGCGTCCTGCATACAGCATAACTTCTACATAGACACGAAGGTGTTTGAGCGGTCCAGAGTTCTGCGGCAGATAGGCACCTTCAACTTTAAAGGGGACTTGCGTGGTGAGCCGGCCAAACCTGTAGAGCTTATAAGCAAAGCCGGACCGTTCGACATATCTGTAATACGGGATGCGCTAGGTGTAACGGTAAGTGCGCCCGCTACGTTGTTTGGGGCACCCAAGAGAAAGCTTACTGCACTAGGTGCGGCGTTAGCGGCTAATGTGGACTCAAGTTTTACCAAGATAATGCAGCGCACCAGTAAGGGGGAGGGGTGCCAGCAACTTGCAGATTGCTACATTAATCGCGCTACACTACCTGAACCTAGATGGTTCGACGCTCTGTCTGTTGCCAAGTTTTGTAACGACCGTGACACCGCCATACATAAGCTGTCCCACGGGCACCCGGACTACGACCCCGACGCCGTAGAACGTAAGATCAAAGGTATAAAAGGCCCACACACTTGTGCAGAGTTTGAGGTAAACAATCCCGGTGGGTGCGATGAGTGCCCCCATAAGGGAGGGATAAGGAGCCCCATAGTACTAGGTAAGGTAATAGCCAGATCAAGCGGTGTAGTAACAGTCGAGGAGCCAGTTGACGAGGAGGGTGAAGAAAAAGAGCTGCCTGTCACCCATGTGATTCCCGAGTTCCCATTTCCGTACTTCCGGGGCAAGAACTGCGGTATTTACGTTACGCAGGAGGGGGAGGACGCAGAACCGCTGCTTGTATACGAGCACGACCTGTATGTTGTAAAACGCATGAATGACCCCACACATGGCGATATCGTAGTGTTGCGGTTGCACCTACCCAAAGACGGTATGAAGGAGTTTGTAGTCTCCAATGTGCAGCTGGTCGATAAGAAAGAACTTTGCAAGACATTGGCTAGTTACGGTGTGGTTTGCAACGAACGAAAATTTGTGTACTTGATGATGTACTTACAGGCATCAGTCAAGGCATTTCAGGAACGGGAGAGGGTTGAGAAAATGAGACTACAGTTTGGTTGGTCAGATAATGACAGCAAGTTTATATTGGGTGAGCGGGAGATAACCGCTGGTTCTACGTACTATAGCCCGCCGTCCTCAATGACACGGGATATGGCGGGGTACCTGCATGCCAAGGGCGATTTTGAAGTATGGAAGTCAGTGTTCAATCTATACAACCGCCCCGGTATGGAACCGCACGCGTTCGCTGCCCTTACTGCGTTTGGTGCACCCCTGTTGAAGTTCCTTGGGCAGAAGGGGGCGTTAATCAACCTGATTAACAATAAGTCGGGCACCGGAAAATCTACCGTCCTCTATATGTGTAACAGCGTATATGGAGCGCCCGTAGAGCTGGCCTCAACGTGGCAGGACACTTTGGCTGCTAAGATTCACAAGCTCGGGGTGCTTAACAATCTACCTTTTACTATAGACGAGATGACGAATATGGAGGCAAAGGACTTCTCCACGTTGGCGTACAGCATTTCACAGGGGCGTGGCCGTGACCGCATGAAGCAGTCCTCTAACGAACTACGGGTGAACGTAACTAGCTGGGCGACCATCGCGCTGTGCAGTTCTAACTCTGCATTTGCCGAGAAGTTGACAGGGGGCAAGAACAACCCGGAAGGTGAGCTTATGCGGTTGTTGGAGTACTCCATCGACCATACTACTGCTATCCCAACCGCCGAGGCTAAGCATGCTTTTGACCACCTGCTGCGGGAGAACTACGGTCATGCTGGGGATCGGTATATATCTTGGCTAGTAGCCAACAAGGAGGAGGCCACAAACTCGGCGCTTGAGATACAGGCAAAAATAGACTCAGAGTCCAAACTGAGCCAACGCGAGCGGTTTTGGTCGGCTACCATTTCGTCCAATTTGGCAGGGGGGCTCATCGCCCAGCGCCTAGGTCTGCACGATTACGACCTTAAAGCTATCTACACGTGGGCCATGAGTACTCTTATCCCAAGCCTACGTGATAGTAGTAGCGCACCCATCTCCGACGTTAGTGCCATAATTGGTGACTACATACACCGACACATACAAAACGTACTCGTGGTAGATGGTGAGATTGACCGCAGAACAAGTAAGTTTAGTACGCCGCTTGTGGAACCTAAAGGCTCACTACTCATACGTTACGAGCCAGATACAAAGAATATGTTTCTTATGGCCAAGGCGTTTAAGGAAGACTGCATCAAGGTGCAGATAAACTACAAGGACACCCTGAAGCAGCTGAAGACTCGTGGCATACTTGTGGACAGTGGGGTAAAACGCCTAGCTAAGGGTATGCGGATAGAATCCCCCGGGGTGCATACGCTTGTGCTCTCCTGTAGCCACCCAGACTTCGCTGGTGTGGATGTGTTTTTACCGACTACGGACACAACGCCAGATGCAGGTGGAAAAGGTTAGGTACGCTGTAAATTGGCGGGAGTTCAAGGTGGGGCGATCTATATTCATCCCCTGCCTTTCCCCGCAAACTGCATGGACAGAGCTGCACCCCGTGTTCAAGCGCCTCAAGTACAACACTGTACATAAAGTGTGTATAGAGGACGGGGTGCGCGGCCTGCGTATATGGCGGGTTAGTCGGTAAAGTACTCTGCCTGTATCTCTGGCAGCAGCCCCTTGGAGAACCGCAAGCCCGCTATCTTCTCTTCTTCCGCAGCCATGCGGGACTTGAAAGACCGCTCCAACGTACTGGAATCCATAAGCTGGGGGTGGCTACGCATAAACTCTCCGGCCTCCCGCTGCGCCTCACGCATAAGCTCTGAATCCCCTGCCAGCTTGGAAGCATAATACTTGTCGAGGATTCTGGACTTCCTATCCAGCAACGCCTGTTCGTAAGCCTTTGCTGATGCTCGCTTCTGGTACAACTGAGACACTTCTGCTGGTGCAAACCCGATGGACTGTGTGGCCGCCTGCCACATATCTATATCCTCGACCACAGGGGAGCCGGTACGGGTGGTGACACCCTCCATGTAGTACCTGTACCCCCGCATACCGTTACGTGCAAACGCAGGTACCACAGCCTCTACTGCCTTATACCCACTACCACCTTCGCTCCAGTCGCTAAGCGCAGTTCCCACACTGATACCGTAGGAGCCAAGCGGACCAAACATGTTACTCATAATAGTGCGTATGAGACCGTACTCACGGATACTTTGTGGGTCATCGCGGAACAGTACATCGTTAGCTAGGGCAGCGCGCTCGCTGATGTCCACCTTCAGAAGGTTTGCCACAAGTCCGTTGTAGAAGAAGTCGCCAAACACGTCGTTGGCAGACTGCCTCGGATCGTAAGGCTCATCCTCTTCTCTGTCGTCCGGTATAAGTATCTCCAGCAACCGGGACAGCATCATGTAGGCACCCATGAACGGCAAGCCTTTAGCCCCCAGAAGGGCGAAGCTGTAACCATGAACAGCCAACAGGTACCTACGTGCGAACCGCTTTTCTTCTGGCGTAGCTTTGCTATCAATAAGCCATTTATGGTAATTCTTGGCTAGGTAGAAGGCTTGGGCAAACACGATCTGTTTGAACGTGAAGATTACCCTACCCACCGGGTGCTGCATTATGCGAGGTGCGGTTTCCGCCATACCAGCGGTGTGTGCGTCTTGTACTACCCGCAGTGCATACTCTATGGCTTCCTCCACGCTCATGGGTTTGGCGTTCATGGGGCCACCACCGGCACGGGCAAGGTCATACGCCGCGATAGCCGTTACTTCCCTCATGTACTGCTCACTCCATGTGAACGGCTTAGACAAGAAGTCTACAGACTTGCTGAATAGCGTGTTGTAGTCTGCCAACGACTGCTTACCACGCTGGGTTACTTCCCTTGAGAGCGGATGCTTGCGCAACCCCCTGCCTTCCATCTCTTTGTAGAGCGCCTCATACCGCCCACCTTTCTCCGTCATCTTCTTGGTGGGATTCTTTGCCGCTTCCTTCAGCACACTGAAAGTACGTACGCCGTATTGTGCTGACAACATAGCGGGTACTTGTGTAAGAAGACCAGACAAGTTAACTGCCGCTGCGGACAAGCTACCGAGGATGTATTCCAGATAGCTACCGTAGGTAAACATGGTGGACCACTGCGGCACGGTCGGGTTAAGTGCAAAATCAATATTAGACTTAAGTGTGTTTACCAAGGCTTTTTGGGTTTCGCTACCACTTGCTTCGTGTGCGTCCTCTACTGCCTGAAGTGCCTCTCTTATAGCCATGTTGTACTTAAGAGACGATATACGGTGTATCCAGCGTTGTGCTTGGTCGGCGTACCCACGCACCGGGTCAATTTGCATACCGGGATACATTTTTGCCGGGCGGAAGTGCTGGATCAGGGACTTCTGTGGGAACAACGTAATAAAATCACTCTCGACGTCCCCTATAAGTTCAGCAGAAGCACCGTTGTCCTTCAGGGTCTTCTTGATCTTAGCCATCAACTCAACAGCTGGTGACTCCCCGCTGCGTAGCACTTGCTCCAACGAGTCACGAAGTTTTATTGCTCCCTCGGCGCGTAACTCCGGGTATTCCTTCTTGAGTGCAGCAATGGCCCTGTCCCGTTCTGCTGCGCTTTGCTCTGCCAGAGCGGAGTATTCTCCTGTCTGGGGGTCTTTGAACGTATACCAATAGTCCCCATCACGTATGAACGGGATGTAACCAGTAGACCGACGTAGGGCTGCAAGTAGGTCTTTGTCTTCCTGTGTTTTCTGGAAGAAGGGCTCCATCAGCCTTATGTAGTCTGCAAGGTACTTGTCCAGCTCCGTGCGTATGGTTGTATACGCGTCGCGCACTTCTTTAGGTAGCGCGTTGAATCGTTTCTGCAGCTCAGCAAACGCTTCTTTCTGCTTGGCGTTGGGCTTGAACTTTTTGGTCCCCACCACTGCCCCGGTAGCGTCGTACTCCGGCAGATCAACGATCTCAACCCCGGCGCGGCGTATATCTATAGCCAGCGCAGACATACGCTTCATAGCTGCAGCAAACTTCGGGTCGCCCTCAACCTTGGCCAACTCCTCCAGTTTTTTACCAGCCGCGTCAATCATAGCGTCCTGCTCACCACGCTTCTGTTGAACCAGCTTTTCGAGGTAGAGAAACGGCTCCTCAAGCGGCGTGCCCTTAACCAATGCATACATATTGGTAAGCGAAGCAAACTTCATGAAAGTTTCAGCTGCTGGGGCTTTGAGCCTGTCCCACCGGTTCCGTATTTCTTCAGTGGTGCCCGGCTGCCGGCTGGTGATTCCGTAGGCTACGGTGTCTTCTATGCCACCACCTAGATACATAGCTTCACCGGGAAGTGGATCGAGCCCAACGGAGATATCCAGTATGTCGTTAGCCAGCTGCATGGCTTTGTCATAGGCAGTAGCACGCTTCCGTATCCCCACCGCCTCCAACAGCATCTGCCACACACGGTTCAGAAAGTTACCGCCACGTGGTGCTTTGATGGTTTTGAGTAGCGCCTGAAACTCAGGGTTGCCACCAAGCTCTGCACCGAACTCCTGCATGTCGGTACCACCGTACGCATCACCAAGCTGCGTCTTGACCGCACTGAACAGCTTTTGCCACTGTTCGCTAAGTGCGTTATCCGGGTCGCCAACTATGCGGGCCAGACCTGCATGGAAAATCTCATGCAGTAGGGTGTGCTCGTTCATACCCGAGATGCTATCCAGATGCACAGTATCTGTGCCCGGTAAATACATACCGGAGTGGAACAGCGGGATACCGCCGTCAAGCACGATCTTGGTGTTTGCTACTACCGGCAGTAGTTTGCGCAGCAGCTGCACCAGCTCAGGGTTGCTGCTGTTGGTTTTGATAAGCTCGTTGATAGCAGCGCGGATGTCGCCCTTCTCCACTGCGGCCCGTATAGTCTTGTTGAAGTCGGGGCCACGGAACTTGGGTGTACGTAAATAACTACGGACCTGTGCGCGGCTCCCGGCCTTCTTGGGGTCAAGCGTGCCTTCCCTGCCGCCTACGCCGGGTGCAATTTCCTGTATTCGGTTATAACGAAGATATTCCTGAACCTGCGCAGCGATATCATCTTCTTGCGCTTTCTTCTGTTTTGCATCCATGGACGTTGATGCGGGTACGCTGTCTATGGCACTAATAAGTTCTTTATATGCAGCTACTTGCCCAGCCTGTTTTGGGCTGAGATTGCCTTTACGCTCCAGTGCACTTATTTGCGCTTTTTTGAACTTTTTAGTATCTGTGAGGCCGTACTCTGCAAGTACGTCTTCTACGTCCAGCCCTTCCTCCCGCGACGCGAGCCCGACTATGAAAGCCTCATAATTTTCACTTGATACCAGTAAGTCGTCTAACCAATCCTCGTTAGGGGTTGCCCCAACTTCCTCGGATTTACCACCTTCTGCGCGTGCCCCCTCACCTTTGGCTGAAGCTTCGTCTTTGTATATTTGTGAGAGGCGCTTGTCTTGCTTGTCTTCAGCTAAACCGTCGGGGGTGAACGTATTTGCAAGTTCCCCTACGACATAGAAATCACCAACCCCCCCGGAGCCGCCAAACAAACTTACTGAGTGCATGGCCTCTATTTCAGATTTAGTTTTACGGCGGGGGGTATACCGACTAAAAAACGCTTTTGCCTGCTCATATACAGAAGCCCTAGCCTTAGCGCGTACAAGCTGTAGTTGCGTATTGGGTGCGAAATGGTCGTTTAACCACTCCAACGCCTCGGATATATTGGCCACCGCTTCTCTGTCTGCAGCATCCTTTGAACTACTATTTTCCTCATCCCCTGAACCTTTCTTGGTTTTTATGCCCAGTATTTCTGGTTGCGTAAATACCTTAAAGTTGCCTTCTACATCTGCTTCAGACGTATCAAGTTCGCTGGCAGCCTCTGACTCCATTACTATTATGGCGGAAGCTGGTTCATATGTATGGAAGTACCACGCAGCCAGCTCTTCTGGGGTAAGTTTCTCCTGCCGCTCTATCTTCTGTTCCAACTTATCAAGCGGGTTAGCATCAGTAAGGGCAGTGATGGCTTTTTTACCATCTTCATCTATTGCGTAAGATTCCCGTATCCGCTTGTTGTCTTGTAGGTGTGGAAGTATGGCCTTACCGTCCGGCAGAAGGATATTTTTACTACCCTCCAAATCCAGATAAGTGTTTTGGGCGCTCTCCGACATTTCAGCAATTTCAGCAGATGAAAAGCCCATCTCCATCAACGCCGCCCGCTTGGCGTTAGCTGTCGATTCGGCGGCTTTTTTCTTGCTCGATTTTTTGGGAGCTTTTTGTTTACCCGCTCCCTTGTTCTCCTTCTTGGTATCTCCCTTGGCCTTCTTCTTGGTCTCCGTCTTGGTAACAGTAGGTTCCCCAGAAACGGGGGCAGCTGTGGGTAATGTGGTGGGCTTAGCCTGCCCAGCCATTTCTCTGGGAAGGAAAAATTCTTTTTCTGGGCGACGGGAAAAAGCTCTGGGGTTTTCCTCAATGTTTTTCCCTCCCTCCTTTTCCGGTATGTTACTAACTCTAAACTTCTCAGCTTCATCAACCGGCACATCCACGGCAACAACGCGCCCTTCTGGATATTCGTTCTTAAGATACCAATCAGCTTCTGCGGGATCATCGGTAAACCAACGACCACTGGATTCCATAGTCCGCTTGAACTCGGGGCTTTCTTTAGCCCACGGGGAAATTTTAGCATTTGCACTCTGCTCTGGAGTTGCCTCCACTCTATACAGCCTTACAGTCCCCGGTGCAGCAGGTGCAGCTGTGGTTGTTGCTGGTTTTACTACACCTTGGCCCCCCTGTGCTTGTGGTGGCACCCAGCCTTTTATTTCCTCGGTGGGGACAAGGCTGTCTTGTTGTGCGTTGGGGGCGCGCACTCTAGAGTAAGTACGGCCATCTTCTCCCGGCGGCTGCGCAGGCTCGTTGTATACAAATATGGGCTGGTCTACATCTTTGTTTGCCCAAACTGCGTTTACTGTGTTTTTAGGTTGCGCAGGTGCTGCGGTAGCTTCTTCGTCTTCATCTACTACCTGCTCAGCGCCCTCTGCGTCGCCCGCTTGTTTCAGCAAGGCGGCTATTTCTTCGTCCGTCATTTCCTCACTGGCACCAGCAGCCGCTTTTGCAGCGTCTTCTTTGTTCAGTATTTCTTGTATCTCATCTATCTCACTGCCTGTGGGGGCGGTCTTAGCCTCCCCAGCGGGAGGAGGTGTACCAGCAGCTGTGCCAGCGGGAGGAGCGGTCGTAGTTGCTTTAGGTGCGTTGGCGAACCTAGCGTCCTTAAGGAAGTTATGGATCGCAGCCATGTGGGTTTTGTTGGTAGTCGTCTGTGCGTACGTATCAAGCGCATCACGTACTTTTGCAGCCTGAACCGGGTCGTTGAAGTCAGCGCCGGCCATGGCATCCAGCACTTTAAGCAGCTGTGACCGCCCCTTACCCTTATCATCGCCGGAGTTTACCTTCACACCCAGTATGTCAGTGGCCCACGCTTCTGTACCTTCTTTAGTAGCTGGTATTCCTTTTAAACCTTCAGCCATTCGAGCTTGTATTGCGTTGGCTCGTTGCTCTGCTTCTACACGGTCTATCTCATTCTGTTTCTGCTGATCTATAGCCGCCTGTTGCGTACGCGCAGACGCAGTGTCAACTGCACCCGAACCGCCACCCAGTACCCCACCTACAACACCAGCGAGGAGCGCGGCTTCTCCGTACTCAGATATGGCATCGTCTGACGTGAGGTCAAGCCCAGCTTGCCAGCGTTCCAGCACTTGTTGTGCCACTTCGGTCGGCATTTCACCAGCGGCACCTCGCACTGCAGTTCCGCTCACGGCTCTACGGTAACTAGTAGTAGCATCCGCAAGCAGTTTGGCAGCTTGTTGCTCGCGGGGCAGGGCTAGTGCCCCTCGTATCAAGTTCTTGCCAAGGATGAAGTACTGGCCGATGAGTTCTGGGGCTGACTGTAGCACCGCAGTGCTCAGTGCTTTTTTCATGTCTATGTCTAAGGGGCGGTTGGGGTCTTCCGCAAGCTGTGTTTCAGCCTGCCGCTCCATGTTGTAGCCGGTAAACTGGGGGACAAGAGACGCAAGTGCACCAAGGCCACCACCGATAATAGCGCCCGGTAAACCTCCAAGAGGAGACCCCGCCATTGCACCCAAACGTGCAGCCCCAAGCGTTGTACCCATCTGCGGTAGCTGCCCCATAACAGCTTCGGGTATTTCACTTATCCCTTCAGCAATGGCTGGCAGCCAGCCTTCCTCGTCTTTTATGCGGCCAAGTCTGGCAAGGCTTATAGGGGACTCCCCGTATGCACGGGCGATTTCTTCGCTGCGCTCTGTAGCAGCAAGGGCGGCTTCTTCTGGCGAGGTAAACATCGCCTCGAACGGAGTGCGGGCAGAGGACAGCAACATCTCAAGACCACGCCCAACTTCTCCCATCATGGTTGATTCAGTGGGTGTGAGGTCAACCTCAACAGGCTCCACTGCACTTTGGCTTGCTGATTTTATGTAGTTAGCAAGCGCCTTGACAGCGGCGGTGTCGCCTGCGGCGTTGGCATTACGGAGCGCCTGATATACACGGTCCATTTCGGACATAAGAGTTCCCTAGCTGTGCTGCTATTTATCGGCGTACTGCTCAACAATTCCTGCTACGTCAGCAGGCATACTGCTAGAAGTGGTGCTGGGACCGAAAATTGCAGTTATCTCCGCTTGTATAGCGGGGAGCGCCGCGTTCCGCCCTGCAGCATCTGCACCTACCTCCAGCTGCGCATCGGAAGGACCTCCAAACAAACGGTCATTGTCTTCTTTGTACTTCTCAGCAGCTATGAGGTACGCCGGGTGCATTGTTATATTCTGCATACCTAACGCAAGCGCCTCGTTGCGGTCCTTAGCGGCTTCAATGTTGGAACGAATTGCCCACTCTTTTTCCAGCACATCAGAACGTGAGGCTATTTCCTCCCTCGATATCTCACCCCTCTGCTGCAGTTCACGCTCTCTAAAATCTCGGTCCAACTGCGCCTGTTCTTCTGCGGTCATAAGATCAAGCAAGCCCATCTCCTCAGCCTTGAGGCGGGCCTCACGTGCCTGCAGTCCGCTGCCACCGCCCATCAGGGTTGCACCAAGATTAGTACCGCCACTAGCACCAGCTGCTTGTAGGAAGTCGATCAATGCCCCAAGCTTGTCCGTCTTCTCCCCTTCCAAGGCAGCGAGTCTGTCTGCGTAGCGGCTACGGAAAGGTTCTGCAGATGCTGCACGCTGCATGGGGGATAAGTCTTCGCCCATCATGGAGCGAAGGGCTTTGTCGGTGGCTTGATAGCGCGTAGCCTGCATCGCAGCTTCTTCAGCACTAGGTGCCCCACGCTGAGAGAGGGAGGCTATGCCCGTGCCTGATACCGGAGTGCTCGTGGGGGCGGCAGCGGTGTCTTGTGTAGGTGCACCCCCGTTAGCTGCTACGGAAGCAATTCCTGCTTCCGCATTTTCTCCCTCATCAGAAACCACGCCCGGCACATTCTGCCTAGCAAAGTCTATTAACTCGTCACCCCCTTTGATACCGAGGGCTGTTAGCGCAGCGGTAAAGCGTGGATTATTAGCCATCATACGGAACAACGCCCCTGCCCCAGCACCTCCCGCTCTCAACAGCCCACTTCCCGCATACACTAGCAGGGCGTCTGAGATTGCCGAGGCAGGATCAGCCTCCACGTCTTTGGTAGTAGAGGAGCCTATTCCTGCCTTGGCTAACCATTTATCAAGAGCTTCCCCCACAACAGGAACACCTGCCACATTTTCTCGCATGTCGCGGTAAGACTGAGGGTCTGATAGAAACCCAAGAATGCTTGGCCCCGTATAAGTTACTCTCCCGGTACCACCACCTGCTGACGGTGCTCCACCTAAAGCTTCAATAAAGCGGCTTGGCCGTGAGGATTCTTCAGGCATAGTGCGAACGGACTGCACGTCGCGGTCACCCGGGGTACCCATAGTGCGGGCAAGCATAGCTTCGGGGCTTTCTTCCAACGGGCGGCTGCGTTCAGTACCAATGCGCTCGTACGCCCGACGCCTTGCAGCTCCTTCTGGGGTCATGTCAATTTCATCTGAGCGGCTCATCGGGTTCATGATAGCGTCAGATACAGTCAACCGCTGCCCGCTAGAGTCAGTAAGCATCGTCTCCTGCGGAATTTGGTCCGCCCGGCGCATCATAATTAAGTCGTCACGGGTAAGGCGCTCACCGGAGGGCGTAGTAAAAGTCTGAATGAAGTCCTTCTCTTTCTGCACATCCCCACCCGGTGCATACCCCACAATCCCACCGCGAGCCATGTTGACCATGTTGGGTGCAGGCTGCGTCGGCAAACCACCAGCCATAGCCTTCTGCATCTGCTGTGCCTGCATCATCTGACCTTGCTGCTGGAGACCCGGGGCAAGAGAGGACGCAATTTCTTGTTTGGTAGCCTGCATCAGCTCACTTTCGAGCTGGTCCTTCACGGTACCGGACTCAGGCTGCATCTGCATCTGCAGACTACGCTGCGCAGCTTCCTTGTCCTTCTTCAGCTTCTGCATGGCAATCAGGGTAAACAACTCTTGGGTGGTGGCGTAACGATCCTCAAGCCCCTGCGGGTTCGCAGCAAACGTACGTACGAGGTTATTAACAATAGAGTCGATGCCTGCCATGTTAGCCTACCTTTGCTCCGCCGGTATTACCGGTTTGTTTATCCGCAGTGTCACCACCAAGCAGTCCTAACTTTCCAAACAGGTCCAAGATACCACCCGCCCCACCAAGCAACCCGGTCAAGCCGGTAGGTTCTTGGTAGCTGTAGGACTGCGTGGCCAAGGGGAGACCCTGCAGCAGAGACTGCATGTACTGGACCTGCTTGTAGGGGTAGTCGCGCTCTTCTTCAAACTGCTTAATGTCCGCCGAGATACCTTCGCTTTCGATGCCACGTTGTGCGGCGCCGGCAGACTGCTG
>Ga0181343_1000396_pt1 | contig 19437 bp, 23 predicted proteins | sample Su13VDMLBSD_FD_130110 | JGI IMG/M metagenome (GOLD analysis project Ga0181343, IMG submission 130110) | Freshwater viral communities from Lake Michigan, USA - Su13.VD.MLB.S.D | ecosystem: Environmental > Aquatic > Freshwater > Lake | place: USA: Michigan | collected 2013-07-15 | reverse complement strand
TGGGACTGGGGCGAGCCAGGCGTACTGTTCATCGACACCATCAACCGGCGCAATAACCTCTGGTACTGCGAGACCATCGCAGCGACCAACCCCTGTGGCGAGCAGCCTCTTCCTCCGTTCGGCGCCTGCCTCCTCGGCTCCTTCAACCTGACCAAGTACATGCGCCGGGACCTGGTCGGCTGGTCGTTCGACTGGGATCTGTTTCGTTGGGACATTCCTGTCGTCGTCCGGGCGATGGACAACGTCGTGGACCGCGCCCTGTATCCCCTGGCCCAGCAGCGTGAAGAAGCCTGGTCCAAGCGCCGGATGGGTCTGGGCGTTACTGGCCTGACCAACGCAGCCGAGGCGATGGGGATGCTGTACGGTTCGAAGCGCTTCCTGGAATTCGAGGACAAGGTCCTGGCGGTCCTGAGTCACGGGTGCTACATGGCCAGCGCGGACCTGGCCGAGGACAAAGGGTCATTCCCGATGTTCGACGCCGACAAGTTCCTGGTCGGGGACTTCGCCAGGGAACTGCCCGAAGACGTACGCGACGCCATCGAGCGCAAGGGTCTTCGCAACTCCCACCTGACGTCGATCGCTCCGACCGGCACCATCTCGATGTGCGCCGACAACGTCTCCAGCGGCATTGAACCGGTCTTCGCCTACGAGACCACCAGAAAAGTCCACATGCCGGAAGGCCTGATCGAGGTCGACCTGCCCGACTATGGTTGGGGAGTATTCGGGGTCAAAGGCAAACTGGCCGCCGACGTCACTGCCCAGGAACACATCGACGTGCTGGCAACGGCGTCCAGACTGGTCGACTCCGCGGTCTCTAAGACCTGCAACGTCGACGGACGCATGCCTCGCGACCAGTTTGCCGGCCTGTATATCCAGGCGTGGGAACGAGGCGCCAAAGGGTGCACGACGTTCAACTCCGATGGGAAACGGATGGGCATTCTCATGGCGAAACCGGCCAAGGCCGACGAGCCCGAAGTCGTCGAAGGCGCTGCTTGCGCGTTCGATCCGGCGACTGGGCAGCGCGAGTGCGGATGACCGAAAAGCTTTCGGTACCAAAGCTTTAGGCGTCTCGGAGCCGATCAGACTCCGAGACGCCAAGGAAGCGCCAGCCAGCAACGGAGGGCGCGCCTAAACTGTACCTCCGGTCACGTCGTGAGTGGCGATGAGGCTTTCATCCTCATGGCCCCTCGCCTTGACTTTGAGGGTCTCACTCTCGCCGTAGCACCGACCAGTTGAGGTCTGGTAGAAGCCCGCCGAGACTATGGTGGTCTCAGACCCGTCTCTCCAGAAAAGCTGGCGAGTGTGAACGAAGACGTCTTTGTGGACCATCACCTTCGGGAAGATGATTGGCACCTCGAAGGCGGTCCGCCCTGGCGGCGCCACGCGGAACACGATGAACTTCATCTCGCTCATTTGACCAGCACCATGCACCAACCGATCATTCGGTCGTCCTTGTCCTTGCAGTAGTGGGCGTCGAAGCCCATGCCTTTCAGCATCTTGACCGCAGCCGCGTGGTCGATGCCGTTGATCCGGCACTTGACGGCAGCAGCTCCCTGGGGTTCTTGCTCCCAAGGGAACGGCAAGTCTAGGCCGCGGTTGAACGGGGCGGTCATGTACGTGAAGCCGGGGCGACGCGTACTGTCCACCTTTATCTCTTGTCCAGCGTGCTCGCGCATGAACTTGACGATCACGTCCGTGGAGAGGGTCGGGTTCTCGGCCATCCACTTGTGAGACAGTTCGATCTGATCCCGCACATGGACGCCGACGACGTTGGGTTGCGATGTCATTTGGTGCATAGCTCCGTCAACTGGTCAAACCAATGACCGCCTAAGTAAGCGCCGCTGGTCGCGCGAGCCATGCAGGCGAACTCGTTGTCCTTGCCTGTCACGCCGGTGATGCGCAGCATGAAGTTGTGCTCGAAGTGCTCCTTCTTGCGCGAGCACTTGACGCGGTCGATGATGACCATCGGCCCACGATTGATGTCGATGACGACGGTGTGCGGTTGCATCTACAGCTCCTTGATACGCGCCAGCATCACTGACCAGTCGTCAGTGGACAGCAGGTGATCCAAGTATTCCTCGTTTCCGTCCCACGAAGTGAGGCGGAACCGCTTCACGTCGTTGAGCTCTCGTCTGCCTTCGTCGGCGTAATCGACGAACAGTCGCAGCGCCACCTCGCCATCGAAGTCGCGACGCAGCGAAGGGCAGACGTCGTCGCCTTCCGTACCGTCACGCCACCCTTGCGGAAGGTCAGCAAGGTACTGCGGCGCATCGCCGTCGTGGTCGGGAAAGTAGTCCTTGAAGCGCGTACCCATCACACAGTCTCCGAGAAGCTGAACCCTTGACAGTAACCGGTCATTGAGAATGACCCAATGATGTACGGCTTTGAGGCGTCGCCGCTGATAGGGTGCAGCGGAAACAGTGCTGCATAGGCGGCGCGCGAGGCCTCGGTGTTGTGGTGGACGTTGCGCGTGCGCTTACGGTGCTCCATAAGCTCAGTCTCGCGCAGAGTCACCCAATGCTGTTCGTTCGCCATTAGCGCACCGCCACGTTGGCAGTGTACAGTTTGAACGCTTCGTCGGCGGGCATGCCGTTGAGGAAGGTGTAGGTGGGGTACTTGGCTTTGTACGCAGCGAGAACCGCCGCCTTGTCCTTGCCCTTGGGGAAGGTGGCGCCGAAGACGTTCTTCTCGTTGGGGCGCACATACATGACACTGCGCGACAGTTTGGACGCGAAGTTCTTCTTGTCTTGCGCAGCATACACTTCGCCGTGGCACCACGCCTCAAGGGAAGCCTTGAGTTCGTGCGTCGTACCGTTGCACTCAAATGTCTCGGAGGGGTGGTTTGCTTCAACCCACTTGTCGACAACTTCATACGCCGCATAGGCGTCTTTGCCGCCGTGGCAGTCATCCGGACCGCCGTGACCGTGGTTGGACACGTCGCAGACCTTCTTGCCGTCGGCGTAGAGGGTGGCGGTGTAGGCGGGGGTCTCTTCGCTGAGCGAAGCAAGGACCTTGATGTTCTTGAGTTCGAGTTTCATGGGGTAGTCTCCGTTGCTGATGAAGAAAGGATACGCTGGGTCCTCTCTTATGTACATGCCCTTTCCAACGTTTCTTGATGACGTATGGCTACGGATTGCTACGATGAATGAGGGTATGGAGCCAAGGCCAGTTATGGCACAGTTTGCCCATTGTTAGCTACGGAGACGGAAATGGCCCTGACCAAAGCCCAGCAGGCGATCGATACGCGCCGAGCTGCTGCCCTTGAAAGCCTGTCGCCGGGAACGGCCGCGACCCTGGCCAGGGCATATGATCGAGCCCGTGCGGAAGGCCGCGAGGTCATATATCAGCACGACGAAGAGCTGCACGCCAGATGTCTGAGCACGAACGAGCGCGCAGAGAAGCTTCGTTCAGCTCTGCGCGCTCGCGGTGTGACAGTCTTGGACTGCGTCGAGTAGCCTCGCCGAAACGGCCGTCAGGCTCGGTATTTATCCGCCCAGAACACCAGAAGCGCTCGCTCGCCATTGTCGTAGGTGAGGATGTGCGTGATGCTGTGTGAGCTCGGTCCCTTCATGTACGGGAACCGGCGGGCGAATGCGCCTGCGCTGAACACGTCGTCCAGGATGCAGGCGATGTGGTCGTGACCCTTGTTCACGGGGCGAGCCAGCTTCGTGAGCCCCTCGGTCGACCCGCGCGCGCCGTTCGGAGAGAGGTCTCCGTGCAGGCCGTTCTCCACACCGGCGACGACGTACGAGCCGTCCTCTTCCAGGAAGGTGAAGCCCGGCAGCTCGCCCTTCTGGCGGATCGCCCATTCGGTGAGCTTGAAGTCGTCAAGGCCCCGGTCAACGGCGTCGAGTGTCTGGTACAGGAGCAGGCTCCAGTATTTCGCATTGATCGGGTCTTTGCGGTGGTCCGCCTCGTTGACCCAACGGTCCAGGTGGCGCGAGTGGTTGTCCGGCACGCCGACCGACGTGCACCAGGGACGACAGATGCCGGCGAGCCGGTCGTAGGTCAGCTGGACTTCGTCCTCGACGGTCTCCTCGCCGTGGACGTGCTTCTTGTAGGTGGTCAGGAAGTCCTTCATGTCGTGGTGACCGCGGGACCGCATCGAGTAGTAGTCACCCACGAACTGGTGCTTGGGCTTCAGGGTGTCGAGCGCTCCGCCTGGCGAGAAGGCCAGGTCGTAGGCCCAACGCTCCTGCTCGGCAGCGTGGAAGTCGCCCCAGTAGATGCCGGCGAGAACGCCTTCGTCCTTGACCTGGACCTGACCAGCCTGGACCCTGATGCCGGAATACGGAGCCGGGCCAATGTCCAGGATCGCATCGTCGGCGCCGATCGTCACGTGACGCGGGTACCAGTTGCCCTGGTCATCGACCTCGACCAGGAGCAGGGAGTACGAGTGGAGGCGCTCGGCTTCCTGGCCGGCGTCCTTCTGGATGTAGTTCTTCTGGGTCAGCGTGCCCGTGGAGATGTTGAACTTGACGGCTTCGTCCGGCATGGAGGCGATGGAGGCCCACTGCTTCTTGGCGTGCGGGACGATGTTGGACTTCCGGCCGTTGAGGTCGTGCTTGCCGGTCAGCGGACGCTTGCGCGTCGGGAGGATGTTCTTCGAGCCACACCAGACCAGACCCGGCGCAATCTCCAGGTCGTAATCGACGATGTACTGGAGCGCCATCGGATCGTACCACACCGGGTCCGCATCGGCTCGGCTCGCTGAGCCTTTCTTCACCGAGCGCTCGCCGTACGACGCCTTGTCGTAGGTGAACGTTCCGAGGAATAGGCGTGACTCGCTCTTCGGCCGGGCGCCAAACCATTCCACCATCGCCAGGACGTTCGGCCAAGCAGGGTGCAGGTGCGTGTTGTTCTGAAGGGAGCTGAAGAAGTAGAAGGCCTTGTGGCCTTTCTTCGGGAGAGGGAGCGTCGGGATTTCCGTCGACTCGACCTTACCCCCGGCGACCTTGCCGACCTTGATCTTCAGCCGGGTTTCCGCCAGCTTGAGCCGGTCGGCGTAGGTCTGACGAGGCAGGTTCAGCTCTCGAGCCGCATCGGACTTGGAGCCATAGTTGTCATAGTAGGCCTTGACGGCCGCCTTGAGCTGAGCGTCCGTCGGTGTTTTGGCCTTGGCCATGAATGTCTCCTACTTGTGGATAGCCGCCTGGAACCCCAGCCAGATAGCTGCAATGGCCCCGGCAATGAAGATACCGATGAGCGTGAGCAGACCATGTCGCTTAAGCGCGCTCGTCGTCTGCCGCCATTCCCGGAGGTGGCGGAAGTCGGCCTGCATCTCTGTTGGATTGGTGCTGTCGACGCCCAGACGCAGGAACGCCTCGGTCACGCCCTCGCTGACGATCCTCTTCAGCTCTGACTCAGACAGGTTCAAGACCTTTTCCTCCGCCACGTCAATCACCTTTCTCGAGTTCAGCCGCTGTGGTATCCAGCAGCGTGTTGAGGGCGGCGAGACGCCCCTTGCATGTTTCGTGCGCTTGGGCCAGTCGAAGGGTGAACACTCCGACGTCCTTCTGCGTGTAGTCGCCGTCAGGAACCGGAGGCCGATCAGGACAGCTCTTCAGCTGCTCGGGTATCCTGGGCAGAACCAGGCGCTCACTCGGTGTCGCGCAAGCCGTCAAGAGCACGCTTGAGCACAGGAGCGACAGGACCATCATCTTCTGGAGGCGCATCAGCAACTTCCCGTTCCACTTCCACGATCCGGTCGACCGTCTTGGTCACCGTGACTATCACCTTCTCGGCCTCTTTCGTGCCCTCAGTCACGGCTGCGGACTGCTTCCGCTCCCGTTCGAGGGTGGCCTTGGTCTCGGACAATTCCTTCTCGACGCGGGCCTTGTCGTCCTGGAGGTCCATGATATAGAACACCCCCAGGGCGGCAATGGTCACGGCCCCGATCGCCGCTGCTTGACGCCAGCCGAGCCAGCGATACGCCGCCGCAGCCGCAGCGGCGCCAACGCCGGCTATGGTGAGGTAGGTAGCGCCGTCGGCCAGGGCGTCGAGCAGGTTCATCTAGCCTTCCGCCTTCTTGCGACGGAGCTCTTCGATCGCGGCCTTCACCTCTTTCGGGTCGACGTCAGGCGGCAGCGTCGGGCTGTTGCCGAAGATGGCCACGATGCCGAGCAGGCCGATTACGGTGGTGAACCAGAGGTCCACCATGGCGTCGGAGACGACGATGCCGAAGGTCGCCAGGATCGCTGCGATCCCGCGCCAGGTCGACTGCTGCTTCGCCCGCACGATCAGATACTGGGACAGCGGATGATCCAGCACGGTCTTGACGGCGGCTTTCAGTTCCGCCCACTTTGTCATGATCCAGTCCATCAGGGTTTCCTCACATACGGGGACTTGACACCGCTCTTGAGAAGGGCGTCCAGGAATTGGTGGTGGTAACCGGCAATGTCCGCAGCCCGGTCGGTGCCGTTGATGATCCGGCGAGCGTTGCGCGTGTCGTCCGTGATCTCGTTGAAGTAGCGAGCCAGCGTCTTGCCGGTGAAGGTGCCCTTCATCATCCCGCCAACGAGGATGCGAGCAGCGTTGTCCATGTCGAGGGCGAGGTCCGGCTTGTTGACCAGATCAACGCCGAGCTCAACACTCCACTCTTCGTAGTTCACGCGCCAGGTCAGCTGCACCAGTCCGCGGCCGTAATAGGCATGACCGGTTTCCCGGTCCTCGCGTGCGTACGCACGAGACTTGAGCTTCAGCCTGGCTTCGGCGTCGGTCTTGGCGAAGGTCTCACGGACCGGCTGCATCGTGCGCCCGGTCTCGTGGTAGGCCGTAGCCAGCGAATACGCGACCCAACGCGCGTCATGACCTTCGGGCCATGCGTTCAGGATCGCCGTCAGGCCATCGACCTGGTCCTGCGACAGCTTGCCGCCGAACAGAGTCGTCCTGACAGTCGAGAAGAACATCGCTGCGTTGGGCAGTTGCATGGGCGCCTCTGGGATCGAGGACCCAAAGTGCCGTGTGCGTTGCTAAACGCAAACCTCCAGACCGCTTCTGCCGACGTTACGCCACACGCCTAGAAGAAGAACCGGCGAGCTGCATAAGTCGGGCCAAGGCCAGTATACGCCATGTTGAGGGCGAAGAAGATGTGACTGACCGAGTCTACAACAGAGAAGTCCAGGTCAAACCCGCCGGAGGTGAAAGCGTCGAACGTCGCGACCTCGAGCTGGTCGAAGCTCGTATCGCCGAGCATGATAGCCGTCCCATTGTCTTCCGAGAAGTTGGCCGACTGCGACGGGTCCACGTTATTGCGGTTCCGTATTGCGTAAAAGCCTACTTCCTGCGGGTCGGTCGGGTTCTGGATCAGCGCCATATAACTGGTCGCCGCATCCTCTACCCAGTTGATAGGTGTGTTGATCGTCGTGGCTCCGCCGCCAACAATAAACGAGACTTCAGGCGTGAAGGCCGCGCCGGTGTAGCTCTCAATACCAGTCGAGGTTGGAGTGAGATAGTCATCGAGGTGGAACGCAACTCCCGGCGCTTTGATCGCCAGCAGCGTCAGATACCAGTTTGACATGCTGGCGTCAGGCGTGACGCTATACCCACTGGAGTCGTAGTCGCCGATTACGACACCAACACCATTGGTCGTCGGGTTCACTGTCGCATTCACAAGGCCAAAGATGCGGTTGTCGTAGATGGCCTGCGCTGGACGAGACACTGTCAGCGTCGTGCCCCCTTCACCTCGAGCAAAGCTGCGCTGGGTGTCTGCGCCATCATTGAGGCCGATACCAAAGGTCATCCATGCCCCGCCAGTTGCCGACCCCCCGAGAGCCGTGACAAGAGCGCTGGATGCAAACACGATGTCCGGCTCAAAACCGGGGGCAGTCACGTCTATGGCTGACGTGCCCGTACCCATGTTTTGCTGGTTCAGGTGGACGTCGCAGTCACTACCGCCGAACGCAAGGATCGTGAACCGGATGCTTTGCCCAAGCGAGATGGGCGCGTTATCGAAGTTCAGGTTGACCACGTCAGACCCGAAAGACGTCAGCTGCACATCCCAGTCCTGGGAGAACGTAGTGCCTGTCCAGTACAGACGGGCAACCTGGCGCCTCGTAGCGGTCTGAATGCTGCTATTGTCGTTGATGTTGATGGCGTTTAGGGTCTCGTCGCTCGACGACGTAGCAAAACCTACCTGGAAGTTCGGACCCCCTCGCGCCGCTTCCGTACCAGTCATGACCGCGTCGTTGGCAGGGTCGTGCGAGCAGGCAATCAGGATGATGGCCTTTGGAGTATCTCCTCCCAGGTCCACCGGAACCGCAACGGCGCCTTTGGCCGCTTGGATGAATGTTGCTACTGCGAACGAAGCCATTATACGACCTTGACCCCAAGCAGAGTGATGGCGATGCCCGCCAGGGAGTCGAACGCCGCCGGACAGACAAAGGTGAGGCGATCGCCAGGCGCGAAGGTCACCGTGCCGCCAGCGGTCACGAAGGTCGCCGTCGCCGTGCTTACCGCGAAGGAGATGGTGCCGACAGACGAGCCGTTCTTCTCGACATCGATGTCTACTGTTCCAGTCGCCGCCACCGTCTGGGCATATCCCTGAGAACCGGCCAGGTCATCGGCGAATATCACATCTTCCGCGAAGACATAGGTGAGCTCGGCGTTCTCGTCAAACCCGTCACCCTGGAAGAACGTGGAAACAGTATGGGCGACACTGCCGCCTGAACCGCCACCGAGGGCGATAACGTCGGCGCCGTCGACGTACAGGATGAAGGAGTCACCGTCTTCAATATCGACCGTCAGGCCAGCGCCGCCGGTGACCTGTACCGTAGCCGTCTGACCGGATGTATTCTGCACGGCGATCAGACGCTTGATCGACGCCGGCACGTTGAGGTCGAAAGCCGCGCCAGGCGCACCGGTGAGCTTGAAAAGCAGGTAGCCCCTGAGGTTTGCGCTCGTCAGGGTCGTATCACCGGCCGAGACGTCCACCGACAGGGAAGAGTTGCCGGCATTGTCCAGCGCGATGATCGCGTTGTTGATGGTCACCTCTTTCTGGTTCTGACTGGCAGAGACCTCGGTGATGTTCAGGTTCGGGGAAGCCATCAGGTTATCTCCACAGTCCAGTCATGAGTGAAGCCGCGGCCAGCGATGGTGGACTTCTGATAAACGCGCAGGTAGAGCTCGGTGTCAGCATCCGTGCCGTCGGTGATCCGGTCAGCTGCTGCATAGGTGTACGCCGGAGTCGTGAGGTCTGAAACCGTTCTTACCGGGGTCGTGAACGTGTTGTCCGGATAGATGACCAGGTCGTACAGTTCATCGTCCTCGTAGAGGGGAACAGTTCCAACGCCGTCCAGCAGCTCGCCGCCGATCCGGGTCCGGCGGGACCAGGTAATGTCGGCGTCGCCTGCGGAGTCTTCTGCAAAGACGTTGGTCGGCGCGTATGGCATGAGGTCCCGACCAGTGAAGGTGAAACTGGTCGAGAGGGCCTGGTCGAACGTCTGGCCGAAGGTCGGCGCCTTGTACAGGAAGGACACATCCAGCGACGCGTGCGGCGTGCTGAACCGGCCGAGAGACGCCTCGGTCAGGACGATAAAGGTCTCGCTCGCCGTGTGACCGGTGCACATCGTGTCGGTTCCCCGACGGCCCCGAAGCAGACCGGTCAGCTCATACTCGCCATCACCGACCGACGTGACCGTAGTCCACTGGACCACTTCCACCTCGCCGTTGGCCTTGATGAGCACGCCGGCGTTGGCCCCGTTCATGACTTCGAGTTCTGTGGCCGTGGCCAGATCATCACCGCCAGCAACCATGACGACGGACAGGGTGTTCACGTTGTCCGTATGCCAGGGGCTCAGAGGATCGCCCAGAGCGACCGTGGTGACTCCCCAGGCCGCGTCGTCGACAATCTGGTTCACTTCCGACCAGGACGCACCGTCCGGAGACCTGCTGAGCTCGGCGCCAGGCCAGACTCCCTGGCCATAGTTCGAACCGACCCAGTAAGACCTGGAGGCAAAAGTGTTGGAGTCCGCGTCCGTCAGGAGCGGGCTATCGATCAGGAACATAGCCGTCGGCCCGACGACAGGGATGCCGCCGGCATTGCCATCCGAGCCGTCCGAGACGACTGTGGACACGTACTGGCCGGCGTTCTCCCTGGTCAGGTCACTGGCTTCGAGGCTGAAGTCGCCGCCAATATCCAGGTCACCGAAGCGACCCCGGAACGTGAACCCGGTGTCCAGTTCAACTGTGACCACATCCGCAGGCTCGAGCGCCAGACGACCCCAGTGCAGGCGGAACGAATAGCCAGAGCGCTCCATCCACCGGGTGAAGGCGATCTTTTCGGCTGTCTGCTTGGCGAAAGTATACTCCAGCGCGGCGCCGGCTTCGATCTCTTCCTGCTCGTAGCTCTGGACCGTAGACGTCGGGCCCTGAATGCGCTTGAAGGACACGGAGCCGGGGTTGTAGTCGAGGTCCGGGTCCATGAAGCCAATGGTCACCGTCGCCGGCAGCTCGAGCTCCTGTTTGATCGTCTCTTCGTACTGCTCGGGGCGATCGTTGGTCTTCTGGATGAACTCCTGCTCGGTGATCGTAACCGACGGGGAGTCTCCGCGCTCGCGATAGAATATCTTCCCGTCGCGCTCGACCGGATCAAAGAAGAACAGTTGGGACAGCGGTTCCAGCACCGACTTGACCGACGTCGTGTTGTCGACCACGAACCCGTTCACGGTGCCGGTCAGGTCCGATACATCGAAGTCCACGCCTTCTTCGAGGCCAACGCGCTCGGACAGGGACGTGATGATGGTGGCGACCTCTACGTCGACCGCTCCCGACGGTCCGAGCTGAACGCGCTTGATGAAGTCGTCGCCGGTTCCAATGTAGTTGATGAAGAGGCAGTTGGTGGCGTCGTCCCAGACGAACTGGCCATCCCCGAACTCGTGGAACGCTCCAATGGCGTCGCCATTGAAGTACGGGTCGACTTCCCCGGTAGACACGTTGATCTTCGCAAGGTACTGGCCGCTTCCTGCAACCAGCGCCCAGGAGTCTCCGCCGATCCGGTGGCCACTCTCGAAGTTCTCAAGCGACGGACCAGGGACCATGTTGGCGCTGAGGTCAGTGACCCAGAGGGTGTTGCCTGCGCTATCCAGCTTAATCACGAAGTTGCCGACGTCGGTCTGGCCCCACATGAGATAGCCTTCCGACACGGGGTCGCATGCTGCATCCCAGCCTGCCGGGCTGAACCAGTCGAACGCCGTGGCCGTCGGGTGTACATCCGACGGGGCCAGAGTCCGGATCACAGTCCGTCTGAGGCCAATCGGGTTGGAAGAGTCGTACGGGTCGGGAGAGTTCTTCAGGACCTGCAGCTGGTAGACCACGGCGGACGTGGTGCTCAGAAAGCCATAGTATCCAAGGCCCGAGCCCGCACGCGCGGCCGCGAACTTGATGTACCCGCCGTCCGCGAGTCCTGCAAAAGCCCCGGCCGGGGTGAGCGAAGGCATGACATGCTGGCGCCAGTTTGCCTGGAAGGTGCCGCCGAAGCCGAAGTGATACCTGGAGATGAACATCTCGTACAGGCCATCATCTGTCTGCAGCGACAGGACGTTGCCCTGGTATCCGATTGCCTCGGTCGTGTTGTTGTTGACGGTGTTCCGCGTTTCGACTCCGCCGCTGATCGGGTTGACGATCACATCATCGTTCCCCTCACGGCCGACCAGTTTGCCGGACACCTGGCTCACACCGTGAATATCGAAGAACGGAAGCTTCCCGATCACTTCCATCGTGCTGAGCTGGAGGACATAAATCCCGCTGCTGTCCGCGGCCGGAAAGTACGCGCGGTTCCGTTCCCAGTCGACTGTACCGTTGTCCAGCGTACCGCCGAGAGGTCCGGTCAGGAGGGTCGTGACTTCCATACGATCGGCGTCATCGGCGGGATCGGCGAAAGCAATTTCAGCGGTGAACGCCGGCGGACGGTTCCCGAAGTCCTTGAGCGGCATACGCTCGATGACCAGATACACCATCCCGCGATGCGCCGGGGCGTCGCCACGGTCGAGCTCGATGGCAGGGTCCGGCAGCTGGTCTTCGGTTCCACGATAGAAGCGGAAGTTGAGGCCATCCTTGACCCCGAGACCAGCACCGGTCTTCTGGGAATAGATGAGCTTGCCGTCAGCCCACAGCTGCATGAGCTGCGCCGCTTCGCCTTCGGCAAAAGCAATGGCGCAGGTCAGGAAGTAGTTGTAGGTGACGTTGGTGTTGGTGACCTTGCCGCCGCCCTTGCCGCCCTGGCGAGTAGTCGAGGAGACCTTCTCTTCCTCGAGTTCCTTGGCCCAGATGATGTTGCCTTCCAGGCGGCAGGTCCCGAAGCCGATCGGGAGAGGCTTGCCGTACGCGGAGTCGGACAGCGTCCGGCTTTCCAGACGCGGTCCTTCATTGCGGGTCTTGATATTTGGTGCACCCATGCGCTAGTCCTCCACGCCGGGATACTGGAAACAGGCAACTCGTTTCGTGAGCCAGGCGCCAGTCAGAGGCTCCTCGACTACTTGCTTGCGCACGATGAACGAATGGACGATATGGAGCTGACCGCGCTTCTCGGAGACGATGGACGTGTGACAGGGATATGCCCCCTCCCGCAGTACCATGATGTCTCCGGCCTTGGCCTGACTTACAGGCTTCTGCACGCCTCCGCCTTCCGTGAAGAAGTGCAGGAACGCGCTTCCGTCCGGATAGCGCTGGTAATCGCTGCGGTCGTAGGCGATCAGCCCGAGGTTGTTGCCAACACAGATGACCAGACCAGCGCAGTCGATGCCATTGCGAGTGCGACCCTGGTGGACCCACTTGGTCCCAAGGTAGCTCCTGGCTTCCTCAACGATTTGCGCCCTGGTGGCCATCTGTCTAGCCTACTTGGAGTCGGGGTAGCGTCCGAGCCAGTCACGGCCAGGAAGATACGGCTCCCCGCGGAAGTTGATGCCGTTGCCTTCGTCAAAGTTCACGCTGTCTGCAAGCGCCCACTTTGCCTTGCATGTTGAGTACCGTTTGTCGCAGCCCGGGTAAACCCTGAGCCTATCCCCGACCTGTATGTTGAACGACATGGGCATGAACAGGGTGAGGGTGCTAGAGGACTGTACCCAGTCTTTGATCTCCATGGCGGCTCCGGTGTTGTCTCCGGACTCCCAGACAACTGCTCCCCCGTTAAACCAATCGTCAATCGCACGGCTCTCGGTGATCGTGACTGTGAAGCCCTGGTTGTCGACCACCGTGGCGACTACCGCGTGACGTGTCCACGCCTCGTAGGCCTTTAGGACTGCCGTGCCGTCTGTAGTCGGGTTGCCGGGAGTCTCGTCGTATGTCGGAGCCGACCCAGCGGTCGTTCCGGCCGTCGTCACCTCATAGATGCGATTCTCGTACTGGGCCTGACCAAGAGCTGCGCCATCGGTCACGACGACGTAGAACTGCCCAACGGTGACAGCCTGGTTGCGCCCGAGGACCGACGGGGCGATAGGGACCTTGCACCGGGAAGACCCGAGGTCAACCCGGCATTCTGGCTGAACCCTGTCGCCGACCTTCTGGGACAGCGCCTGCTTGAGTCCACGCAGCTCGGCGGTGAACCGGCCGGACGGAGACATACGGACTTCCCCCAAGAAGCCCCGCTTGAGGATGATCTGGCCTTGCGACGTGTCCTGGTGGTTCACGGCCGTAATGGTCAGCCTGGCGCCATCGAACAGTCCGCCTTTGACGTCTTCCATCGGAATGGCGTCGTCGGAGAAGAACCCGATCAGGTCCAGGTTGTCGGTCGAGAAGTCCGGCGAGCACTTGATGGCGGTGCGCTCGAAGCCGGAGGAACTGACGTACACATCGCCCGAGATGGTCAGGTCGACGTCGTGGTCGGTGAAGAAGAACTCCGTGCCGTCCCGCCGGATGATGTACCAGCAGGTCGCCAGGGAGGTACACTCTTCAAGGAGATGGGTAGCCAGTCCAGACGGAACCGTGCGCATCAGACAGCATCCTCGGGCCGCAGCTCGAGTACCTGAAACGACGGAATAGCGCCGGCGTCAAAGTGCTGGAGGGTGATGTCGAAGTTATCCCGGTCGAAACGGACAGGGACGTCGAACTCGCCTTCCCATTCGATCACATGACCATTGGTGCCGGGCGTCACGAAGGTCACGACGCCAGTGTTGTAGTCGATCGAGTAATGGGTCGTCTCGGTCAGGAGGACGTTGTTCCGCCAGATGGACACCGTGCCGTCTACGGGCTTCGTGATGGTCCGGACGTAGCTGTATCCGTCGTCATCCTCATAGGTGCTCGTAAGCTGAAAGGTCAGGTCCGAGCCATCCGCCGTCGCGAACTGCTGGCGCGCGACTTCGAAGTCCGACCAGTCCTTGAACCTGAACCCGAAGGCCCGGCCTCGCCTGGCGTAGAAAAACTTGAGCACCCGCGTGAAGTCCACCTTGGACTGGATGCCGTAAGACAGGTCCCACGAGCCACGGGATTGCGACCAGTCCTGGTTCCGCTTTTCGGAGCCGGACTTCAGGGTCACCACGGTCGTCTTGAACCCGGGACCGCCTTGGGCGCCGCGTTCCACATCGTCTGGGAGTCTTGCGTTGTGAAAGCCCATGTTTATTTCCTACTGTTTGCTCGACGGAGGCGACCCTCTGCACGAGCATCCATCTGGCCTTTGGAGGCGTTGAAGGAGTCAGCATCAGGCGTCTGAATATACCAGTTGTTCTGGACACGCATGCCACCGTCCCCGACAGACTCTCCGTTGTTGATACGCTCAAGCGTTCCACGGTTCGCCTTGGTGGCCGCGGCGTTCACGACGAACTCCCCGTTGGACAGCTTCTTGTTGCCCGCCAGGATCGAGTCCGTGCGCGACCCGCCAGCGCCTTGCACCAGACCGCCATCCATGTAACCGCCCGTCGGGGTGGCCCGGATTTGAGCGACGTTCGCCAGACCAGCGACGACGGCGGCAGCGGCGGCGGCAGCGCCGAGAGCAGGACCGACGTACGGAATTCCGGCCATGGCCGCATAAGCCGCGTTGGCAGCCTGATACGTATTGACCAGCGCCTGAGCGACCGCAGCGGCTTTACCGATGGCGGCGATCTTGGAGTTGCCGGACTTCTGGAGTTGAGCCAGGGTGCCGAAGAACTGGTCAGCTTTGTCCAGTTGTTGCTTCTGGACGTTCTCCCGAACCTTCTGGATGGCCATCTGAGCCTGTTGCTCGTCGATGACGTTCTTTGCCCGGAGCTCGGCGATCCGCTCATAGAGCTTCTGCTCGTTTTCCAGGTAGAAGACCGAGGTGTCGGTGTAACGCAGGGCCGCCTCGACCGACGCGTTGATGGCGTTGACCTGCTGTTGCTCGAGCTCGATACGCTGGCGCAGTATCTCGTTGGCAGCGATGTCCTGCGTGATCTTCGCCTTCTCGGCTTCGGACAGGCGACCCTGGCTTTCAATCTCCTGCTCGGTGAGGCCGAGGTTAGACTGGCGCAGGTCGTCGCGCAGCTGCTTTTCGATCTGCATGATCTTGATCGCAGCAGCCCGGGCTTCTTCGTTCAGGTACAGGACATTGCGCTCGTTCTCGAGGTCCATGATTGCACCACCGACCAGGGCTGCGCGCGCTTCGGCGAGGTCCTTGATCGACTGAACGCGACGCTCTTCCGCGTCTGCTGCGTCCTTGGCGGCTTGCGTGGCGGCGTCTTCCGCGGTCTGCAGGGCGTTCTTCTGGATGATGAGTCCAGCGATGACCTGACCTTGAGCCGAGTACCGATCCTTAAGGGGGTCGAGTCCCTGAGAGATGAGCTCTTCCGCAATGTCCCGCTCATTGCCCTGGGCGATGCCAAGGAGCAGGACCTGGTCACGAAGCTTTTTGACCGCTTCCGCTTGGCCTTCACGGGCTTTCGCCGCGGCTTCCTGGGCTTCCTCGGCGGCGCTGAGGTTGTAGACCTGAGCGACCAGCGAACGGATTTGAGCAGCGGTTTCTGTGGCGCCGTCTTTCACAGGGTCCAGACCGGCGGCGACGAGCGCGGCCATCTGCTCGCGAGCCAGACCGGCCGGAGTACGCAGGACGATCAGCTCGTCGCTCAGGCTCTTGAGCGCCTTCTCGGAGGACTTGACGGCGTCAGCTCCGCCGCTCAGGGTCGTAGCGGCCTTGTCCACTTCGCTCACGAAGGCCGTGAGAGGAGCGGCTTTCAGGGTGTCGATGCGGTTCTGCAGGTCCGTCAGAGTTCCTTTATATCCCTGCAGCGCAGTGATGGCGTTGTCCATCACCTGCTGGGTCTGGTTGCCGCCAGTAAAGAAGTCTACGACCTGCTGGCCTCCGGAAGCGCTCAGGTCAGTCTGGGTCTGCTTGATGAGGTTCGCGCGCTCGGCCTGGACGCGTTCCAGTTCCTGGGTGAGTTCATCCAGCTGTGCGACCTGGCGCGCACGCGCGAGGCCGAGTATGGCGCCGGACAGGCCATCGACTTCTTCCCGGGTATCGCCCAGCGCCGTAGCGGCTTTGGCCGCCTGGTCGGGAAGGTCTTCGAAGATTTTGACCCCGTTGATCTCCGCGATCCGCTCGCCAACGTTCTCGATGACCGTCTTGGCCCGGTCGGACGACTTGTTCATGAGGTCGATGGCAGCAGTCGCACGCTCGACGGCGCCCTGGAACTGCAGGAAGCCGGCGGTCACGACACCGAGGGTGATGATGAGAATGCCCAGAGGCCCACCGGCCAGGGTGAAGGCCAGACTGAGCAGACGTCCAGCCGTCGTGGCCGCTCCGCCAAGAACCAGCAGCGCAGCCGAACCAGTACCCGCCGTCGTAGCCGTGAGGGCAATGGCGGCTGTCATCGCGCGCAGCGACGGGATGACACTGCCCACCGCCACCTTGGCCATGGCGACCATCGAGACAATCAGACGCGAGGTGATAACGATGGCGACGATGCCGAGGATGTTCGCCAGCGTGTCCAGGTTTTCCGCCAGGAAGATGATGAGCTGGCCAAGAGAACGGGTGATGCCGAGCGACGCGTCGGCCTCGCCAACGAACTTGACGAATTCGTTCTGGGCGACCTGGAGAGACTGGCTCAGGGTCGGAACGGTCTTGGCGAAGCCTTCTTCCACCGACTTCTCGGCTTGCTTGAAGGCCGACAGGATGATCTCCGCGGTGATGGCTCCTTCGGCGCCCAGTGCACGCAGCTCTCCACGTGTGACACCCATCCCTTTGGCGATGATGTCGGCGACCACGGGCAGCTGCTCGAGCACGGAGCGCAGTTCGTCGCCGCGCAGGGCGCCGGACGACATACCTTGGGACAGCTGGATCAGGGCGTTCGAAGCTTCCTGCGCCGTGGCGCCGGACAGGATGATCGCCTTGTTCAGGGTCTCCGTAAACTGAATGAGCTGGTTCTGCGTGACCCCGAGCTGCTTGGCGTTGGTGGCCAGTCGGGAGTAAAGTTCGGCCGTGGCCTCAAACGACGCGCGCGAGCGTTGGGCGACGTTGAAGAGCTTCTCGGTCACGATCCCGAGCTGGGCCTGACCATCGGTCACAGTGCGGAGACGGTTCTGGACCCGGGTGTACGTTTCGGCCAGGTCGGTCAGGCCTCGTACCAGGACCCCGACTCCGATACCAGCAAAAGTGCCGGCAATCAGGTTACGGGTCCGGTCTGCAGCAGCCGAGACGCCCTCGAGCTGCTGCTTGACCTGCTGGGCGCCCGCCTTCACATTGGACGGGTCCAGTCTGACCTGGATGTTATACTGAGCCACGGGGTGAGTCGCCCCTTACTTTCGTTTGCGTTGGACCGGTCCAGTGTCAGGCGTCGCCGTAGCAGCCTGGGCTTTCTTCGCCTCTTCGGAGTTCCAGTGAACGTACTCTGCGTCCATGGCTCTGATGACGGTGACGAACGGTGCGAGCATATCATCGTCGAGACCGAAGCGCAACCCGTACTCGATGATGGCAGTCCAAGGAATTGGCCCCATGCCGTTTCCGAAGGAACGACAGGTGCTCAACTCCCAGAAAGCTTCAAGGTAGAAGGTGTCTCCGGGGAGTAGCTCAGGCTCCTCCAGAAACCAGTCGGGGAGGGGACGGCCCTTGCGTTCCGCCGCCTCCACCGAAAACCCGTCGCGCCTGAGCCGTAGCTCCCAGGCTAGACGGGCTGCTAGTTTTTTCCGTGCTGCTCGGTCGTCGTGACGTCGAGGCCATCGGCGAAGTTCGTGGGCGTTCCGCAGAAGTTGCGGAGGTCATCGAAGATGAAGTTGTCGATGGCACCCAGGAAGTCGGCGCAGTCCTGCGAGGAGAACGGAACGTCCTGGCCGTCTTCGCCGACCACATCCTTCCAGCCGACGATGACGTGCACCGGGTAGAGGTCCCGGTCTTCGTTGCGGTTCTCGGCGATGGTGGCGGCGTCGATCCGACCGGCCTGGACTTTGCGCTGGAGACGCGCGGAGCGCTTCAGGAGGGCGTTGAAGTAGCCCTTGTTGATCTCGCTGGCCGGTTTGACGATCATCGTCGGGGACTTCCCGTTGACGGTGATCTGGTGCATGGTGTACTCAACGGTCTTTTCGGCCGTGAGGTTCGCCGACTTGATGTGGCCGAACTTCGACATGGTCTGTCTCTCCTGGACTGATGACGGGACGCACCCGTATGGTCTGGCCAGGATGCCTTGACTCCCCGGCCTATAACACCCCTGTTTACATTCCCCTCAATCCGGCGTATAATGAGCCATGGCCAAGAACGGCCATGATGTTTGACATGGAGACAGTTATGCCCAAAGCTATGGGAGACCGTGGTGACGACGAGCGGGTCTGGATCGAGCTCGAATACCCCAAAGACGGGGACGATGATCTCGGCAAGAAACGGGCTAAGCTCGCCAGCCGGATGCTCGACCGTTTGTCGCCTCCGGAGCGTCCGGGGCAGGACACCTTCTGGTGGCACTCAACCAAGAAGGCGTATTGCGTGACCATCGACGCCGCCGGCGGGTTCCTCGTGTGCAACGATCACGGACACTGGTTCCGTCTCTCGCACCTTGGTAGGGAGTCGTAGCAATACGTGATAGGCGCCCCCATGTATATCGTGGGGGCGCCAGCGTATGCTTTCTCCATCAGCAACGGAGACTCCCATGCTTATCTATGACGTCCCGACGGACCAACTTGAGAAGCGCCTCGAAGCGAAGCGCGCCGAGTTCAAGGAGCCGGGCAAGACCCCGGTCGAGAAGTTCCGGATCGCCTCCGACTGCTCGGTCATTGTCACCGCCATAAACTGGCGCAAGCGCTGGATTGACAACAAGCCGCAGTAACCCCCAACTGCGTAACGAGGAAGGCCCGCGGATTGCTCCGCGGGCCTTCTTTTCGTACTCTACAGAGTAGTGGCGGAGGCTTAGCCGAGACCGCCCGGGAAGACCGACACGCCGATGGACGTGCCGAAGGTCGCATCACCGAAGGCTTGCGCCGTCGTGTTGATGAGCCCCTCCTCGTTGACGGGGAACTCCCGATCGCCGCCGCCGATCGTGAGCGAGGGGATGTCCACCGCGATCACTCCAC
>Ga0181343_1000395_pt1 | contig 19445 bp, 10 predicted proteins | sample Su13VDMLBSD_FD_130110 | JGI IMG/M metagenome (GOLD analysis project Ga0181343, IMG submission 130110) | Freshwater viral communities from Lake Michigan, USA - Su13.VD.MLB.S.D | ecosystem: Environmental > Aquatic > Freshwater > Lake | place: USA: Michigan | collected 2013-07-15 | reverse complement strand
GGCAACGCTGACTTACAATCAAACTTTACTGGAAGATGCCCGCGATTTTGATGCAGTTAATCCTAACTTGATCACAAAGATCATACCTGCTCACTACCTTAGAGAGGGCTTGGTAAGTCAAGGATTTGCTGATGAAGATGGAACAATCGGCAATGACTTTACGGGAACATCAATCCCAGGAACAGGTGAGATAGGTTCACCCCAGATTATCACGGCAATGTTGCTCGTCTACGCAAAATTCTTTGACGAGCTAAAGATGTTCGTGGATCACTTCTCAAATCTAGTCCACGTTGATTATGACCAAGACGTGTCTGTCAGCGACAAGTTTCTGCCATTCCTTGCAAACTATTACGGGTTTGAGGTGCCTTCTTTCTTCAAGACAGCGCTGGGTGAGCAGTTCTACGATGGTAGAAACATCACGCAGAATGATGAGAAATTGGCACAAAATCTTGACTACGTGAGAAAGCAGCTTTGGCGTCGACTGCTGATAAACATGTCAAGCATCATGCGTGAAAAAGGAACGAATGCATCTGTTCGCTCACTCTTCAACGCAGCAGGCATCATACCTGAGAATTTCTTCACTATTAGAGAGTTTGGTGGGCCAAAGAAGAACTTTCTTACAGGTCGTAGAGAGAATAAGACAGAAATTGCCACAATGCTCGACTTCTCCGGTAGCTTAAATCTAACACCAGGCACACTCAACTCTCAAGGATTTTCTTCCGTAAAGCCTCACATTATAGGCTCCTTCCTCTCGGGATCGCGTGTCGAGCCAGGATATCCTGCAGTTGCTGGAACTCCATCAGACGGCTTGTTCACATCAGGATCATTTACATTTGAAGGCATCTACAAGTACCTGGATCGTCAAGTTCACTTTGCGTCAGAGAGCTTGATGCGTCTTCATGTTACAGGAACGTCGGCACCGTCTGACACACACGGCACGCTATTCAACATCATTGCGTCGTCAGGAAGTGAAGAAGGTGATTATTCACTGACACTTTACGGTCGACCGCTACAGGGTATTTCAACAAATGTCATCACACTGCAGCTAACAGGCGTCAACGTCTTCGATGGTGACAAGTGGAACATCGCGTTTGGCCGCCAGCGCAGCGATCAGATAGGACACGCATCATCATCCTACTTCCTGCGTGTTGGCAAAAATATCGACACTGAGACAATTGTTACATTCCAGACATCATCTTACTTTTATGATGAAGACACATTTGGCACGACCAACGTCCTCCAAAATGTAAGCAGCAATTACAATGCATCAGGAGCATTTGTCGTCATCGGATCGCAGAGCCTGGCATCAGGTGCATCATTCTTGAACAGCTACACAGCAGATGCCAAAGTCACTAATTTTACCGGGCGAGTTGCACAGCTCAGAACATGGTCAAAGGCACTAACAGACACAGAGTTTAGTGAGCACATTCGCAACTTCAAGTCACTCGGTGTTGATGACCCTAAGATAAATTTCTCATTTGATACAGAGACAACAGGCACATTTGAGCGTCTTCGTGTTGACACAAGCACAGATCAATTTACGACAGGCGCCGATGGAAGTGGACAAATTCAAATCTTTGACTTTAGCCAGAACAATTTGTTCATGTCGGGCCGTGGATTTGAGGCAAACGCAAGAGTTATCAAGCCAGAGACATTCTACTACTCACATTTAGCACCTAACTTTGACCAGAGTACGACGACAAATAAAGTGCGCGTGAGGAGTTTGCAGCGCCCGGAAGAATATGACATCAACACGGCACGCCTCGCACCTGTCTACGACGTCATTAGAAGCGAGGAGCCAGAAGATGATCGCCGTTTCCTCATCGAGTACTCGGTTGTTAAAGCACTTAACGAGGATATCATCCGTCTACTGGCAGATCTTGATTTCTTCAACAACGGTTTGGGAAAACCATCATACCTCTACGATGAGTACTACCCAGACATTGAACAGCTTCGAAAGATCTACTTCAATCGTCTAACTGACAAACTCAACTACAAAGTGTTCTTCGATCTCTTCAAGTGGTTCGACACGTCCTACACGGATCTTGTCAGCTCTTTGATGCCCAAGAAGACACAGTTTCTCGGGATCAACTACACAATCGAGTCGCACATGCTTGAGCGTCATAGGATGCGCTACCTCTACGACCAGCAGTACACACTGGGCACCGTCGCTGTCCAGAATGAGACAGGCGTGGGCTTTGAAACTGGCATCATCACATAGTTATTACCATGTCATACACACCATTTAACGAGAGCCTTCACGTCATTAGAGGCAATTCCAACGAGGATGGCATAGACATAACTCCTGTAAGCCAGCTACTCCAGGGCAATGAGATCAGAGATCCACTGCGGCTGAGAAAAGGCTTGTTACCTTATATGGGCATGCGATCAATCAGAGTCGATGAGCACGGACTGATAGATAAATCAATAGAGATCAACGATCTTGGGCAGGATGTCAAAGCATCAACAACCGCGTATGTGGATACCACAGAACGCTGGACACCCGCACAGATCATCCAGGGAGATCTGGCAGAGAGTTTTCTCAGTGAGCTTGTGACACAGCAGGTGATTGATGAAAAAAATGACGGTCAAATTAGTGTTTTTGAGCCCAATGGCATTGAAGTTCCCTTCTCTTCACGTGGCTTTAAGGGAAGCCTCAATGGAGAGAACGAGTATATAGGAACACAATTGCTAGATAGCAAATACCAGCTGCTCGACGGGCTAGATGATTTTCTAGACGGTCAAGAGGAGATTTTAGGAATAGCAGTTCCTGCAATCTTGTCCATGAATGACCAGCTTCTAAAGCCCTTCGAAGATCTAAGGCACGACGACACGGATCGATTTGGTATCAATATTTTAAACCAGAATGTAAATCTGTATGATCGATATGCGGCAGGAGGTTTTGTGTATGCAGGCAATGACCGCGACTCAATCGCCTTCGGCGGGCTTAAGGGCTGACAATGTCAACTAAATTTCTTAGAAAAACTGTAAGGCGCATCATAAGAGACAACGACCAGTTCCAAGATGCATATCCCAAGCTGATCAGATCATCAGATCCACTTGATAACGGCATCGACAGTAACATAAAATTTTCAGATAACAGGGCAATTGTATTCTCAACAAACAATACAACATTTCCTGCGATGGTTCCCGTTGGATCAACAACGCTACCTTCTAGTTCAATCAGCGCAAATGTTGTTATTGATGCTGCCGCCGTTGAACAGAGTGTGCTGCTACCAGGCAGTGTGGAGGGGCTTGAGCCTTTCAATGAGAGCCTTTTCAGTATTCCAGGAACAAGTGAATATACAACAACATCTTCTTTAGCATACGGCTTCACGTCTGCAGCGCGTAACAAGATTGCGATACCGATTGATATTACACCCACACAAGATAAGCTCCTCTGTCGTCTAAATACAACAGAAGTTAATACAAATCCTAACAGTGAATTTTACGGAAAACCAAGCACAGGCTTCTGTTACTTCAATTTTGATCTAAAACGTTGGGAAGATATTGGCTTTGGATACTCACCTTCTTATAGCGGACATATGGGTAAGTTTACAGGACACCGCTATTTTATGGCACAGTTCCAGGGAACATCAAATCTTGCCCATATAACCAATGCATACGGATCCAGTCAAAATGCAATGACAGCCGTAGGTTATAAAAACATTGGTTCACCTACGATGTTCTTCGATGCGCCAAATGCTAGAAGGTATTACGCAACAGGTAGCCAGGCATTGTCTCTGTCAAACTACATTGATCAACCTTTCATGCTTGAAAGAGTTGATGTAACTTTGCCATTTGTTGCAAGAAGAAAAAATCCAGGTATTCCATCCACATCAAATATAAAAGATGGTGCTTATCGAGACATTGATAATCTTGTATTTTTTCTCTATAGACAGACACAGCCGCCAAGTGATCATCCAGACGGAGCTCAAAGAGCAAGTCAACGGTTTCTCATCACAAATGGGTCACTTACATTCTATAATAGTAAAGTTAATGAAAATGTCAGCTTTACAACGCATAATCCTGAATATAGCTATGATTATAATATTCCTCTGAGCTCTGTGTCAGAAAGAGCTATCACAGGTTCGGTTGCATTCTCAATTTACCCAAAAGATTATCCAACGCAGTACGGAGGTGTTTCGTCATTTTCATCGGCAGGATATAGTATGACGACTAACTTGGTTGAAACTATGAATTTTTGGCCAGGTAGCGTACAGAATATTGTAACAGCATCTTCTGATGCTCAAGTCAATGACGCTGGATTTTACGTTTACAGAACAAGCAATACACCTATTGGTGGCGATGACTATGCAGGCACAAAATTTAGCAGCTTTGTTTCAACTGACACACGTCTCTTAAAAAGAGTTGACGGATCAATTATTCCATCAAATGGCTGGATAAGCACAGATCTGCCGCAGACAGGTAGCACACCCTATCTTCTACTTCCAGATGACCAACTAATCTTTGGAATCGAGTCAGATATCTGCACAGTTCTGCCTACAGGCTCTACGGCGTCTCCAGCTGGTTATGACGATTCGTTTTTAAGCCAAACAGGCTCATTCTTTAAGCTTCTTGCAGAGAAAGCTCAAGTTACGCTATTTGGATCACTCATACAGAGCGGCATCTCTAAAACACACAACAGCCTTAACCAAAATTTAATCTCACCTGCAGTGCATGAGATTGTTGCAAATATACAAGATGATAGTGACCAGTTTGACGTGGTCGAGAAGAAAACTTTCTACGGTAATTACATTGATAACTACGTGGCAGGTTCGATATTAGATGGCACGCGTCGTGTTTATGCTAGCTTGACAAATGACCCGCCATTTCTATCAGGATCATTTACACGTCAAGTTATGTTAGTAGATGAAGAGAAGTCTTATTACCAAGTAGGACCAAGAACAGTAACACTTGGAATTCCACCTTTCGCGTCTTTTTTTGTTGTTCCTTACAGCGGCCTCACGAAACCAAAGAATTATTTTAGATACGATCGTTATGGAAATCTTAGAGACATGCTTGAGCAAGCACGGGATTATAGGATATTCAATAAAATCATCTATAAAAAAAGTGGAGGATTTGAAGAACAAGGGCCAGCTTATGCAAAGTTTGTTCTATCTTCATCTGATATACCCGTGTCTGCATCACTGACCCAATGCAATAATCTTAGCCCATACATGACAGGAACATTTCCTTTTGCTGATGACCAGAATACGTCACGTGATCCCTACACGACATCACAGAATAATCCCTTCACGCCGATCACCAACATTTTCAAGACATGATGACACTGTTATAATTAGAATAGCATGTCTGGTATACTCGATTCAAAAACACGCATCATGGACGTCGTTCTCACTGTTGAGGGCCGCCGACAGATCGCTGCAGGAAAATTTGTCCCACAGTTCGCATCTTTTACAGATCGACATGTTTTCTACGCAAAAGATGCTGTGAGTGGATCAGATGATGCATCTGCATACATCTACTTTGAAGCAGGCAATCGTGTCCAGGATCAGATCGTCATCGAGAACGACGACAGTGGCTTGCTGGTTCCTTACGACGGCAGCACGACAAGAGTTTCGTCTGATGGCCGAGTTTACTCCGCGTCTATCGATATACTGACATCACCGGGCGGAGTGGGAACTTACAATCGCGTCAACTATGCACCTGTGACGAGCTCATTTGCGTCTATGTTCGAGCTGGTCAGCGGATCCATCCTTGACAGTCTGACTGAGCAGCAACTCATCCAGACGTCACTACCCTACGAGATCTACAGCCAATTCAAGCTGACGACAGGCTCTATCACTTTTCGAAGAAATAATTTTATCCCATTTCGTGGAACGCAGCCTGTAGGTCAGATTGGATCGCTTGATCCTTTCATGATTGACCGGCAACTCTCTCATCTAGATAATTTTCAGTTTTTAGCTCCTGTCTACGTAGATGATACTGACATCCAGCAAAATTTAGGCACGTACCTGCCAATCTCTGAAGTAGAACCACTGACTTATGATGAGCTGATGCGCAATCTTGTCGGATCAGATCCTCAAGTTTCTCTCAAGGAGAAGATAACTGTTGACTTTGCTGAGACATCGCTTGCGAGCAACGTCTTCATGCAGATCTTTGAAGGCTCAACAACAGATAGCACAGGTGTTGAGATGCTCAAGAAACTTGACTGCATTGACTTTGGTGAGTTTAAAGATGAGAATGACAGGCAGCGCCCGTTCAAGCGCGTGTTTTTCGTCGGCAAGGTTTATGCTGCTGACAGCGAGGATAACTTTCAGGCACCTGCCTTCGTCAATCTCTTTACAATCGTGGCGGAGTAAATGAACACAGTCAACAGCGATCTGATCACGATCATCAAAGATCTCCCACAGTCAAGCATTGACCTCAAAACTGTGACCGTTGACGATAGACAGTTCTATGAGTACACAGTCAGCTTCTTGGTCGACCAAATTGCAGCTTATGCTGTAAATGTTAGGACGATGCGTGTTGATATTGCTTACAAGCGTGTGGGCAAGACATTCGCGCTTCTTGGTGGAAGAACTTTCACAACAACGAGCGATATCAACAACCAGATCCTCGGCGGTAAAAGGATCCGAAGAGATTTCGTCAATGATCGTGATAAAGAACAGCTAGATAACACCATCACGACCCGACGAGCAGACATTTTCTCACGCTCAAGGAAAGTGAGTCGTTTTCGTCTGCAAGGTTCAAGATTTGTTGATCTTGCAGTCATTGAGAGCACATTTGAGCCCGTTGCAGGCTTGCCCTCTAGTCAAGTATCAAAGATCATCGCATCTGATCTTATCAAGAACACACCTCCCGAGGCTACGTCGTCCAGTGGCGTCAACGTGTACTCAAATCTAACTTTGTCAGGCAGAGATCCTGCAAAGCAGATTGTGGGTGCAAGCCTAGTTGAAGATGCTGAGATTGCTCGCAAGGGAATGGGTGCAGCACAACAGCGGCAGCGCACCATCGGGGGTGCGTTCACAACAACTGCACTCCAAGGCAACAGGAACAGCCTCCTTCCTGCAACTTTGACAGCACAGAAGCGTCAGAAAGTATCAACAGACGTGCTGCTACCGCACACATTTCGAATCCCGGCATCTTTGACACCACCCAGCGGTAAATTTACCATCATATGCACGATCAGGAAGGCAAATGGTGACCTTATCCAGAAGATTGACTTTACAATTAATCATGCGCGCCAGCTCATCAAAAATAGCGTGCCAAGTCAGCTTCCAGCAGTCGGCGTCCAATTTGTGTCTAAGACGACAGCTCAAGTCAATGTCTTCAACAAAGATCCTCGAGTGTCTGGGATTAGGATCTACAATCGAGACGTCCCCACCTATCAGTCTGTGTCTCAGCAAGCACCATTCAAGGTTGTTGGAACACTTCCAGCAGATTGGCGCCAGCAGGCAATCACAAGAAAGTTACCGATCAAGTCAACAACAAATAAGATCATTCGCGCTGTGCCTGTGCTTACATCAGGCATTGTGCTAGGCAATTTTGAGAGCAAAACGTTGTCTGTGAGAGATGAACTTGTCTCGGGTACAGTTGTCGCAACTGCGAACAAAGGAAATGTGACCATTGAGCTGTTCGGTGCTCCTGCAAATTACAAGTACGTCCAGTTTGTGCGTCGTTCTATCGACAAGAAACAGAAGCAATGGGATAACATACAGACGCCACTAAAGATAGGTGCTGGGATCGCTACAATTGAAGATTTGACAGTCAACACTGAGCGTACGTATGAGTATGCAGCTTTCCTGCAGGACACTTACGGCAATATTAAGCGTGCAAGAACGACATCCGTGGTTAGAGTTACTGACTACACATCAGGCACGGAAATTAGTGTTACGCAGAAGAGTGTAAATGTCAGCGGCACGAGCACCACAACAACATTCAATGTGTCTGTTACACTTACTAAGGATAGTGATACAACGGCAATCCTAAACGCGACGAAAGAGCAGGGAATTGATAACTACTTTGAAGAAGAGACGTTAAAATTGTCGGGCGATCTGTCTTCCATCACAAAAGTGAATGTTAGAAGGGTATCGCTCGACACAGGTGAGATCAAAGATCTGGGCGTTGTGGCACCTGGAGATTTTACTGATACAACAACTGAGAATGTCGTTTACATCTTTGAGGGCCTCCTACGAGGCCAAGCTGATCTTTTTGAAGAGATAGGTGCAGATAAGACGTCACCCCGTGTTTTCAATCCGAGAGATGCTCTCCAGCGAAGTCAAATTGTGTCGTCAAACTTGACGTCAAAACCACAACTTTCAAAAGTTAACTTCACACAGAAGTTCCTGTCCAAGAAGGCTACTCTGCGGGGAACTTTATCGTATGGCAACACAAAAGTTACTGATGTCGACACATCAGGTTTTTTGCAAGGGCGTCTAGGTATCACGGATACATTTGCCGTAAATCGAACAGGTGGATCGACAAATATCAATAACTTTGAACTCATCACAGTCGATGAAGGCCGCCGCCTCATATCATTCGATGTAATCAGCACAACTGCACAAAAAGTCATCGACTTCTTTATCATCTCAACGATCAAGGGCGGCGTGAGATCTATCGTTGGAACGTGTCACTACGTTGATGATAGTGTACGACAAAATTTCCTTGATGACAAGACGAGGTTGAGGACGGGACAGATTGCATATGTCATCACTCCTGTCAAGTACGATGGAACAACGCTAAATGAGACAACAACACGACAATTTGAGGTGGTGTGATGCCTTATGATTATAAAAGCACATTAGCTAACTTGCAGGTTCAAGCACAGCGCAATAGAATAACAACAGATGAAGCAACAAATGCATTCAACAGCGCGCAAGAAGCAGCAGAAAATCTTGCAAATCTCGGATTTGCTGATAGAGCAGTTGGGTCTGCATTAAGCAATAGAGGAACAGCCGCGGGCGCGCTTGCATCGCGCTTAGGCCAGCGAGGACCAAGTTTTGGGTCAACAACAGGCGCAGTGCGAGGCAGCGCGCAGCTGCGCCAGAACTATGGAAGCATGCTACAGCAAATGCTTGAAGACGATCAAGATTATAACTTGCTAGATGCTTCATCACGTGATGTTTACCTCACTGCCTCACATGGATTAACGTCACAGTACCCGGCAATTCTATTGACGACGCCCAGAACAGCTAAAGTTGTAGACGTAGGCTCTGGATTGACAACAACACCGTTCATTATTGATCTTAATAATGAAGTTAAGAAGACAGTTGAAAGAGACGTCAAAGCAGCACTTGATCAAAATTCTGCCGTGCTACAGCTTACAACGACTCAATATGATCAGAATGTGCAGATTGCAAATGACTATGCTAATCGATGCATCCAGGCATCAATCAGTAAAGATGCATTAATAAAATTGCTTAGAATTAACAATATTTCATTACAACAAAATGTCAATGACGTTAGCAATTTTATAATTGGTGATGCAAATGACACACCTTACATCTACATGTCAGGAAAAGAAAATATTGACGCATACTTCAAGAGTTTAGTTGACAATTACAATACAAGTGTCTTTACAGAAGGATCAAACACACAGGCAGTTACTCAGATATTAAAAACAATCTTCAACTATTTTGTAATAGGTGACATTTCATTTCAAGATTTAAGCGACGACACCCAACAGGGGATAGCAAAAAAATCAATAATTGATGGTTACTTAAACAAGCTATACGCAGACGAAGTAGTCAACTTAAGATCAATCATACCTGCTGATGATAGTCAAGCCATTGTACTGCTTAATAGTAACTCTAATGTTCGTTTCTCATTTCAAGCTTACAAAAATGCAGACAATATCACAAGTTTAACACGTCTTATACAGAGAGACATAGTTGCGCATGGTAACCTTGTGCAAACAGCAGAAACTCAAAACTATAATAGCAGTCAAGAGCTTATATCTTATTACACAGGACCATTCTCATCAATACAAGTAAGTTATAGCGCAGGAACGGTCATAAATTTTGATAAAGTTAATGATATCTTTGCAAATAGTTACACCAATATCAATGAAATTATTGAAGATAGTGGAAGACTTGAGATCCAACGTTTTCGACGTGCGCTAATTGGCACAGAAGATGGTGTAAGTTATGGAAAGCTAGATGATGGTCGAGGAATTGATTATCTTATTTATGATGAAATTTTAGGTGGAAGTCTACCAATACAATTTAGCAATCTTACAAGCACAGCAAATCTCTACAGCAATTATGCGCAAGAGATTTACAATCTTGTTGTAAAGTCAATTACATCTAATTTATCTGCATCACAGCGAGAAATAGTACGTAAAATAAAGGACTACTTCCTAAGCTTTATTAGAGGATCTGGCATCGATACTGATGAAATAAGCAGTCTTGGGAGCGCTTTTAGAATAGGCTGCTTTATCATGGCAGCAAATGATGATAAGATAGCAGCAAGACTTTTTAGATATATTTGCACCAAAGACAAGCAAATACATGGTATTACAAACGACACAGAAATTGAAGTCTCGAAGAATGAATTGCACGATGCAATAGCAGAAAAAATTGGTGTTTCATCTCTTACAGGAGATAAACTGAGATTTTTGGGTTCAATATCTGATGGTGGAAAGAGAAGCTTCAACATTGAAAGATCAAACTCACTTAGATACATGGAAGGTGATGATACTTCATTCCAGACTTTCCACAATATCATCAGATCAACAGAAGAAGCATACATCAATACATACAACTTTGAAAATGTGCCAAATGGTACGACACCATTTGGTGCAGGTTTGACAAGAGATGCACGTGCATTTGTTATTTTTAACTTATTCTTAGCAGTGTTGAGAGAGACGAAATGTTCTGTAGAAATTAGTAAAACTACTACGAGCTCAGACGGAGTTTCAACATCTACTACATCAATGAAAATACAGTACTATCCTATTCAATTTTCTTCATTAAAGTTTGCATTAGAAAATAGTGAAGCTTCACCAAGACAGCTTGATACCTCACTAGATCAGTACATTAGCACGGTAGGAGATTTTACAACATCACTTGGGTTTTCTGGTCTTGACACAGACGCAGTAGATAAACTTAAGAATGATGTGAAGTATTTGCATTCCACATATTTTAACGCAATTGTTCAAAAAATTGACCAACAAAATCAAACTTGTTTAGATTTATCAAATTTACTAGTAAATCATGCAGCACAGATAAAAGCGCAGATGAACGATTTAAAGGTAAAATTGCAAGGTGTAACTAATTTAATTTCTTCTAACAATCTGCTAGGAACAGAAGCAGTAATTAATACAGTACAGCTGGAACAAGCAATTCTCAAGAAGAACATTGTTGATCGTTACACAAACCTCTTGCGTGGAGCACCATATCTCCCATCAGCTGTCGATCACGATGTCGGTCAAGCTCTAAACACAAAGACAGTTGTTGCAACTTATCCTGATCTAAACGATCCAGTGAATGATGCATTGACGAGGAAGTTTTTAATTGCTGTTGGAATACCGACAGGTCTGATGGAAAATCTAAGATATCAAAATACTATTTCAACATCAGAACACCTGTACAGCATTGATCTAGTCTTTAAGAACCTCCAGGTCACGCAGGAAGAAGAAGATATACAAACATTTGAAGCACGTGTAACTAAAGGGTACACATTTTCAACGCGTGTCTTTGTCAACGAAGGATCACAGTTAACAGATGGGGCCGACACTAAAGCAAGCGAACTGACTAATTATAGTCAGATTTATAGTGCTACAAAATACAAAGTTGTTGACGATACTGGAAACTACCGTGACATCACCGTTACAGATCTTGAGCGTATCTTAGGTGACAGAAAAATTGTTGATAACCACCTCATGAGCCACTATGCAAAGCTACTGTTGAAGACGACAGCAGGTATAACACTCGATGAGGAAGTTTTTGATCTTGTTCCTCAAGTTAGAAGCTATCCAGATGCTGCCCAGGATGCTAATTACACGACAATAGTTGATCGAATTTCAGTCAACTATCCAGATACACCGGAAGGCCAGCTGAACAAGGAGCGCGTATTTCGCGATCTATCGAGGTCAATACAACTTGCACCCGATCAGCACAAGATATCAATGATGGTGTCAAAGACATTTGAAAGGATACATGTGATACCTGTCGACGTCAGTGAAGTTATTGAGCAACTCCAGATCAGCAGAGAAGACATTGCATTCTTAGATGTCGTCGCTAAGATACGTCTTGAAGATAGCCAGCCTCCTGTCACATTTGAGGCAGCAACAACACGTAGAAGCTACTCAAATGCGCTCCAGAACGCTTTAACAACATTTGTGGAGACAGACGTTAGATCACAAGGTATCGATAGTGTAGGAATAAACAGAGTTATCGAGACAAGCAATCGATTTGGTGGACGCCTAGGAGGTAATAACAGATGACCGAGACAGTCATATCAAAACCTGCTTTGTTAGTTGATCTTCCCGAAGTCAGCAGCATAGAAGCAAAGTTCGTCTACAACTTTTTTACGCCCGATGAGCGTACTAACGAGACGTCTAATGTGTACGGTAGCGTCGGTTTTACATCGACCGACGTTGATCTAACAACATCAACGTATACAGATAATATCGGTACATCGAACATACAAAATGAAACGCTCAGAGCGTTTTATGGGCGAAACGCCGTCTATCCTAGATTTAATAGGATAACCATCACAAAGCCTCCTGTCGCAATTGATAGAAACTTATCAATTAGTAGAACAGATATAAAAGGAAATGTTGCTCGAGAAGCTGCGCTCAATGTGTTTGGAAGAGTAGGTGTCAGCATTATTGACACAACGCTGGACAAGACAATTTATCGCATCCTGTCAGGGTCGATCTCATCTCTTGAGAGACAGGAATCGAATAGCGCATCTCAAAGAATTCTTGATGCTGTCGTGAATAGCATACAACCTGACGGATACAGGTATGCAGTATCTGATATGCGTCAAATCAAAGTCAGTGCTGTTGAAGAGACACTACGTGGTCTTGAGTTTGGCTTTTCTTTTCTACCTACTGTTGCAGGAACAGTTGCAGATGCCAGCCTAAACTCACCGAAGAATGTTTATGCAGATGAGATCTCTAGTACACAAACTGAATTGAACGAAGTTGAAGATCAATCTGTTGCTGGGAGCAGGCCATACGTTCTTAGAACGTCTGACTATGAAGCAGATTTTAATTTTATTGATGATGCTGTCATTGTCTCACCGACACTCAAGAATAATTTAATCGGCTACATCATTCAAAAGTTTGGCACACGTGACGATGGAACAATTGACATCTTTAGTGAGAAGCTTGAACTCAATCCAAATACAACTTCGTTCATCGATCCTGAGATCGCATACGGAAGACGCTACAAGTACAGAGTGATCTCTCTGTATGCATGTCAGTTTCAGATGAACCAGCAAGTGACGACAGCATTTGGAACTGAAGAAGATAAACCTGTGACCAGGTATGCCCTGTTTGCGTCAAGAGGCTCAGATGCATCCGTCGTCTGTGAAGAGTACATTGCACCTCCTCCACCCGTTGATCTCGCATTTAGATATCGAGCTGATAATACAGGCTTAAACATTACGTGGAATTTTCCCATCAACTTGCAAGCCGACATTAAGAAAATTCAAGTTTTTCGGAGAAGCTCGACTTCGGAGCCATTTCAGTTGCTCAGAATGTACGACTTTGACGACTCAGTTATCAAGACATCAGATCCAGAGCGTGTACCAGAACGTCTGATAACACGTAGCTTGCTACCCACTACGCTGCACAGAGACACAGAGTTCACTAAGAACAGTAGGTTCATCTATGCAGTGTGCGCCATCGACGCGCACGGCTACACGTCTAACTACTCAGTGCAACTTGAAGCATCTTACGATAGATACCGCAATAGGATTAACACACGTGTCATCTCTAGATCCGATGCGCCTAAGCCATATCCTAACATTTTTCTCAACCGTGACACATTTGTCGATACCATGAAGATGTCAGGCTACACACGCCTCAACATTTATTTTGATCCTGAGTACATCAGCATCACAGATGCAACTGGCGATGATCAAGAGCACGTTGTCTTCAACAATAACCGCGGCGATGATAACAGTTATAAACTACTTGTTGTTAATACTGACTTCCAACAGAGCCAAACACTTGATATTAAGATCAACGATAGTTATGTTGAACCTCCAGTTATCACGCCTTCGACAGCCCGTGTCTTTAGGCCCACGTAATATTTAACTTATAACTTCAAGCAAAGAATATTTAGAAACAGGTGTACAAATGGGTTTTCTCAATCAAACAACAAACAACATCATCGTTGACGCAGTTTTAACTGACTTGGGTCGACAGTTTCTCGCGAGAAATGATGGTAGTTTCAACATCGTTAAGTTCGCACTAGCTGACAATGAAGTTGACTACACGGTCATACAGCAGTACGGTCGTCTTGTTGGAAAAGACAAGATCGAGAAGAACACGCCAGTGTTTGAAGCTTCAACTAATGCAAACATTGCGCTCAAGTACAAGCTGGTAAGCATCTCAAATCCTGCCTTGACATTGCTCCCATCCCTCACACTTGATTACGGATCAGCGATCGTTAATTCTAATGTCGTGTCGATCTCACGCCTCACACAGAACCCATCCCTCACGATCACTGTTAAGCAGTCGATCACGCAAGGCAACTTTGTCTCACCTGAGCTCATTGATAATGCATTTGAAGTTCGAGTCAACGACCTGTTCCTAGGCCTCCAGAACCTCGTGCCCGACTCAGTTGATGCAAGCAACAATGCAACCTACCTTGTTGACAGGTCGTCAGCACTGTCAAGTGCAAGTGAAGCATCCGGACAGTTTACACTGCGCCTCAAGACATTCTCTCAGACGCTGTTCGACACATACAAGTCAAGTGGCCTCAATGTTGTTAGAACATACGTTCGTATTACAGGCATCAATTCAGGTGCCGTCAAAGAATTTGAAGTAAGGATCAGCTAGGATAAAAAATGCCCACATTTAAAGAGATAACTGCTGCAGATATCAAGACTAGCAGATCAGCGCTCAACCAGCTGGTCGACGTCATCCAGAACGACATCTCGAGCTCAGATACGCGTAAAAAGTATCAAGTGTTCGTCACAGGCGGTATAGGGCCCGGCGTCACATCATCTCTGTTTCAGACAGTTTTCGATCAGGATTACACTCTGCAGACAGCAAATGAGGTGCTCGACTTGACAGTCGGTCTCTTCTCAGGTAGCTCAACAGTTGTTGACAGCTCAACTGGCGTCGACTCTGCAGGTAAGGTGCTCTTCCGCTCACAGTCGATGATGATGAGAGAGAAGATCAACGTCTACAGACAGTTCGCACAGACGCTGCTCGGCGACGCAGATGCTCAGTTTACAGCACCATTCAGCAATCCTGCAACAACTGACTACATTGACGAAGCAATATTCGTCAACATAAAGCGGCTATTCGCACGCGACCGTGTCAAGCCACAGACATTTGCGATGCAGTTCTACACATCGGCAACACTTGATCGCGTAGCTGATCCCGTGAATGGCGCATTTACTAATACAGACGAGACATCTGAGATTGGATCAGCCATTTTAACTGATGCAGGTCAAGGGACACAGTTTGGTTTCGGTGGACAGGTTGGAGATATTGCATTCTCCACTCTGTCATCTAATGTCGTAGGAAATCTCTTCTACGATCAGGGGATTTTGGTCCTCGATGCCAAGAAGGTTCTCTCAGGTACACAGCACGTATCGGGAACAATTGATGCAATGTCATCAGGTGGCACAACAGTGATTGGAAGAGCCGATGGGAACCCTAGAGCCAAGTTCATTCCTGACTTCTTCGTGTCAGCATCGATCGACGACATCGTTGACCATCTTGCATCCTGCAGATTTAGCTCTGGCTCACTCACAGCTCTGACTTTCCAGAATGTCACAAACATTAACTCAACTTTGGTGTTCTGTCGTGCTACGGCAGATGAGTTCAACTACTCGTCAAATCCCACGTTCACTGACACGAACGGCAATATCATCGTCATCGACGATCCTACAACTGATCGAACATTTAGTTACATCACAACTGTGGGCCTCTACGATGCAAATGACAATCTGCTCGCGGTTGCCAAGATGAGCCGACCCATTGAAAAGAATGATGAGAAAGATTTGACATTTAGAGTCCGACTCGATTTCTAAGATGAAGGAGAACGATGTCATTTATCAAGCTGCAGCCTGAGAACTTTGACTCGTTCTCTCTCACACTGCGGCCTCGCGCCGAGTTTGTGTCGTCTTCAAGCGGGATCACAGGATCAGTTCGGCTGATAGAGCGCCCGAGCGCCTATCTTAAGGAAGAAATTGCCATAGGCGCGAGGGGGACGTCAGCGTTTGTAGAAGATCCTGCAGGACCTGCATATATCGAGTCACTGAGACAGGACATAATTGCTAATACTGCAGATCGACCTGCTCTTCTAGCTGATTACATTCGTCTTGTAAATCTCTTAGCTGAGAGTAGGAAAAACGACATCGTCAGTCCTGTCCAGAGAATAACACAGTCGATCGACTTTGATCGCAACTCATTCACTAAAAGTATCATCAAGAACGTGCTGATGCCTCAGTACCGATCTGTCTACACAGATTGCGACTACTCTTATAAGAATTATCACACGATCAACTTCTTCACAGCGTCGTCTGTTCCCAGTGATAGTGCGATCATCTATCCCAATATTAATGATCAATACACGCTGACAGATGCTTTTAGCTTTGACTTCTATATCAATCCTAGGTATCTTGCAGATGCTGGTGCTTCTTTTAGCGCAGGCGCAATCTTGCACATGTCTTCATCGCTGTGTGTATCTCTTTTAACAGGTTCAAACAAGAACGCAGACGGTCAAGTTGATCAATTTCGTCTTGCTGTTGGTTTTAAACACAGCGCAAACGTCTCACCTAGCAGCATCAATGTTGCTCAAGCTAACGGCTCAAGAACATATCCTCAAGATCTAGTCTACGTCAGTGACGACAATCTTTTGAAGAATAACAACTGGCACCATGTCTCAATTCGTTGGGGTTCGGCATACAACAACGGCTCAGGATCATTTACAGTTGACGCCACAACATCGTCTTTCTACTATCCAAGCAGCTCAATTGCAGACACGGCAAATGTAGAAACATTGATCTTGGGAAATCAATATGTTGGAAGTGATACGACGGCAAAGTTCTTCAACAGCGTAGTTGCTAACACAACAACAGGTGAAGGTGTAACGCAACTCGACGCAGGCACAAGCGACCCAACAGGTTTCACGTTTTCAAGCCCGCTCAATGCCGAAATACATGAAGTCAAAATTTTCAATAGAGTATTGACAAATACAGAAGTTAATTACTACAGAACAAACGGCGCTGACGCCGGCACTTCTGGATTGATTTTTTACTTGCCTCCCTTTTTTACAAACTACGCTGTAAAACTGCAGAAAGATTTTGTCACACCAATAGGTAAATTAAGTGAGATAGCAGGCAAGCCCGCTGCAAAGTTGAATGTTACGCCTTTTAACATACCTCTTGCTTTTGCTTGTCAAGTTTTTTCTCCTAATCTTCAAAATTTTCTATTTGATCAAGTTTCAAGTTCACCAGCGCAATTTGCATCAAGCGGTTTAAACTACGCACCGCGTCTTTATCGCCTAACAGGATCAATCAATACAACAGTTGTTGACACATTTGCCGTCGATCACTTGCTCAAAGATCCTGCTTTTGCTAAGCGTGCGTACACAATTTTGCCATGTGACAATGGCTTCATCACGCCGTCTATAAACTTGATAACAGACACAACAGAAGGTTTATATAGACAATTTTCACTTGGAATAGATGAAGTAAAAGACAGCATATCACTGTCTAACATAGACACAACACTTGAACCTACATCGCAGGGAACGGGATCAATAGCAAGGTCAGGAATTGAAAATTATTTAACTCCAACAAACTTCAATTTTAACACGAGCTACTACAACCTTTTCTCGCGCGGCTATCAAGGGACAGTCACATCACTCTTTTCTTTTAACACAACAGCGTCTTTTGCTGATATATCAAGCAACCTCTCGACGATCTACCAGATTAGCAATCTCTACTATGGTAATCAGATATTCCCGCAGTCATTTACATTGTCATCAACATCACTGACAGGATCGGGCGACAAGATTAATATCACGCTTAAGGATAACGGTTTTGGTGGTCTGTACCGCGCCGACGCTATTACACCCCCACCCACTTGGGCGTCTGTCGGAAACATCTTCTACGATGAGGGGCTTGCAATCATCAAGTCACCCCATCTCTACTACTTCGGTAAAGATAATTTCTCTGTCTCGTTCAATGGGTCACAGAATATCCACACATATACCATCGATGCTATCTGTCCAGCTGGAGAGATCAACTCATCATCTAATCCGAGTTACCTATCATTCCCACCTACAAATGAACAGAATGAAACGGCAGATAACTTCGTGTACATCACGGGCATCAATATTCACGACGACAACTTCAACGTTATTATGAGAGCGAACCTGGCACAACCAGTGCTCAAGAGGCCCGATGAAGAGTTTCTCTTTAGAATTAAGTACGACATGTGATACAATCCTCGGCCTCGATATTTCGACGTCATGCACAGGCTATGCGATTGTGACGACAGATGTAGGCAGAGTAGTTGAGGTAGGAAATTTTAAGCTTGACAAGTTTGACGACTTCTTCGATAAGTGCGATGCTTATAGGGCCGCACTCTCGGCAGTTTTTGCAAGACATGTGGGCATCAAGAAGATCTGCATTGAGGAGAACTTGCAAGCATTCCGGCCAGGCATGTCATCTGCTAAGACGATCAATACGCTCGCTCGTTTTAATGGCGCAGCGTCTCTGATCTCTTACGAAGTTTGCAAGACAAAACCCGACTTTCTCAATGCAACATCAGCAAGGTCGAAGCTGGGTATCAAGCTTGACCGCAAGTCAGAAGTCTCCACGAAGCAGCAGATCTTCGAGTTCGTCAAACCTCAAATTGACATTGAGTGGCCCACCACAAAGACAGGCGGTGTCCAGACATCGTGCTATGATATGGCAGATGCATATGTGCTAGCTCGCGCAGGTTGGTTGAACAAAGAGTAGGCGTATCTTACTATTAAGATATGACGACAGTCACTTCGACCGAGAAGATAAGATTTCTGCGCGGCATATTTCGTGACATCCAAGTTTCACGAGACGGCAACGATTGCGCTGTTCCGTGCCCAAACTGTAAGACACCTGATAAGAAGAAGCTGTCGATTAATGTTGAGACGTGGAAATACCACTGCTGGGTGTGCGGTGTCAAAGGTGGAAATCTTCGATCTCTCTTTAAGCAGTACTACTCACCCGAAGTTGTTATCGCTTTTAGAGAGCGTTTCGGCATTAGTGACGATGACGCATCTGAGGTTCCTGCTGTAGAG
>Ga0181343_1000394_pt1 | contig 19476 bp, 21 predicted proteins | sample Su13VDMLBSD_FD_130110 | JGI IMG/M metagenome (GOLD analysis project Ga0181343, IMG submission 130110) | Freshwater viral communities from Lake Michigan, USA - Su13.VD.MLB.S.D | ecosystem: Environmental > Aquatic > Freshwater > Lake | place: USA: Michigan | collected 2013-07-15 | reverse complement strand
TTGCTCAGGTCGGGGTAAAGCGACTTGAACCCTTGATTGTATGTGTCCCGCGCAGAATCCAGTATTGCCCACGAGCCGGTTGAATTTGTTTTCTTGACCATCACCCAGCGCGGCCTGAACCCCAAGAACACAAACGGCCCATCCGCGCTGCCGTTGCCGGTGTAGCTGCCGAAGCGGCTAAAGCCTGCGACCTCGGCGAAACAGTAGGCAACAATTCCATTTCCGCTACCATTAACGTCTGAATATGTTCCAAGACTAAATACTGAACTTGTAGGAAGTGTGCTATTCATTACCGTACTACCGCTACTTGATGAAACAGCGTTGGTAAGGTTTAAATAGATATACTGAATTGCGCTAAAGCTGGTATGCCAAACGACCCAAGAAGCTGTTGCACTTCTGTTCTTCCAAATAATCATCTTTGGAGCAACACCAAGCCCATGTCCCACAGTCGCGTTAGCGCCCGTGCCGGTATAGGTTGCAATGCTGACCCCAGAAGTCGTGCTGGCACTGACAGTACTGGTGATGCTGCCTGCGGTGTTGGTTACAGCGGGAGTGCCACCTGCTTTCCATTGCCAGCCGACAAAAGTAGTGCCGCTGCCGTTAACGTTGCCATCGCTGCCCAGCGCAAATCCGTTGCTGTTAAATGCAGTCAAAGAGTTCGCAAGCGATGCCTCTGCCGCAGTCTGGTTGGAACTGAGGTAGTTCAGCGCTCCCCTCTGCGCGTCATACAACAGGTTAGACGAAATCGTGCTGCGAGTTTTTAGCCAAACCAAATCAGGCTGCATCGAACCGCTGTTCGTGATGCTTTGCGTTGCACCAGTGCCCGTGTAGGTCGTCGCATCCATCCACTGGTTGCCCTGCACAATCGTCGAGGCAGGCAGGTTGGTGGTGTTCAGGGACTTGAAGCCGGTAGGCGGGGTGTAGGTGAAGGGGCGCTGGCCGTAATTGACAGAGCCAGCGGTAGTGCGAGATGTGCCGCCGACGTTATGAACAAGAAGCGGAAGATACGATCCAGACAAGCTAGAGAACGCTGTCCCCTGGCTTGTGTTGTTCTTGTAGAAAACGAGCGTTCCGGCATCCATGTCCAGCGCCACACCGATCACATCGTTGTTCGTGTAGGACGCGCCATAGGAAGAAGCCGTGCCGCCAGTCACCTTGTTGCCGTCAGCTTTGTAGGCGTATCCGCTGGTCACGTTATCGGTCGCAGCAGAGTTCGGCGAGTACGTCGAGTCTTGGATGCCGATGAACAGATTGGGGCCACCACCGACGTCGGTCGGCGTAACTTCCCAGTACCATTTGCCACTAGAAACGGCAATAGTAGATTTCAGATACAGCGCATTGCTGGCCGATGAAGTAATCGACCAGTTAAGGTTGGCGTTGGAAATCGTGAATGCCGCAGTAGACAGCGGGTTCAGCGTGGCGTAATTCCCCCGACCATTCCCACCATCAGCCCACAGCGTCGGCACATCCAGCATCGAGTCGTAGGTCGAGCCGCTGGTCACCGAGATGTTGTTGGGCGTCCAGTTGTTGCCGTTGCCCGAGTAGTCCTTGCCGATGGTCGTAGCGGTGTTGCTGCTGTTATCGGAGAAGTTCAGTAAGAAGCCGTTAGTGCCGTAGGTGCCCGTGTACTTCTTGGGTTTCCACACGCCGATCAAGGTGTCGGTTTCACCGAAACTGCTGGGCGTGAGGGCTTGGCCGTCGATGAAGTTGATCTCGGTGAGGTAACCATCATAGTAATAACTTACACGAAAGAACAAACCTTGATATTGAATAACATTGTTGTTAATTGCAAAATCATCGTTTTGGTTAATTGTTAAGCCGCCACTAACTGTTTGTTGAACTCCGTTAATATAAATCTTGAATCTGTTTGACTGGGTGGCCTGCGTAGTGTCCATAGCTAACACAACGTGATACCAAGCGGAAGGATCGCGGAAAACTGCTGTCGTGTTTAAGTTTCCAAACCCAGCAACATCAACGCCAATCTGATCCGAAGAATTGAATCCAAACCTGATGTCAGTTGTGCCTTTGCTTCCGGTTTCTGTTTGGGCAGCAGAAAGCAATATTGCTTGATCGTATGATAATCTTCCACGTTTAACCCACCCACTCCATGTCCATGTACGTCGGTTGCTGGCGGTGCTAGGAGTGCGGTTGAAGTACGCAGATGCGCTCGAGCGCAGGCGCACCGAGCGGCTTATCTGGTAGCCCTCGTCACCCAAGAGCATCGGGATGGCGTTTACCACGCTCACTTGCGATCTCCGATCAGACGGGCGGTGATGTTGGTCGTGCTGTCAACGTAATAGGCCAGGATATCTACAGCAGCGGCCGTGGTGGTTAGTGTTGGAGCAGCTCCAGCCGCGAAGTCCCAGTAGCTACCAAAGGCCAGCGTGCGAGAGCCAGTTCCGTCTTGGGTCAGTTTGATAACCCCAGACTGTCCAGCCACTAGGTTCGTCGGGTTGGCCAGGGTGCGGTTGCCGCCCAGCGTAACGCTGAAGTTGTTGGCAACAGCAAAGTCGGGGGTGATGGTCGCGCCGTCAGTCAGAGCGGAGACCGATCCGCGCTGGGCTGCGGTAAATGACTGCGCCACGTTGGTCACAGCATTGTTTGCATCGTAAGCCTGGACGTTAGTGCCAATCGCCAACCCCAAGGCCGTGCGAGCAGCTGATGCCGTAGCTCCGCCGGTTCCTCCTTTGGTAATCTTCAAAATAGGGCCGGCATCAAACAGCGCGTCGATGGTATCGAGGTCGGTGTTGATCTTGGTGCCCCAGGTATCCGTGGAGGCACCGACTTCCGGTTTAGTCAGAAGCAGGTTAGTGGTAGTTGTATCGGCCATTTATCACCTCATGCAGCAATCTGCCACGTTTCAGAGTTTTCGGAAATAGGGGTCCAAGTTTCTGCGGTGTCGTCTTGTGCGACCCAACTTGTTGATTCGTCAGAAACCGCAGTCCAGACCTCGTCCGTGTCCGGGATGCTCGTCCATGTTTCTGCCGTGTCAGATTCTGGCACCCATTTTAGAACACCATTGATGTTCATGCCAGAACTAGATGCAATGAAAATCGCGCCAGGCTGGACTCGAACGCCATTAATGGAAACTGCCGACTCGGCGTTAATCGTCACCGCCTGGTTGACGATGACGCTGGTGCTCACCGTCATGTCTGCCCAGGCGTCAATCAGGATGCTAACCAAAGGCACCCGGACCGCCGAGACCGACATCGCACTAACATCATTTGCCGCAAACGATGCCACCGCATACCGCACCGCGGAAAAGCTGACCGACGAGGCACCGGCAACGGAGAAAGCGCCTACGGCGTAGCGTAGGGCGCTGATCGAAACCGTCGACTGAGCGGAAATCTGGGCCGACGCAGCCTTGACGACGTTAGCCGCGGCCGCCATCGAAGACGAGGCCGAGACGCTAAACGAGGCGCTGCGAACAGCGGCAGCGGAAACCGCCGCGGTGGAGGTGGCCGCAATAGAGACGACGCCAATGGCGTAACGCACCGACGAGATAGTCGCCGATGAGACGGCCGCAATCGTCAGGCTCGGCTGAAACGAACCTCGAGAATAGTTGCCTGCGCCATAGGAGCCATAGCCATAGCCGACCCTCGGGTCCGAATACTGGCCTACGCCATATGACCCTACGCCGTAAGCAGCCATGATTAGGTCAGGGTCACGTCCAGATCGCCGGCCGGAATACGCAAAACGTCGCCGTCGTTAATCGTGCGTGCGGTAGACAGCGCAGCCCAGGCCAACATATTGCCGCCGGTGGAGGCGTCAAAAATTGCTGCCCAGCCAATCGAACCCCAGTTCCCGCCAGAGGCCGCAGCAAATTCAATTGCGGCCGAGTTCGTGGCATTGGTAGGCGACGTGCCAGATACAGTAATCGTGCCGGTTGCGACACGCGCATAACCGCTGCCAGAAACCTCAGTGCCGCCGCCCGTGTCGGACGGGGCAGCCGTGAAGAGGCCGATATACCACGCCGTGGGGCGGGTGGCGCTGTTGGTGGTGAGAAGCCAGTTAAGAACCAGGTTCTCGGTGTAGTCGGTAAACGATGACATTTAAAACACTCCTTATCCGAAAGTCCTGGCTCGCATCATCACGGCACCGCCAGAGGTAGCACCGCGGTCGTCGGCAATCTGCAGCTCCTCGAGGCCCCGAGTGTAAATCGCAGCCCATACCGGGATTCTGGCATCATCCTTCAAATACGGCGCGGCTTGCATCAGCGAGCCATAAAGATACACATCAGGCGCCTGCGAAAGCAGCCAGTTCGACGCGACAGAATTAGACAGCTTAGTCAGTTTCGCGTAATAAATCAGCTCTGCGGTATAGGTGTTGTCCGGCACCGGCAGCACGCGGATCTGGCCGCCCACAATGCCGAAATATTGGGGTTTACCCGCAGATATATAAGTTGTAGATTTAAGGCTGTCCAGAGCGTCGATAGACTCAAACGTGAGCGCCGTAACCGGGTTCGTGTTCAGCTTGATCGACTTGGTCTCCAGAAAGTCAGCCGGCACAGCGCTGTACTCGGTATCGATCGACGCGGTAGCGCGCACGATCATCTGGCGGGTGCGCAGCGTGCGCTCAATCTGAGCCTCTGCCAGAGCGATGAAGTCCGGGACAACGCTGGTTAGGTCGGTGCGGTTTAGCCAGTCGGCAACCGACGCCTTCAGCTCGGTATATGTCGTCAGTGCCATTAGGTTCCCTTCGCTTTTTCCAGATCCTTGATCGCCCAAGTGTGATCGTGCTTGAACTCGAACATCCCGATATGTCCGATTTCCTTCGACACATCGTGGTCAATCCAGATTTTAAAGCCAGCTTCGCGCGCCTTCTTACAAAAAAACACGTCCTCGCCAATGTATCCACGCTTATCGCTACGCCAGGGCGTTTCGTACCACGGTTCACTTAACGCCTTGAACACGCCAGCCTTGATGAGCATCACGCCCATGCCAACAGAGCCAACTTCCTGCAGTCCGGTGCTCTCTGGCATCGACCAGACTAGCTCGCGGTCGCCGTTTTCCTTATAGATCTGAGCAGTCGGCCCGGTAGGCATACGGCGCCTGGCGCAGTTAGTCGCCACAATATCCACATCATGCGCCAGCAGGCGCGAGATCATGTCCTGCGGAAACCGCATATCCGAGTCGATAAACAGCAGGTGCGTGCAACCCTCGCGCATCGCATCCAGCGATAGCTCGGCGCGCTGGTTTGCGATCAGCGTACCCTCGGAGATCTTCAACGAGATCGCGTCGTTTGTGTTTAACGTGTGGTGACACACGAGGTTAACAAGATCGTAGGTGAACATGGTGTGAACCATGTCACGCGCAGGGGTGCAGACAGCGATGTAGTTCGTCTTCATACCTGCCCCGGACGCACGCGGAAATGACGATTTTCTGGATCGTTTAGCCAGCGCTTCATGTACGCCTCGTCCTCTAGCTTGCCTTCGGCCTTGAGCTGGTAGTAGAGACTCAGCGGAATCGACGCCACGCGGGACCATTCGCCCCAGCGTGCGCGCTCATCCATCTGATTAAATTCTTGCTTGTTCTCTTCAATGATCGCAGACACATCTTGCTGCGTCTGGATGGTGGCCTCGTCTTTTTCTTCGTCGTAGTGCCACGTCCTGGTGATCCCTAGGTCTTTGTTTACGTCAAACAGTTTTGAATTTGTCATTTTTTGGCTAAAAGTTAAAAAAGGGGACCAGGTTTCCCTGATCCCCTCGTCTCCGATTAGGAGGTCACCAGGTCAGCAGCCAGACCGTGGGCGTTCTCGGCCAGAACCTTCAGGCCCCACTCGACGATCAGCATACGCTTTTCAGCGTCGCCGGTCTTGGCGAGTTCAACCTGTTGGTACGGGCGCAGAATGACCATTTTGGCGTAATCGGGATCGATCACGAAAGCGTCACGCTCACGCTGGAAGCGGTTAGGCACCACGTTCACGTTACCGAAGTCCGACACATAGATGTCGGCGGCGCCGATGATGGTGGCAGGACGCGCACCGCCATCGATGTTGAAACGCGAAGAGGCAATGCCCGAGAAGCCAGAGACGCGCTGCTTGTTAACAGGGCCGGTCATCAGGATCTTGGGAGTGCCGCCAGCGGTCCACACCTTCTGAATCACGTTCTTCAGGATGGTCTCGGTGAAGGTGTGCGCGGTGCCATCAGTACGACCCAGCGTGGGCAGGGTGGTATAGGTGGGGCTGACGCCGTTGGTGGTATCAAAGTCCACGTTGGTCTTGATGAACGCCTGCAGAGAAGCGGTGGTGCGAGCAGCGGTGGTGCTACCAGAGGTAGTGCCAGCGTTGTTCAGCATCACAAACTCTTGATCGCGCTTGAGTTCAGAAGAACGCTTGGCGATCTGGTAGGCGACTTCCGAGCGACGACCGGCCTTGTTCACCACCTCTTCGGTGTTAGACAGGACGATGGTTTTGCGGGAGATCTGCGCATAGTTCTGCAGACGCACGGTAGCGGTGACGGAGTCAAAAGACGTCACGTCGTCGCCCTCGAGCTGCGAATTCGCCGCGGCCGCCGCGAGCGTATCGGTTTGCCACTCATACAGAGTATTGGTCACATTTTCCCGGCCAATGTTGGACATGAACGGGGTCTCTTCGGGAGCAATGTTAGTGATAACGTTGCTCAGGTCTTCACGGATACCCTTGGCAGAGTAGGTCGTGAAGGTATTGGTTACGATAGCCATGATTTACCTCGATAAAAGAAGTTCGATTGCAGAAGCCGCATCATCGACGCGGCCGGTTTTGGCAAGACGCTGGTTTGCTCGAGCGCTATCACTCATCTGAGACACTCGTCCTGCTGCGCCAGGCTTGGCAGGTCGCGGTCCGTTGTTAGCCGGTTTGATGTTGGCCCGTTTGGCCTGCATCTGGTCATACAGCGCGGCTTTACGCAGCGCCAAAACCACCCGGTGGTCGTAAATGTTGCCAAGCTCTTGAGGTGTGAATCCCATCTTCTGACCGAATTCAACGAGCATCGCTTTCTCGGCCTTCGCCTTCGCGGGATCTTTCCACGCCGGCAACGCCTCAATGAGCGCATCAGACTCTTTGGCCTTCACAGCCTGAAACTGCGCCATCTGCTCCTTTTGCGAGATCTCGGCAAGCCGCGCCTGCTCGGCCTGAATAGCCGCGGCCTTTTCCCGGTTCTCTCGCATCACCTCCCGCTGCCGCACATATTCGATTGGGTCCTCTTGGTAGAGGCGTTCCCAGTCGATATTAGGCTCTGCCGCGGTCTTGATTTGCTCACTTAACGCCGTCAACAACTGAGCATATTGCTCTCGCTCGGCCCGGACTGCCTGCAGTTCAGCTTCGGCGGCTTTACGCGCCTCGGCAACCTGCTGCGTTTTCCGGGTGTAATCCTGAGTCCGTGAATAGCCCTTTTGGAGTTCGTCCAAAGTAACCTCGACCTCCTTACCGTCAACTTTGACGGTGAAGATCTCGGGCTTTGCCTCGTCCTGGGTGTCTTCCTCTAACTCAGGTTGTTCAGCCTCCGATTGCTCTGCGGAATTGTCTTCGTCTTCCGCGAGCTCTTCGGGGGCTGCCGCAGTCGCGTCCTCATCTTGAGGTTGCGACTCTTGCGTCTCACCGCTTTCCTGTTGTCCTTCTTGAGGCAGTATTGCGGAGAGTGCTTGGACCGCTTGGTCCATATTTAGGGGGCCGCTGGGCGCACTTGCCTGGGGCGTAGGTGCATTCATTGGTTAAAAATCCTTCAGTTATTTCTTTTGAATACGCTCAATGGCGCGCTGCGCCACCTTGCCGTTATCAATCACCTTTGTGAGCTCAAGCCGCAAATTTTCAATTGCCCGGAGCATTGACCAGCACTGCTCGCGCTTTGCCGTCTCTTCTGCTCGCGTTGACTTGAACACCCAAACCTGATCGTTCTCCAACTTGGCCAGCGCAGCCGATAAAGTTTCGTCCTCTATCAGTTGCTGCGCCTTACGGCCTTTTCTTACTGCCTCGTCTTCCGTCATTGAGCCATTCCGTTAAAGTTGATGGGGGCAGGCATTTGCGGTGCCTGAGCTGCCTGCATAGCAGACTGCACGATTGCCGTCTGCTGACGCATTGCCTCACGGTCCACATTCTGCATCGCCATCAATTCGGCGTTGCTGATCTGGGTGCCGTACTTTAATTCCAATTCGTATTTTTTCAATAGGAACTCTTGAGCCAGCTGGTCGCGGCGGAAGTCATCGTCGCGCATCATCTCCTGGCGCTTGAGCTCCAGCTCCGCGGCCTTCTTCTGGATGTCAGCCTGGATCGACTCGGCCTGAACCTGCGCCAAAACCTCTTCCGGCGTGGGCTTGGGCTGCTCCTGCGGGATCTGGAAGTCCGCCGGGATCATCTGGAAATACTGCGAGGCGTCCTTAAAGCCGGACAGTTCCACCATCTTTTGCAGCGTGCGCGAGTACATCTGCGGGGTGACCATCGGATTCATCAGTCCGTACTGATCGACAATCGCCTTTTGCATCTGCGAGATCATCGTCAGAGCCTGCAGGCGCTCATTCGTGTCGCCTTGGCCGAGACCCACGTTAACGGACACATCCATCGCCACATCCCAAGCGCGCGGGTCAATCGAGACCCACTGATTACGCAGGCGAACCATCCGCGGCTTGTCTTGGTGCGTGGTCAGCAGGTACAAAATGCCCTTAAAGAGCTTCTTGAAACCCTCGGCCATGATGCGCGCAGTCAGCTCAATGCGGCCGTGAGAGGCGCTGATCGTGGCCGCAACAGCCGCCTTTGTGGACGACTGCAGCGCGTCAGCGTTCAGACCCATCGCGGCCTTGCTCATGCCAGTGCGGTCCTCGCGCAGCTGGTCCAGATACTCGAGCATTGAATAGCCAGCTTGGCCCACGAAGGGCTGCGACAGGGGCTGCACCATCCCCGGAGCGCGCATACGAATCACGGCGCCGGTCTCGTTATTGAGCACATCGTCGATATTGACCTGGCCTTCGACAACCGCGGTGCGCGGGTGGATCGACTGGGCCAGAGAGTCCAAGGTATTGCGCAGAACCTGCGACTTGATCTCCTGGACGTCGTGCGTAATGTCGAAAACGCTCATCGCCTCAATGGGCGAGGTGTGCGGCTCAGGGTCAAACGGGAAGTCGACGAAGGGAATATAAGAACCGGGCAGGTTGCGAACCAGTTTGTAGGACGAGCCCATGCAGCAGATCTTGCGCAGCTCAGGCAGCCCATCGCCGTCATAGTCAACCCGCAGATACGCCTCAACGTACAGCAGGCGGCGCTGCATCGGGTTCATCGAATCATTCGATCCCATCGTGGTCGACAGCGGCTGGCGAGCCAGATATTCGTCGTTCGTGTCCAGATCGGTCGACGAGATATTGGGCTCGATCTCGTCCATGTCGTAGCCCATCTCGAGCAACTCACCCACGGTGAGCATTTGACGGTGAGCGATGATCCCGGCCTCCTCAAACGAGCGAGCGCGCCGATCAATGATCAGCTCCTCGGGGGGCACCGCCATGATGCGGATACGACCATCGCGCACCACGCGCTTGATCTGCACGTCGTGCAGCATCGGCACGGGCGGAGCCTCCACGCCGGTGGCGGCAGCAGCGGCTTGAGCCACCGCAATCTCTTCCTGCGAGACGGCGGGGTCGGGATACGAGACGACGATCTTGACCTCGGCGTCCTCAGACATCAAAAGCTGTACAGTTTGATCGTCTAGCCCCGAATAATCCTCAATTCGCACCTGGGCGGTGTCTTCCCACCAGTATTTGGCGATGCCGCATTTGCGCACCAATGCGTCCTTAAAGATCGCATAAGACTGCATAAAGCCGTTGTTATCGGCAGTAAAGACGTAATTGGCGTAGTCCGTAGCCTGCTGGGCGCTGGCCTCGTCCTCCGGCCCGCGGGGGACGAACTCGACGACGTTCTCGGTGGAGAAGAACACGCGCATCAGCGAAGGCATCATGGCCGAGACCGTGTCTCGCACCTCCATCGCCACGACCTGCGAGCGGCCGTCCTCTTCGTTGCCAAACGGGTCACCGCGATAGTATTCGGTGCCCTTTGCACGAATCGGAGAAATGTCCGAATCAATATAAGAAACAGCGTCAGTCAGTTCGCCGTTAATGATCGCCTGCAGCTCGCCGTCATCCATGACTTGCGGCGCTGCGACATCTACTGACACGGGCATTTCGTTTGTATTCATATCCTCACCATTTCACCTTATTGGCCCAGTACGCCGCGCTCATCTTGCCCTTGGCAATGTTCTGCGCGTGACGAGCCTTAAACGCCTCATTACGCTTGCTGCCCTCGGGCGAGCCGCTCACGCCTTGCTGGCCAAAGCGAATCAACTTGACAGCATCACCCGACTTTGCAAGCACAGCATGGGACTTAGTGGCATGGCCAGGCGTGCGCTTTGGCTTGTTATAGCCAGAGAAAACCTCGGAACCGCGTTTAATCGTCATTGCTGCGCCCCAAACCACTCAAGTGCGTATTCTGGCCGATTTTCTCTTATCCAGGGAACCGCCGCCAGCGTCAAAGCCTCGCCGTCCATCCCCGTCGACTGCGATCCGACGTGATGAACATACGAGCGCGATAAGAAATTCTCGTACCCCGCGGCCGTCAAATCGCGGCAGTGAACGTCATCCGAGTACCAGTTCAAGGGCGGGAACTTCGCCACCGCCCACGCCTGGCGCGAGATATAACCGAATATAGGCGAGACCACCTCCATCGGGCAAATGCAGTCCTCCCAGGGGAACTTGAAGAATTGCAGCTCCTGCTTAAACGGATTGCTGCGAATGTTCTGCATAGGCCGCGCCGCATCGCAGCGCGAGACCACCCACCCGATAGGCTCGCCCACCTCGTGCTGCAGCGTCACCACGTCATCAAGCAGGTCGTAGTAGCTGGTCGGCGTCAGCACGACATCATCATTTGCCACCACCACGCCGTCATACCCGTCGGCAAAGGCGACATCAATGATCTCGTTGTAATCGGCGCCGAAGTTATTCGCCGCGCCGCGCACCTGCTTATAAACGTCGTACTGCGGGGCATTGAAGGGCGTGCGCAGATACACCTTTACGGCGGGCGCGTACTCGCGGCAGCTGGCGAGCATCACCGGCAAGCACTTGCCAGAGACACTCGCCACCACGATTGCCACCTTCATTTCTTCGGTTTCTTGGCCGTCTTGGCCGCTGCTTTAAAAGCGCCGGCCGTGGGGGCGCCGGGGGCACCAGGTTTACGCATACGCTCACCCGAGCCCGCCTTGATGCGCTCGCGCTTGGCGGCAATGTTGGAGTACAAGCCAGCAGGTTTAGCTTTCATCGTCTTCCCCTTCCATAGCAGCATTAGATCCGGGGGCGTACTCTTCGCCCTCATCTTCGCCCTCAACTTCTTCGTCTTCAGCGATCCAGGCGCGGCAGGTACGCGAGGCAGCGCACTTAAAGTCAAAGATCTCGCAGTAACCCAGATCGCCGGCATCAATCACCGACCACGGATCGCCGTCCTCGCCCATGCCCTTTGCGATGCACTGCAGCATTTCCTCGCTGCGGTTAAAAGCGCCGCAGTTGCCGCACCGCGACATCTTCGCGTCCTCGGGCGAAACTTCCCACTCTTTGGCCATCTCGCGCCAAAAGCCAGTATTAGGCAGCGCTGGATTCTCCGGGCCGTACATCGCAGCTTCAATGGCGCGGCCGCGGTTCTTCAGGTTCAGCGTAACGTCGCCCGTGGCGGGCGGGCACTTCATGCCCTCTTCGTATTCTTCGGCCATCATTTGCCCTTCTTCATGGGTTTGGATTTACCCGCCTCAGACAATGCAATAGCAATGGCCTGCTTGGGGTTCTTGACAACTTTACCTCCGGCGCCGGAGTGCAGCTTACCCTTGCCGTACTCCGTCATCACCTTGCTAATCTTCTTCTCAGCCTTGGTTCTCTTCATCGCATTCACCTTTTAGGTTAAGCCAGTCTCGGAATATTACGCCGCAACGGCTGATTCCACTTCGTGCCCGCGCTCGAGCCGTAAGTGCCCACTACGGCATCAGACGCAAACGTCAAACAAAACGCATCGGCCCGGTCAGGCGAAGGCAGGCCGCGCTTGCGAATCTCATCTTTGCCCTCAATCTGGATTTTGCCGCTGCTGGTGAAACTGTAGCGCACAGTAGCCAATTCCGAAACCAGCATCTCATCCTTTGGCAGCCAGCAGTCGCGGGCCTCCAGCCACGCCTTGGCCTTGTGCCATAGCTCGGCCTTCAGGTTCCGATACGTCGATCCCATCGCCGGCGACTCCGCGACGTTGATGCCGCGGGCAGGCAAACCCAGCTCCCGCAGCCGGTCAACAACGCCAGCGCCCAAACCGATAGAGTCCACCAGGATCTCGCGGGGGCGGGCGCTTGGGGCTAGGATCTCGTACTCCGCAACCACCGCGCCGGTGAGCTGCATCAGATCGAGGTTCTTCCACGTCTTGATGGGCTCCAGCAGCGCGTTACCCTGGCGCTTGCACAGAGCGCTACGGTCACTGCCAAAGCGGGCGACGTCCAGGCCCCACACCACGGGCGCGTGCGCGCTTGGTGAAACGTCCCGCGCCAGGGCCATCTCGAGCAGCTCCATCGGGATCACGGTGTCATCGTCGCTGCGCGGGAACTCGCCCAGCACGCGAATGCGGTAGGCGTTGCTCTCCTCGCCGTAACGAGACTTCATCTCCTCAATGTACGCCTGGCTCACCCGCGGCGAGTTCTCGCAGGAAACGCGCAACGTCACCCAGTCGCCCGACAGGCGGTTATGCGTATCGTAGAAAAAGCCGCTAGACCTCACCGGGTTGCCAAGCAGCAGCGTCACGGCGCTGTGGCCAGACATCGAGCCGGCTGCGGCCTCGAAGACCTGCTCCGGGATACCCGAGGCCTCGTCGGCCACCAGCATCACGTTATCGCTGTGCATGCCCTGGAGCGCCTCGGGCTGCTCGGCTCGGCTGGTCCTGGCCGATATGAACGCCTCGGTGTTCGCATCCTTGACCTCAATGCGGTCCTGCTTGACCTCGAGCTGGTCGGCAAGCATCGGCGGGAGCACCTTTACCCAGCGCTTGACCTCGGCGAAGAGGGCGTCGTACAGCTGGCTGCTCGTCGGCGCGGTGACCACGATCTTGACCGGAAAACGCAGGAACAGGTACCACAGCATCGCCCACGCGGCGGCCGTCGACTTGCCTACGCCGTGGCCGCTGCGGACGCTGATGCGCCTGTTGCCCTTGGCAATGTGATTCAGAAACTCAATCTGCCACTCGTCCGGCGTGGTGTTGAGCACCTCGCGCACGAACAGGACCGGATTGTTCTTGTATCGCTTGACGAAGTCGACAAACGGGTTATTCGCCAGCTCAACTTCTAAATTTTTTTTCAAGCGATCCATCTCCATTTGCCACCGACCAGATCGTCGCCAACGGGTTGCGCCTTCCTGTTGTCTCGGCTGTGCCACATCGCGGACGCGCCGCCAGCATCGGCCTTGTCCAGCATAAAGCCGGCAGCGCGAAGACTGGCCCCGCCTTCATCCGGCAATGTGTAAGTGTAGATGCGCCTGTATCCGAGCGCCTTGGCGGCACGCCGCGCGGCAGCGTAAAGGATGCTGCAAGCGTTGAAGGTTCCATCAGTGCAAAGCCTGGTTACCTCCACCGTCACTCCGTCGTCCAGCCGGCGCGCCACAGGTCGGCCAACAATCGCAACCCCACACAAAGCGCCGTCAGACCTAACTCCAACGCTAAATTTGTGCCCCACTGTTGGCTTGCTATGGCGGTGCATTGCGGCGACAAACTCGTTGGCCTCCTTCAGCGTTACCGGAAAAATTTCTAAATTTTTTTTCGCGGGCACGTTGTTCGTGAGGGTGGGGGGGGAGGGGGTGCGGCGACGTGATTATGTACGCAAGTCTCGGATTTTGGGAATCGGTAGGTGTTTAGCGCCGCCACAACCGCCCCGCCGCCGCGCCGACCGAGGGGGGGTCTCGCGCCGTCCGCGGCCAGGAGCCCGAGCCGCCGCTGTGGACAAGTTGCGCTGCACCGCACACACGCGGTCTCGAGGCCGCGCTGCGCTAAGTCGTTGATTTCATTGCTTTCTTACGCGTAGCTTACGTTTGCAAAGAAATACAAGAGTCATTATGTCAAATTGTGATGCGTGCAAAACCCGCGTTTTGCTGCTTTTTTGGGCACTTGGCCGCGTATCCACAAGCTTATGTGGACAACTTGGGCGTGACTTCTGTGGATAAGTCCTCGACCACCTCGACGTGCCGCAGCGCGTTCATGCGCAGATCCTGGACGTTAATGTTGATCTGCTGCGCTTTTTGTAGGCCGTAAGTCTTCTGATCCCACCGCTCGGCGATCCACTGGCGCGTTTTGATGCGCAGCGCCGCCTTCGAAGGATGGTCTTCGTCCAGCTGGTCGGCTATCTGGACGGTCTCAACGGCCATCAAATCCGCTGCGTGCGCACGCGCGCGCGTTATTTTAGGGGACAGATCATTTTCGTCGATGAAGACGTCCAGGGCGCGCTTGCCGATTCCGAGTGCGATGCATATGTCCGCGATGGACTTCCCGTCCTCAAACATCGCGACAATCGTGTCCTCGCCGATCTTGTTCAGCAACTCGAGGTCGGACTTCTTCTTCGGCGTGCCAGCCATTAAAACGCTCTCCAGTCAGTTTTCTTCATTCGATGCACCCCACACACCACCAGCCACATAAAGCGCCCCATACGCCCGTTAAACGCGTCTAGCGCATCTTCTGCAGCGGTTTCATGTCGGTCGGGAACATTTTAGGCGTCGCGCTCGGCTTTTTCAGGTCCAGATCGTTATCAAAGTCGTCGAACCCAGATCCGTTCGCCTCGACCTTAACGACAGTCGCTGGCATCCCGAGCGTCGCCTTGAGCCTGGCGATGTCGTTACCCAGACCGCTTTCCAGCATCGTCACCAGCTCCTGCATCGACCAGATATGACGGTTGCCGACATCCGGCCTGGTGCGCTGATACGCCGCCGCGTCGGCCTCGGTTTGCACCACGGCCATCACGGCCCCGTCATCCATCTCCCATTCGATTGCCTTGACTCCACCCGCGGGCGCAATGCCTTCGTCAACCGCCCACTTGTCCATCGCCCGGTATGCGCGAATCATTCCATCGCACGCCGCGGCCAGCCGGTTGAAATCCTCCGTCCCTGCCGCCTCCCAGACCCGCTCGGCCTGCTTCCACACTTTGATACGAAACTCTACGTCAACCAAAGCAATAACTCTGTTCACACCCCATTTATCCTCGTGCTCGCGCTTAATGCGGTCCAGCTCCACCATCCGCGCCTTAAAGAACCTTGAGAACTCAGACTCAGGAAACTGCACCTCGACTGGCGTCGGAATTTGCCCCGGTTTTCTGCTTTGTTTTTTCTTCATTAAGTTAGTCTCCACTGACACAGCGTGACGAATCGTGAGATCGGGCGGTCGAATCGTAGCAAGATATACCCTTGCTACGATTCGACACGCGTTTGACCGCTCTTCTAGGGGTGGACGAATCGTCACGATTCGTCACACGATTCGACCATTCGTCCAGGTCTAAAGTATTCATCTGTCTTTTCCTCAAACTGCTCGATCCAGGCCCAATCTCCTTCGATTTTCACGTCAGACGGACGTCCAGAATCGCTCCTTACGCGCCTCCAGGCTGCTCTAAAAGCATCGCTGCCGGCCTCGTCGTTGCCCATCTTTTTGGCGAATTCATCTCTCCACTGCTCCACCTTCGCGCACTTACGGACACCGACAGACACCTTCCAATGTGTACCTTTAGCGTTAATTACGTCCCTTAACGCCTGCACCGCGATCTGCTGTTTCTTTCCCTTGCCTGAGCGATTAAGTCCTACTTTCTTGGCCTCATCGGAGCGCGCCAGCGCATCACCGTCGCTCGGATTCACGGCCAACGACTTGCGCGGCTCATCAAGTCCTAGCCCGTTCTTGCCTGGCTCGTCGATGTCAATCTCCACCATCTCAAACCCATAACGGACACCATCCTCGCCGTCCTTTTGCTTGCTGATGGTGACCACGCCCCGCGGCTGATCGTCAAAGCGCAGGAGTTCCAGCTCCGTATCCACGGCCCCGAGCAGCGACGAATGGCCGCGCAGCCCCTTGGCCTGATCCTTACCGCTGTGGTGGATCACAAGCAAAGCGGCCGCGAATACCTGCTGCAAATGGCCGCAGCTGGTGATGAACGCGCCCATGTCTTCACTGCTGTTCTCGTTGCCACCGCCGAAGGCACGGGCCAGCGTGTCGATGACGATCAGGTCGATGACAAAGCCGCGATCCTCCTGCAGCTGCGCGATGGAGAGCATCAAGGTATTGATGTCGTCGGCGCTCGAGCGCAGGTTCACCTGGTGGCGCAGGACGTAGATCCGCGCCCCGTTGTCGATGCCGTGATGGATGCGGCAGGCCTTGATCCGTGCGCCAATGCCCCCGTGACCCTCGCCCGCGATGTAGATGATTGCCCCGTTATCACTTGGGCTCGAGTCCTGCCCCATCCAGGGCTGCGAGCGCGCAATGGCAGCCGCCAGGTCCAGCGCAATGAACGACTTGAAACTACCTGGCGGGCCATAGAGCGCGGCAAAGCCCTTTTTGGGCAGCACCTTATGGATGAGCCACTCAACCGGCTCGTCCTTGATGTCGTCCCATGACTCCAGCTTGAGGGTGCGTTTTGGCTGCTCTTTGGGCGCGTCGGGAATCGTTACGGGGATCGTTTCAGCTGATGGCGCTGCCTCGGTTGCCGGCTTTTCTTTGAGCCGCTCTGGCGCATGGACCTCTTGCTCGCTGGTGATGGGCGCTTGCCCCTTGACCAGATCAGCGAGGTCCGTGCGCGTCTTGCCTTGGCTATAGATCCACTCGAAGGCGTCATCGCCCAGCGCCTCGCCGCCAAGGTCGATCACCCTGACGCTCTTGGCGACCGGCAGGATCTTGGCCGCCGCCTTCTTGGCGTACTTCCAGCCTGGCGCGTCGTTGTCGGGCAGGATCACCACGTTCGCGCCGGCAAAGTATTCCGTGATGGCGTCGGGCCATGTTCCGCTGCCCGCGTGGCTGGTTGTGGCCACCGAGCCCAGCGAGATCACGGCGTCGGCTGCCTTCTCGCCTTCCGTGAGGTAGACGTAGCGGCCTTTGCTGATCGCATCGCGCAGCTCGGGCAGCTTGTACGGCACGATCCGGGCATCGCCCAGCGTTGCGTGCCGACGGCCTGCCTCGTCGACCTTGATCAGCTTGTAATCCTTACCCTTGGCGTCGGTCGTCTTGTAACGCTGCTTGATATACAGCGTCACGCCCTCCTCGTCGGTGTAGTGCCACTCCTGCTCGAGCTGGCGTGTTACGGCCGTGATGGGTTTGATGAGCGCCAGCGGCTCGGGTCTGGCCTCGAGCTCCGGCAGCAATCCTCGCTCACGGATCACGGAGAACACCGTCCCCTGATCGCAGCCACCGTGACAATGGAAAAGTGTTTTGCCATCCGACGTCTCGCTTATGGATAGGCTGGGGTTCTTGTCTCCGTTACCTCTGCCGTGTCCTGGAACTGGGCAGCTTGCTACCCAATTGCCGTTTACCTTCTTGGCGTTGCCTAAAGCCTTGGCTATTTCTTCGGCTTGCATTTGTGCCTTGCAGTTTTTCGGGGTCAAAAAAACCGGGACCGTCTGGCCCCGGCGTTTCTTCTACTTATGGTTAGAACATCTCATCGTCCGCTGGCGCCGCGGCTTTCGCCGGTGCCGGCGCTGCGACATATTCCTCCTCGTCGACAACCGCCGCCGGTGCGCCCATGCCTTCCGGGCGCGCGATCCAGTTGATGATCTCAAACTGAGGGATGCGCGTGGTGCCGCGTCCGATCTTCTCAAGGCGCGATCCCTTGTACTCAACGACGGGCAGTTTGCCCTCGTTGGCCTGGCGCTGCGCGGCGCATTGGCTGTACAAGGATTCGAGTCCCATATTGGGACCGACGCCGTTGCTGGACCACGACGCGGTGCCGATCTCCTTGTTGTAGAACGTCACCTCGAAACCGCGTTTGTGGTCGGGGCTAGGCTGCGCACCTTTGCGGCCAATGGCTGCATCGGGTTGCCAGTCACGCACGCCGGTGCCAAGCAAGAGCCAGCCGGTCGTTACGTTGTCAAAGTCAAAGACGACTTTCTTCAGTTGCACTTCTTCGTTGTTGGAGTTGGTCCACGCATTCGCTTGGGGGGAGAAGCGCAGATAGTTGGCGTTGCCGCCACCAGATGACAGATTTAGCATTTCGCGTTTTGCTTTCAAGAGTTGATGATTCCCCTTGCGGGGCGTTGATTATTGACGCAGGCTTGCGTCCCTCGCAATGGTGACGCCCGAGGATTCCTTTACGGTTAAATCCTCAAGCATTACCCTTTGCTCTTTTGCTAACAGCTTTTCCACAGCTGCCGGCGTAATGAATTCAGTTATGAACAGCTTCTCCACAGGAATACCTGCTTCGGTAAGCGCTTCCTTAGCTTTTGCCTCGCTCTTCCACTTGCGCGTGGCGCGCTTGGGCGCGAGTTGCCACCCGGCAAGCGTGCCCCCGTCTTCCATGCGCTTGAGCGCGTGCTTTTTTAAACTGTCGATGAACGCCTCGACAATCGGTGCGCGGTTTAGCAGGTCGCTGATCTGATCGTCGGAGAGCCGAACCATGACGGCCTGGATCTCCTCCTTCGTCATCGCGGTGATGTTGGGCTGTTTCTCCACCAGCTGGAAAGCCTCATGCTGCGCAGGACAGGTCAGCTTTGCCGGGCAGTACTGGCAGGCTTTCTCTGACGGCCTCGGCTTGGAGTTCTCATCCGTGACGGCCATCATGGCCGGCTGTAGGACGTTGTCCTCCCACTTGCGCAGCTCGTTGATCGTCATCCTGTGGCTGCGCACACCGCCAGTGCGTGGCTGCACGATGCGCAGCTCCACCTCTTCGATCCCCTCCAGTTGCAATGACGCAATGGCCGCGAGCGCGTAGATCTTGAGCTGGTCGCTGTTCTCATCGACGTAGTTCGCGCCGGTCTTCAGATCCGCAATGATGAGCGTGTAGCTATTAAAGGCCACCACGTCAGCCGTTCCGCGCAACAGAACGGTATCCCAGTCGGCGTACAGCACACGCTCCTCGACCTTGACGTTCTCAGCGCCGACGAAGTCCTCAATCTCGAGGATCGCGTCCAGGTGCTGCTGCGCCATGTCAACGTGCCACTGCGCCATGACGACGCCTTCGACAGTGGCGCCTAGGCTGTTCTGCGGCTTATCGCCGGTTAGATAGCAGGTCTCAGCGAGCGCATGAATCGCCGTGCCGGCCATTGCTGCATCGCCTGATGGTTGCTCGGGAATGTCTTTGGACAGGCGCACGCTGGCCGGGCAGGCAAGCCAGCGCGAGGCGGCGGAGGGGCGTAGTTTTAACTGGTTCATTTGTTTAGTCTCCACAGAAGCAGGCGATGCCTTCTTCGTTCTTGTCAAACATATCAGTCTGCTGGGCGGCATACTTTGCCATCTCGGCGTAGCTGGGGCGATCACTGCGGAACAAACCGCCGTTCT